>Ga0163144_10003180_pt1 | contig 37473 bp, 34 predicted proteins | sample OliLak19BULKMAT1_FD_123175 | JGI IMG/M metagenome (GOLD analysis project Ga0163144, IMG submission 123175) | Freshwater microbial mat bacterial communities from Lake Vanda, McMurdo Dry Valleys, Antarctica - Oligotrophic Lake LV.19.BULKMAT1 | ecosystem: Environmental > Aquatic > Freshwater >...
CACCCGAGGAGGGTCCCCCATGCCGAGCCGAGTCATCGTCGCCAAGGAGCTGGCGGAGATCTTCAAAGTCCTCTCCCACCCAGACCGCATCCGCCTCGTCGAGGAGCTGCACAAGGGCGAGTTGGATGTCAGCACTCTCGCCGAGACCCTCGGATTGACCGGACCGCGCGCCTCACAGCACCTGACCCAGCTACGCCTGCGAGGCATCGTCGCGGAGCGTCGTGAGGGCCGCCATCACTACTACTCCCTCGTACAAGCCGAGCTCGCGTCGTGGATCGTGGAGGGCCTGGCCTTCCTCGGCAGCCGCGACGCTGTGCTGCCCAAGTCGAAGATCGACTCGGCCCGGCGTAAGTGGACCACCAAGAACCCCGGCGCAAGTCGCGCCCGGGAATGACCCAAAGAACCTGACCAACATGCCCAAATTTGCCGCAGGCGTCGTCCGCTTCCAGACCCAGGTCTTCCCGGAGAAACGCGCTCTCTTCGAGCACCTCAGCGCAGGGCAAGCACCCGAAGGCCTCTTCATCACTTGCTCGGATTCGAGGATCGAGACGGCGATGATCACACAGACCGAACCGGGCGAGCTCTTCGTCTGCCGTAACGCCGGCAACATCGTGCCGCCCCACACTCAGTTCACGGGTGGGATGACGGCCTCGATCGAGTTCGCCGTGGCGGCGCTGAAGGTGCCTCACATCATCGTCTGCGGGCACACCGAGTGTGGCGCGATGAAAGGCGCGATGAACCTGGAAGGCCTCGATGGGCTCCCCCACGTCAAGGAGTGGCTCGGCTACTCGAAGGCCGCGGTCGACATCGTCAAGGAGCTCGGCAAGGACAAGAGCGACGCGGAGCGAATGAAGATGCTGTTGCAACAAAACGTCCTGCTGCAGCTCGTTCACTTGCGTACACACCCGACCGTCGCGATGCGACTCGCGAAGGGCGACCTGCGCCTGCATGGGTGGGTCTACGACATCAAGACAGGTGAGGTCCTCGCTTCGGACGATGTCGGCACGTTCACACCCGTGTCCGAACGGTATGCTGCGGAGTTCAAAAAGCACTCGTACTGAGCTGCCCTGACTCGAGGACGGAACTAGGACACGACCTGCGCCTTCGACGCCGACGACCATGCAACAGACTCCGACCAGTTCCGAACTCGAGCCTCGCAGCAAAACACTGAAGGCCGACTTCCTCGCTTCGATCGTCGTCTTCCTCGTCGCGGTGCCGCTCTGCATGGGCATCGCGATCGCCTCGGGGGTCCCCGTGGCGGCGGGTCTGATCACTGGCATCGTGGGCGGCTTGGTCGTCGGCACGATCGCGGGCTGCCCGCTGCAGGTGAGCGGTCCAGCAGCGGGCCTGACGGTGATCGTCTTCGACATCGTCCAGCGCTTCGGGCTCGAAATGCTCGGCGTCGTGGTCCTCGTCGCTGGACTCATGCAGCTCGTCGCCGGCGTACTCGGGCTCGGGCAGTGGTTCCGCGCGGTCTCACCGGCCGTGATCAAGGGGATGCTCGCAGGCATCGGCGTGTTGATCTTCGCGAGCCAGTTCCACGTCATGGTGGACGACAAGCCGAAGGGCAATGGCCTGCAGAACCTGATCACGATCCCTCAGGCGATCCAGAAGGGGCTCGCGATCCCGACGCTCCACAGCCGCGCCGTGCGCGAAAAGGAGATTCAGGCGCTCCGCGAAGTCGGCGAGGCGCACCGCCGGCAGGTCAGCTTGCGAGAGCGGCTCGCTGCGCATCGTCCGTTGCACACTGCGGGGGAAATCGAAGCCGGCGAAGCGCTCAGTGAGCGCCCAGGTGTCCCCGTCGCGGCGACCTCTACCGGGGTACCCGAGAAGCTGGACGCCGAATACGCTTCCAACGCAGCGGAAGAACAACGCGCGATTCTCGCGCAGCTGCGAGAAGTCGCGACCCACCTCGATGCGCTCGGCGCCGAGGACCAACCAGACAAAGTCAACGTGATTCGCATGGTGGCCGCGAAGTCGATCGCGGCTTGTGAGGTCGCGCTGAGCGCGATCGAGGGGCGCGACGTCCTGCTCATTCCCGCCACACAGACGATCGCAGTGGGATCCCTCGAGCAGATGCTCAGCGCGCAGAAGAATCACCACCTCGCGGCCTGGATCGGGATCCTGACGATCTTGCTGATCATGGGCTGGCAGGCCTTTTCCCCAAAGCGGCTGAAGCTCGTCCCGGCGCCCTTGGTGGCCATTGTCGTTGCCACCGCCGTAGCGGCGCTGGTCGCGGTGCCGGTGATCTACGTCGAAATCCCGGACAATCTCGCGGATGAAATCCGTTGGCCGAGCTGGACTCTCCTCGCCAAGGCGGATTGGGTCGCGATCGTGCAAACCGCGTTGCTTCTAGCGATCGTCGCGAGCGCGGAGACGCTCCTATGTGCGACCGCGGTCGACCAGATGCAGTCCGGTCCGCGCACAAAGTACGACCGCGAGCTCTTCGCGCAGGGCGTCGGCAACACGATCTGCGGAGTGCTCGGCGCGCTGCCGATGACAGGCGTGATCGTGCGTAGTTCGGCCAACGTCCAGGCCGGTGGCCAGACCCGGCTATCGGCGATCCTGCACGGCGTTTGGCTGGTCGTCTTCGTCGCGCTGCTCGCTTTCTTGCTGCGCATGATCCCGACTTCGGCTTTGGCGGCACTGTTGGTCTTTACGGGGTACAAGCTGATCAACCCGAAGGCCGCAATGGCGCTGAGGAAGTACGGCTGGGGCGAGGTCGCGATCTTCTTGGTGACGGTCGGCACCATCGTCTGCACGGATCTGCTGACGGGGGTGGTCGCAGGTATCGTCCTCGCCGCGCTCAAACTCCTGTACCAGTTCTCGAAACTCGATACATCGCTCAGCATCGACCCGAAGACGAAGATCGCGACCCTCGGCATCAAGGGTGCGGCGACATTCATCCGCTTGCCTGTCCTCGCGAGCCGGCTCGAACAGGTGCCGCGTGGCGCCGAGCTGCACGTCGACTTCGACCAACTGACCCACATCGACCACGCGTGTTTGGACCTCTTGATGAACTGGGCCAAGCAGCATCAGACGACTGGCGGCCAGCTGGTCTTGGACTGGGAGACGCTACACGCGCGCTTCCGCGCCGAGGAAGAGCTGTCGCCGAGACTCAGCCCTTGACCAGTGTCGACCACCGGTAGATGTCCGGTGAGCGGCCCTGGACGAGCTCGAAGAAGCGGTCCTGCAAGCGGCGGGTAACGGGGCCCGGGCACTCGGCGCCAACGTCGCGGCCATCGACGGTGCGGACGGGCGTGACCTCTGCGGCGGTCCCTGTCATGAAGAGCTCGTCGCAGAAATCGATCAGCTCGCGCGGGATGCGGATCTCGCGGATCGGGATGCCGAGCTCGAGGGCGAGCTGCAGAACCATGCCGCGTGTGATGCCCGCGAGGATCGAGTTGCCGATCGGCGGCGTGAGGAGCTCGCCCTTGCGCACCAAGAAGACGTTCTCGCCGCTGCCCTCGGAGAGGTAACCCTCGACGTCGAGCACGAGCCCTTCAGCGTAGCCATGACGTTGCGCTTCGAGCGCGACGAGCATGGAGTTCAAGTAGTTGCCCGAGGCCTTGGCGAGGGCCGGGTGCGTGCCCGGAGCCATGCGCCGCCAGGAGCTGAAGCCCACGTCGACGCCGCCCTCGAGGGCGCCTTCGCCGTGCAGCGCGCCCCACTCCGTGGTCATGATCGAGACCTGGACCGGGTTGTCCCGAGGCAGCACCCCGAGACGCCCGCCACCACGAAAGACGATCGGTCGCACGTAACACGCTTCGTGGTCGTTGACGCGCACGGTCTCGAGGATGGCGGCGCAGAGCTCGGCGGCGCTGTAGGGCAAGGCGAGTTTCACGACCCGACAGGACGCCAGAAGGCGCTCGACGTGGGCGTCGAGCTGCAACACCGAAGGGCCGCGAGGCGTCGCATAGGCGCGCAGGCCCTCGAAGACCGCGCTGCCGTAGTGCAGGGAATGGGCCGTCACGTGGACGCGGGCATCCGCCCACGGGACGAGCTCGCCATCGAGCCAGATGCGCTGTTCGGTCGCCATGGGCGCAAGGTAGCGGCAGTCAGGGGGCCTCTGGCACTCACATCCCGAGAACATGCGTCCTACAATCCCGGCGCCCATGAACGCCAACATCCTCACCGCACCCCACGGCATCAACCTCTTGATCGAGCGCAAGAGCGGCGGCGCCGTCATCGGGCGCTTCGACTCCGCCAACGGATTCGAGGTCGTGATGCACGACGTCGACATCTGGGAGCCCGGACAAGTCGACCCGAAACAAGGCTGGATTCAGCAGACCGCCAAGTACGGCATCGCCGTCAAACAGCGGGACTACAGCTTCGCGCAGAGCGACGTCGCGTCGTGGCTCCCGCTGGGCGAGGTCGGCAAGACCACTTGAGCCTGGCCGTCGGATCCGGAGGCTCGGCCAATCGCGCGCTCGACGTCGCGGTCGAGGAGTGTGTGCGCGAAGTGCGTCGCGGCCTCGGCTCGGCGCCGCCGGACTTCGCTTTCGTCTTCGTTTCCCATCACCATGGCGCGCTCGTGCGGCGCGCGGGAGCGATGGTGTCAAAGGCCCTCGGTGACGTCGATGTCGCCGGCTGCACTGGCGGCTGGACCGTGACCGACGGACGCGAGTTCGAGGGCAGCCCGGGCCTCTCCGTCGTCGCCCTGAGCTGTCCTGGCACGCGCATTCGCACGACGACTTTCGATGGCGATGATGCCCTCATCGAGGTCAAGGACCCGGCGCGAGCAGGCGTCGTGTTGTTCGCCGATCCCTTCTCGTTCAGCGTCGAGCCGTGGCTGGTCGAGTTCGGCGAGGTCTATCCGACCGTGCCGATCATCGGCGGCCTCGCTGGCGGAGGACAGGCGCCGGGGCAGAACCTCCTCCTGCATCGCTCAGGCGCCGAGTCGAGCGGCGCCCTGGCGGTGACCCTCGAGGGGGACATCGAGCTACGCCCCGCCCTGAGTCAAGGCTGCCGCCCCGTCGGCGAGCCCCTCGTCATCACGCGCGTCGACGGGCACGTCATTCTCGAGCTCAAGGGCCAGCCCGCGGCCAAGGTCCTCGTGGGCGCGATGAACGACCTTCCGGAGCTCGAACGCGAGCGCTTCCAGCACGGCGCGTTCCTCGGTCGCGCCATCGACGCGCGGCTCTCGAAGTACACCGCGGAGGACCTCCTCGTGCGCAACCTCTTGGGCATCGATCCGCAACGCAACGCGATCGTCGTCGGAGACACGTCGCTGCGCGCCGGCCAGACCGTGCATTTGATGGTGCGCGACGCGGCCTCGGCCGGCGACGACCTCGACGCCGTCCTCGCGCGCGCCGCGGACGCGCTCGGGTCGCGCGCCCGCGGCGCGCTGCTCGTGACGTGCGGAGGCCGCGGGCGCCAAATGTTCGGCGAGGCCGACCACGACGCCGGGCACGTGCAGCGCGCGTTCGCGACTGGCTTGCCGCTCGCGGGTTTCTCCGCCAACGGCGAGATCGGTCAAGTCGGCGGGGAGCCCTTCCTGCACGGCTTCTCGGCCGGCATCGGCATCTTCGCCGAGCGCGACGAGGCCTGACTCAACGTCGCCCGCGTTCGACCCCGAGTACTGACCCCATGGCAACCTTCACTCTGCTCGTCGCGCTTCTCTCCCTCTCTGTCGCCCTCGCCGCCTACAGCCGCGCTGGCCGCGCCTCTGGTGGCGGTGAGGACGCAGCCCGCGAGGCGCGGCGCGCGGCCGCCCAGGTCGAGTCGACCCTGCGCGCCGAATTGGACGTCACGCGGCGCCTCATCGCTGAGGTCGTGCGAGGCGTCGCGCTCACACCCGAGGCGATCCTCGACGGACAGCTCTGGCGCGACGTCGACGCGGCCGAAGCCGCGGAATTGATCGCGTCCGGCGACGTCACGCTGATCGATGTGCGCACGCCGGCCGAGACGGGCTCGGGTGTGATCCCGGGCGCCAAGCTCATCCCCCTCGACGAGCTCGAGGCACGCAAGAACGAGGTCCCGCGCGCGGGCCGAGTGCTCGTGTACTGCGCCATGGGAGGACGTTCCGCGGCCGCATGTGATGGGCTCGCACGGGAGGGTTGGAGCGGGCTCATGAACCTCAACGGCGGCATCGGCGCGTGGAGCGGACCGATCGAACGCCGCTGAGCGCCACGCTATCGGCTCACCCTTCAGAGAGACCTCGCACGCCGCATGATCGACCCTCACTTGGACCCGGCCGCGCTCGAGCGCGATCTGCAGTTCGCCATCCGCGCGGCCCGTGGCGCGGGCGAGCGCGCGCTCGCGGTCCTCGCAGAGTCCCGCGACGGCGAGCCGCGCTGGGACGGCGCGCTGCTCGGGGACGTGGCCGACCAGGCGTGCGACGGTTACCTGCAGGGCCTCATCGAAGGCCGCTATCCAGACGATGGAGTCCTGTCCGAGGAGACCCAGGACACGCCCGAACGACGCTCGCACAGCCGCGTTTGGATCGTCGATCCGCTCGACGGGACCAAGGAGTACGCGGCGCGACTCGCTGACTGGGCGGTGCACGTGGCTCTCGCGATCGACGGCGCGCCAGTGCTCGGGGCCGTCGCGCTGCCCATGCAACGGCAGACGATCTTCGGCGTCGCGCTCCGCGGGCACGAGCGCGCGGGCCTCGAAGGTGAGGGGTCATTGTTTCGCGGCGACACACCTGCCGCCTCGCGTCCGCGCATCGCGCTCAGCCGCAGCCACACGCCGCCTTGGGTCGCTCAATTCGTTGAACGCATGGGCGGCGAGGCGCTGCACGCGGGCAGCGTGGGCCACAAGGTGGGAATGCTGCTGCTCGGCGAGGCCGACATGTACGTGCACAAGGTCGGGCTCAAGGAGTGGGACACGTGCGCTCCCGAAGCCATCGCGCGCTCATTGGGATGGCACGTCAGTCGTCTCGATGGCACCCCGCACACCTACAACCGCGCCGACCCACGCAATCACGAATTGCTAGTGTGCCGGCCCGCCGCCGCCGAGCGCGCGATCGCGACCGTGCGCGAGTGCCTCGCGGCACCGACACGTTAAGAGGGTTGAAACCAGAGGTACCGAACCCGACCCAAAAAGTAGGCGAGAGTCGCGCGCGCTCCGCGCGCGCGACTCTCGCCTACTTTTTGGGTCGGGTTCGGTACCTCTGGTTTCAACCCTCTCAACGAGCACACTAGATTTGCGCGAGTCAGTCGCGTGGATCCGTCAGCCCAGAGGTGAAGTTCTTCCACTCGAGCTCGAGCGCGTCGAGGTCGACGCCTTCGAACGCAGCGGTGACGGCCGCGTCGCGCGCCTTCTCGCCCGCGGCGCCGCGGTGGGCGTCACTCGGCTCGTCGCCTGCGCCCGCCAACTCGGCGCGATACGTCGCCTTCAACGTGTCGAAATACGTCGGCAGGATCTTGGCCCAGGCCGGGTTCTTCTCGACGCTCTTCGAGCGATTCAAGAAGTAGATCATCGACCAGCCCTGCGCGTAGCAGATCGCCGGGTTGCGGTAATACTGCTGCTGGCTGTAACGGATGATGTCCTTCCAGGGGACACTCTGGCCGCCCTCGATCGCGCGCTGGATCGTGCCGCAGCGCCAGGGGTTCACGTCGATCTTGCGGACCTTGCCGCCCGGCATCGAGGTCCCCGAGAAGAAGTCACCGTACCCCTCGTTGAACCACGAGTGCGGCGGCAGCTCGCCGGACGAGTAGTGGATGTATTGGTGGAACGCTTCGTGATACAGCACGATGAACGTGTTCGAGTCGTCCTTGCGGCCGCCGTCCTGCAGCTCGTAGTGGAAGAGGACGAGCTCCTCGGTCGACGAGTTCCAATACCCGGCCGAGCCGCGCATGCCGCCGTACGCCATGTACTCCGCCTGGTCGGCGCAGATGCGCACCGTGGAGACCGCGTCGAAGTCTGCGGCCGGCGGAAAGAGCGAGATGTAGACCGTGCGGATGGCCTCGATGTCGCGCATCACGCGGCGCAGGAGTGGCTGGTCCCGCGTGTTGTAGACGAAGATGTAGTTGTCGGTGTTGTCGACGCGCCAGGGGTCGATGGAAGCCGCGGCGACCTGCATGCGGTACTCGGGATGGGAGTACTTGCCGACGTAGGTGCGCTCGAGCTTCTTGCGCTCCGCTGCGAGCCCGACCGGATCGGCCAGCTCGAGTTTGTCGCCGATCGCGAGGAACTGATCTTCGAACTCGCTGGCGTCCGCCTCGAGGTAGAGGCCGATCACCGCGACCGTGCGCCCCGCGTCGGCCCAGGTCGTCGCGCATCCGATACGACGGTTCTTGGAGGGCTCACCGTCGGGCGGCGAGAGGCGCCATTTGCGCGTCGTATAGGTCGCGTCCTTGCGGCCTTCGCCTGCGTCCTCGGCGGTCCAACCGCCGTAACGATGGACGAGCCAAGACTGCAGGTCGATCACCGGCGCTGGCGCGCGTTTCTCCTTGGAGCCATCGGTTTTCGCGGGCTCGGGGTCCTCCGTAGCCGGCTTCTCGTCCGCGGCCGCCTTCGGGCCCGAGTCCACTTTAGGGCGCGGGATCTCGACGAGGAACACGCGCGGCCGGTAGGCCCGTTGGGTGCGCTGTTTGTCGTCGGGATCGGGCAGGCGCTCGAACCACTGCAAGCGCACGAACGGCTCGTTCGGCTGGACCGGGACAGGATCGAAGAGCCGCGGGCGCAATACGGAGGGAATGCCGAGGGCCGGATAACGCTCCTTGCGCAGGGCTTGTGCGTCAGCGAGTGAGGCCATCGCGAGCAACGCCGCCACTACGAGGCACTGGATGAGGGGCCGCACCATGGCCCCCATCATGGGCCTTTTCGCTCAGATGTGCACGCCGAGCGGGCGCAAGGCGACGACGCCGGCGAGCATCGAGGCGACGACGAAGACCAAGATCACACCGAAGGGGCCGCGCCCCGGCAGCCAGCCGAGCTCGCTCTCGGGATAGACGAACGAGATCTCGGTCAGCCCAGTCCCCGCGAGCGACTCCTCGGCCGGCCAGAGCCACGCCGCGAGCCCGCGGGCGCGCTCGGGTTGCAGCGTGCGCGGGCGCGCACCGCCGGCGACGAAGCGCTTCGTGGTCTCGACGCCGCCGGCGGTCCAGAAGCGCAGGGTGTATTCGCCTGGTTCTGTGGCAACGAATTCCTGCGCGGCGAGGCCGGAGGTCGGCACACGCGCGAGCGGCGTGCGCGCGACGAGGCCGTCGGGGAGCAGCAGCTCGAGGCCCTCGATCGCTGCAGCATCGCCGCGGATCGTGACCGTGATCCCGTCCCCGGCGATCGCTTGCGCGCTCGATTGCGCCTGGACCACCTGCGCAATGCTCGCTGGCTCGAACGCATAACGCACGACGAGCTGCGCGACGACCAGCGCGAAGGGCAATACGAGCGGCACGAAGGGCACGACGTTGAGGCCGAGGTACACGACGTTGTGTCGCAAGACCTTGCCGAGCGCGCGCGCGACGACCCCGAGATCGTCCTGATAGATGCGGATCTCGAGCAGGTGCGCCGTGATGCGGCGCTTGGTGCTTCGGATGCCGCGCTGCCACGAGATGTGCTTGAACACCCACAACGCGAGCACGCCGAAGACCGCGCTGACGACGAGCAAACTAAACTCGACGCCGACCCATTCGAGCGGCGCGAGCAGCACGTCGAAGACGCGAGTGACGAGACGGTTGAGTCCGTTCAAGCGCGGCGACCCGTCAGCTGATGTACCCGAGCCCCTTGAGCTTGGCGGCGATGTCCGCGTCCGACTGGCTGTCGTCGAACTGCGCGACCTCGCGCTCGAGCACGTGGTGGATGAACTCCTCGGGCGAGGCGTAACCCGCGACGTCCGCGATCTTGCGGATGCGCTCGAAGAGCTCGGGGTCGAGCTTGATCTTGTTCTTGGAGCCGAACATGGCCTGCTGGTCGAAGTGGTCGGGAGTGGACGGAGCGCCGAGGGCGGAGGTCCGGCCGGAAGGCGGCACTGGAGCACGTTCGAGAGGCTCCTTGTCCCCCACGATACCGCCACGGGGTCCCGAATGACGGCGGCTCGCGTTGGAAGCACCGCCGGCGCGACGTGCCTCGACCCGGCCCGTTCCTCGAGGTGAACGGCCTACCCGAGACCAAGCGTGTCGAGCAGAGCTCGAGCGCGGCGTCTATTCGATCAACCGTCGCCAAGAGCTGATCTGGACCCTGACCCTCGCGCCGGGCGAAGAGCGTCGCCTCGAGTACGCGTACGAAGTGATGACCCGGGTTTGAGGCTGCTGGGGCGGCTCCGAGAGCGCGACCTCTCGCGCTCGTTGCCGACCATCAGAGGTCAGGGCACTCGTACCATGTGCGGCTTCCATTCGACGAGCCCACCGGCCGGCACGAAGAGGGTCTCTTCGACGGTCTCGAAGCCGTCGATCGTGAGGCGAAAGCAGGTCGGGCCGGATGGGAGTGGATACATGCTTCGGTAGAGGAATCCGGGCTGGTACTCGTGCGAAGAGGCGTAGCCGGTACCGTCGGGGAAGTAGTTGGCGTGCCGCTTCCACGTGTCGCTCGCGACGTCGAACAGCATCAGCCCGCACGGCCTCGGCTCATCGAGCCCTTCACATACCGGCTCGAGCGGCGCGAGCGCGGCGAGCCACTCGGCCCGACCACCGGGATACTGCGCGTCGAGCGCCTCGCGCAGCTGCTGCAGGCCCCGCGCCAGGTGCGAGCGCACCGTCGACGGCGGCAACCCCGTTCGTCGCGCGATCTGGGCCGCGCTCAGACCGTCCAGGTAACGCAACACGAGCGTCGTGCGAAACGGCTCGCGTAGCGCGCGGAGCGCATCCTGTACGAGACGCTGGCGCTCGAGGCGCGCGGCGATGTCAGGCGGCGTGATGTCCGTCGCGACGGCCTCGTCATCGAGCTCGACCGTCCGCCTCACTTGCGCGCGCCGCGCTTTCGATACGCAGCGCCTGCGCATGACGGTCGCGAGCCAGCTTCGTCCGCGCCCTCCGGTCACCGCAGCTGGGTCCCGCAACGCAGCGAGCCAAGTCTCTTGCACGAGCTCCGCGGCGCGGCCAGGATCGCGGATCAGCGCACGCGCGAGGCGCTCGACGAACTGCGTGTGAGAGACGAGGTGCCCCTCGAGGGATTCCAGTCGATGATCAGCCATTCCGACCTGCAGGTCGCACGGCTGCCGATTGTGACGCACACATTCGGGAGGAACCGAAAAGCCGCGCGACGCCCATCTGATACTCCGGGGAGCGGCCGGCGAGGCTCCAGTGGGCGACCCAGTCGCGTTCGCTCGCGCCGAAGAGCGCGCGCGCGTCAGAGCTGCCTGGTCGCTGCCGAGCCGAGTTGGAGCGATCCCAATCGGCCCGGCGCGGTCGAGCGCGCGGTTGAGATCAACCCTTCAGCGCGTCGATCAACCCTTGCGGCACTTCACCGAGGGTCCTGGCGTACGCAAGGAGCGTCTTCGAGTCGTCGGGGCGATCGAGATTCGCGTGGGCGATGTAGGTCGCTGCGTGCACGGCGTTCTGCAGGGCTTCTTTGTCGTGCACCTTGCCGAGCTTCGCGAAAGCGAGGACGCGGTCGACGAAGTCGGTCGCTGATTCATCGTCCTGCACCATATCGAGGCGCGCGACGAGGGCCCGCTCGAGCAGTCCCGTTTCGTTCTTGGCATCGAGCGCGTCGACGAGGTCGAGGTCCGCCGCCTCCGCGACGCCCGCCTTCATGATTCCTTCGACGGCCTTCAACTTGAGGCCGGACTCGTTCTGCGGGTCGAGTGTGTACGCGTGACGCACGATAACCGCGACGCCCTCGGCTCCCGCCGCGCCCTCGACGGCGCTGCCGAGGAGCTCCACGGCCTTCTTCACGACCGCGGCCTTGTCCGTCGCCGCGGTGTACTCGGCCGCGAGCGACTTGCCTGCGGCGACGAGCGCTTTGCCCGACTTGGTGAGGTCGCCGAGGTACTCCACGTACTTCTCGGGACCGTCTGGACGGTAGCCCGTCGAACCGAAGACCTCGCCCTCGACGCTCATCAGGAGCACCGTCGGGAAGCCCTGGACTTCGTACTTCTGTTGGAGCTCCTGATTCCGTTTGGCGTTCGGCACTTTGGCTTTCGCTTCCGCGCCGTTCGGGAAGTCGAGCGCGACCAGCACATACTTGTCCGACACGCCGTTGTAGAACGTGTCGTGCCGGAAGACCTCTTCGTGCAGTTTGATGCACCAGCCGCACCAGTCGGACCCCGTGAAGTCGACGAGGAGGTCCTTGCCCTCCGCCTTGGCCGCGACGACGGCAGCGTCGTAGTCGGCGAACCAGCGGTGCTCGATCTGATGCTTGCCCGGAGTCGCGTGCGCTACGGCGGGTGCCAGGATGGACGCAAACGCCGCGAGGGCGGCAACGGAGAGGATTTGTCTCATAGCAGTATTTTACGCGGGGCCCAGGCGCTTGTGACCGCGGGCGTGTAAGAGGTACTTGTTGCGAGTCGCGGCTGCTTGGGCGCGACATTTTGTGCCAGGGTCCGCCGGTTCGCGACCCCCACGAACACCGGCGACGAACAGGAGACGCGCTGGTTCGAGGGGTCCCCGCTCGCGGGTTTCTGCGGTGTAGAGGCGCAGCTCAATTGCGACCCGCGACCTACCGCTACGCACTTCGGCGAGGACCTGCGGGGGCGCAGTTCGGACCGCGCGCTCAGCACTAGGCCGCGGGGTGGACTGTCACATATTGCGGTTCGTTGCGCCTGTCTAGCCTCGCGCAGCGGCGATGGGCACAGGGCCCGATTCGCCCAGCATTCCCCCTCACTTCGACCGCGATGCAACACCAGGCCCCCGCCTCCCCCCTCCGGTCCTCCTCTCGCTGCGACCTGCGCTCACGCTGGGCGGCGGCGTCGCTCGCCGCGGCGGTCCTGACCGGCAGCGCCGCAGCGCAACACGCCGAGACCGTCTTGTTCGGCGAGCCCGATCTCGCCGGGCTCGAGCTCCCGAACGAACGACGCGCCGTGCACCCCGTCACCGCGCCGTACTACAACGAGGACGCCTTCATCACGACCGACCTGCGGTTCTGGTACGTCAACCACCAGTTCCCGGGCAACAGCGTCATCGGCGGCGGAGACGCCCAGGTGTACGCGGTCCAGATCCGCGCCGCGTTGACCGACAGCGTGCAGTTCGTGGCCTACAAGGACGGCTACGTGGACTTCGACTCCGGCGCCGTCGAGGACACCGGGATGAACGACCTGGCGGCAGGCATCAAGTGGGCCTTCTTGCAGGACTGGGAGACAGACACACACGCAGCGGTCGGGGTCGGGTACGAGCTCGGGATCGGCGACAAGGAGGTCCTGCAGGACGACGAGGAGTTCCGCTTCTGGGCCTCCTACAACCAGGGTTATGACCGTTGGCACCTCGGCGCGAACGTCAACCTGACCTTCCCGACCGGGAGTGAGGACGCCCTGGGCGACAGCGATCGCCTCTCCTGGCACCTCCACGCCGATTACCGCTACTCCGAAGCGTTCAGCCCGGTTTTCGAGGTGAACGGTTACCACACGCTGAGCGAAGGCAACAACCGCCCGCTGCCGTTCAACGGCGTCGATGTGGCCAACCTCGGCGGCGGTGATGGCGAGGACGTGGTCACGGGCGCGGTCGGCGCCGAGGTGCGGCCCGCGGAAGACATCGGTGTGCGCCTCGCCTACGAATCGCCTTTGACCGACAACGAGGACCTCTTCGGGTACCGCTGGACGTTCTCGATGATCTGGTCGTTCTGATCGATCGCAGCTCGAGTGTCTCGGAGAGCGTGCGCTCTCCGAGACACTCATGAAGGTCGAATACGCCGCGTCGCTGGCGGTCTCTCTGTGCGCCCTACTCCACGACGGCACGCCCGGTCATGCCGCTCTCGGGCGCGACTCCATACCGCCGCAGCAATGTGGCGGTGAGGTCCTCGAGTGTCAGCGCGCCATTCGCGACGCGGCCATTCGTCAGGAGGACACCCTCGACGACGCTCGGGTGCATCAAGTGGCTGCCATTGAACGTGCCGCCGAGGTTGTCCGCCAGCGCGGCGGCAGGGATGCGGCCCTGCGTCGACTCGTCGGAGTTGCCGTAGCCCGCGTTGTAGCCGACGACGAGGTCGGGGGCATCGTCGACTCGCGCGCCTCTATACACCGCGCTCGCGCGGTCGGCGGCCAATACGACCGCGGCGCCGTTCCACGGGCGACCAGGCGCATCGTCACGCAGCGCCTCGAGCTTCGAGGCGAGCTCGGCGACGAGCGCCGGCGCGTCGCTCTCCGTCACGATGCCCTCGGCCTCGCGGCCGACACGATTCAGGTACAGGCCATTGAAACCGACGCCGTAGGCGCGTGTCTTCGACCAGTCCACCGCGTCCATGATGTACACGTCGAGTCGTCGCGGATCGCCCTCCGGAAGCTCGCGGGTGCGCCCCTCCTTCAACACGAGATAGCCGGTGTCGAGCAGCCAGGTGTTGAGCGAGAACTTGCGCCGATAGGGCGCAAAACCGTGGTCGCTCATCACGATCACGAGCGTGTCGTCATCGACACGCTCGAGGATCATCGCGAGCAGCGGGTCCATCTGGAGGTAGAGGTCGTCGAGCACCTCGCTCCAAGTCGAATCTGCGCGTCCCGACCACGCGCTCGAGTTTTCGGCAGCGAGGCGCGGGTCGAAATACGGGTGCACTGGGTCGCTGTGGCGCCACATCATGTGGCCGGCGAGATCGACCGTGCCCGCGTAACAAAAGAGCAGCCCGCCTGCGGGGTCCTGCGCCCAACGGTCGAGGGCGCGCGCAAGCACCTCGCCGTTCTCGTGGTGCACGAGATCGACCTGCTGCATGAACTCGGCGTCGTCGAACACACCGTCCTTCAGGGCGCCGACGTCCTCGGGCATGCCCTTCGTGTAGTACGCGCCGCCGAGCTCCTTCGCCAGCCGCGCGGCTGCGTCGGCCGGCGCCGAGATCGTGTCCGCCGGATCGAGCGGGTCGAGGTTGATCGGCGAGGCGTACAGCTCGAACTCGGGCGCGAGGCTCTTCAACTGGAAGCGCACGATGCCGGCCAACGAGAGCGCGCCCGCAGGCAGCATCTCGAAGGACACGTGCACCCATTTTGTCCATTGGCCGGGCCGCGCGACGATGCGCTCGCCGCCGACCTCGAGGATCGCCACGCCGTTGACCTCGTCGAGGTGCACGGTCAGCGGCGTCGTCACGCGCGGTTCGCCCTCGCGGAACGCGTTTTGGGGCCCGGGCAGACTCGTGACGACGCGGTTATTGCGCGGGCGCACGGGGATGGTGCGGCCCGAGCTCGTCTCGAGGTTCGCCGGCGGATCCGACGCAAACACGGTGTAGAGCCCGTATGGCGAATCGAGGGCCGGTGTCAGCATCCCTGGGACGACGACGCCGTCCGAGGCCTCGACCGGATAGGCGATCGGCACGCGGTACAAGTCCGCGCGCACGCCGGCGTCCTTGAGGAGGGTCCAGAACGCGCGCCCGCTGCGATTCGAGCGGACACCGCCGCCGCGCGGGAGTTGATAGTCGGTGAAGGGCAACCCGATCGATCGCGCGGCCGCACCCGTGACGGTCGATCCGATCGGCGCGTAACTCGCCGGATCACGGTGGATGAAGTCGAAGATGCCGTGCCCGCCCGGGCCGCGGCCCGTGATGAAGTTCGACCACGCGACCGGGCTCTGCGGCGGCGTCGAGGTGCCGAGGCGGCGTACACCTTGCCCAGCAGCGGCCAATCGACGGAACGCGGCCATCCGCTCGGGGTAACGCTCCATGACCGCGCTCAAAAGATCGGGATCGAGTCCATCGATGCCGAGCACGACCGTGCGCTTGTGACGCGCCTCGGGCAGCCTGGGTCCCTCGCCCTCCGCGCCCGTGTCCGTGCGGGACTCGGTTCGCGCGGCGCGCGCCGCGCCCTCGAGAGACGGGTCCGAGGGCCGTCGCCGGGGGATGCCCGACACAGCCATGATCAGGAGCACCGCGAGGGCGACGTAGGCGGTCCAACGGGGGAGTGTCATGGTCGGGTCGGGTCGGTCGCGGGTAGCGCCCCCTGTGGGCGCGCGGCGCTCGCGCGCGGGGCGGGCACAGCGGACCTCCGCCCGATACCTCGACCAAAGAGGCGCCGCCCCTTCATATAGCCCGGGACTTCGACCCCGAAGAGGTCCAGGACGGTCGGCGCGATGTCCGCCAACGAGGGGTCGTCGAGGTCGATCGGGTGGTTCGACCAGAACACACCCGGAACGAGACGCGGGTCCACGCAGTGGTCCCCGGACCACGATTTGGTGTTGTCGCTGAAGACCGCCGCGGACACGGCCCCGACGGCGCAGTCCCAGGAGTGGCGGAATCCGCGGTGGTACCCGACGAGCAGCTCGGGCGCGAGGTCTCGATACGGGCCGTCCTGGACCTCGTTCGTCAGGAAGACCTCGTTCATCACACTCTGGCCGTTCTTGGGATCGACGAGGGCCTCGAGCTTCTGCTTCAGCTCGTGACAGAGCGCCTCGAGCTCGGCGCCCGGCGCGACGATGCCGTCGCGCTCGCGGCCGATGCGGTTGATGAACACGCCGGTGAGGCCGAGGGTGAACACGCGTGTGCGTGACCAGTCGACCTTCTCGAACCATTCACCCGAGGTGTGCGCGCCGTCCTTTAACACGAGATAACCCTCGTCGCGCAGCCATGCATTGAGATTGACGCCGCGCTGGAAGGAGCAGAAGCCGTGGTCGGAGATGACCATCAGCACGGTCTCCGGGTCGTCGCCGAGGCGCTGCATGACCTCACCGACGAGCGCGTCGGCGCGCCGGTACAAGTCGGGGATCGTGTCCACGAACTCCGTCGTGTCCTTGCCCTCGTTCGCCGGATGCTCGGGCTCGAGGTAGCGATAGAACATGTGGCTGACGCGGTCCGTCGTGTCGAAGACGACGGTCACGAAGCCCTTCTCAGTCTTGTCGAGCGCGTCGAATAGCTGGCGTTTGCGCTCGTCGAAGATCGAATAGGCCTGGTCGAGGAAGGCCGCCTCGTCGATCACGCGCTCGTTGAGCGCCCACGTGTCCTCCGCGAGGCCCAGGGTCGCGTACTTGCCGAGCAACTTGGCGAGGTAGATCGAGTACACGAACGGATGGCTGAGCGGCATCGCCGGCCGCTCGGGATCGATCTGGATCGGCGTGACGTAAAGCTCGACGCCGACGTCGTCCCAGCGCATGACACGCAGCCGCAGAATGCCTGCGATGCCTTTGAAGTCGACCTCTAGCCAGGGTGTGTACTCGCGTAAACCGACCGCGCACATCTCGCCGTCGACCGTCACCGAGAAACGGCCGGCCTCAACGCGCGCGACACGGAACGGCGCGAGCAGCGTGTGCCCGTCGCGCCCCTTCGGTCCGCGTAAATTCGATTCGACGACGCCGTTCCTGCGTGTCACCCGAAACCGCTGGCCGCCGGTCGTCGCGTCCGCGGGCGGCGCCAGGTCGGTGTAGAAACTGAACGAACCCTGTGTGCCCTGTAGGTCCGGCACGCACATACCCGACAGCAGCGTCCCGTTCTTGAAGGGCTGCGGCGGCCAAGTGATCGGAACACGAACGATCGACGACCAAACGTATTGCGCGCCGAGCAGCTTCCAGAATGGCTGACTCTTCTGCAGCAGCTTATAAACGGCGCGCTGTCCGAACGGCACTTTCGCGAAACCGAGATTCAAACACCGCGGCACCGTGCGCGTGTCGGTCGACGACAACACGGGCATGTACGAACAGGGATCGCGCGTGAGGAAATCGTAGATGTTGTGGTGCGATGCGTCGACGCCGGTCGCGAAGGTCGACCAGGCCACGGGCGAGATCGAGGGCAACGACGTCGCGAGCGATCGATGGCAGCCCTGCGCGGCGAGGCGCGCCAGGTTCGGCATGTGCGCGCTGTAGCGGCGCGCGAGGTCGGGGTCGAACCCGTCGAGTCCGAGAACGACCACGCGACGCGCCTTGCCGCGGGCCTTCCCGCGTCGAATGACCATCTTCACCACCGCCTTGAACGGCCACAGCATGACCGCTCCGAGCGCCAGCAAGAACGACCCCGCGAGCACGAAGAACGAGCCCGCGACAGCGAACCCGGCGCCCGGCCCGATGTACGCGAGGGCCTGGCCCTGCGCCAGCCCGAGCACGATCGAACCAGCCACGGCGCGACGCAGGATCCTGGTTCGTGTCATAGAGGTCTCGGCCTGTGGGCGCCCCGGAAGGCTACGCGACCTGAGGGGCGTCCACCCGGCGCGCCGACACCTTAGGGCTGCTCGGTATCGCCGACAAGGGCTGCGCATCGTCGGATGCACGCTCGCGCCCGTTCGGAGGTTCAGCCCCTGCCAGACTCGTCGCCTCAGTGGGTCGGTGGATCTAGTGACCGGGGGTCGAGAGAGCGCAGTCGCGCGCGCAGGTCAAGGATCGATAGCGCATCGATCTTCTCGGTCATTGAGTAGCTCTCCCGACCAGGATGGACGACGAAGAGTCACTCGAGACCGAGGTCTTCGATCGCGATGTGCATGGAGCGTGAAGTACGTGGAGCATCTCCGTACTTCAGCTCGAATCCGTAGCGCGCCGCGCCGCAGTGCCACAAGACATCGAGCTCTGCGCCGCCGTGTGTCGCCCAGAAATAGAGATCGCGGCTCCGCGTAGCGCGAGCGATCTCTTCGAGCGCGAACCCCTCCCAAGTTGCTCCGAGCTTGGGGTGACTCTCGAGTGAGGCCTTGGTCGTGAGTCCGAGCAGGGAGTGCAAGATCCCGCTGTCGCGCACGTACACCTTCGGTGACTTCACCTGGCGCTTCGACAAGCACCATTCCTTGAAATATCGACGATCACGTTCTGTTTTTCAAGGATTGTGGCGACCCCGCATGGTCTCCCCATGCTTCCACGCGGGCGCCTCGGTGTGGCCCAGAGAGGGACGATTGTTCCGGGGTGGGAGCACGCGGGGGCGTGGCTTGGCTCATGTCGCGCAGGGCCTCTCATTCGGCGTCGACTTTCACACCAAGCTCATGTCGGTATCGACGGCGCTGACCGCGGTCGGCGTCTTGACGCTCTTCGACGCGGGCTTCGACGCGGGCATGTCGGCTACTTCACTGGCCCGCACGGCGGCGTCCGAGTCAGTGGGCAGGACATTTCCAGGATCCAGGCGGCTGGAGGCGCGCACTCGTCGGTCGCCGATCTCTACGCCCTCGATCGCGTGCTCCAGGGCAGCGTTCTGTCCGCCGAGACCTACGCCGAGATCGTGACGCAGGTCAGCGATCGGTTCGCGTGTGGTTGGAGTATCCGGCCGATCCTGAGCTGGTCTCTGCGTTTCGGCGAGGGTCAGTCCGACCGTTGGAGCGTCATCCCGCCCTCGGCGAATCATGGACGCGTGTTGTTCGGCGAGGTGCAAGCGCTACCGATCGAGCTACGGCGCGACGAGGCGGGCCTGATCAGCGAGGCGCACTGGATTCGCCTGTCGGGTCGGCGGGCGGGCGGCGCGCGGGGTCATTGATCGAAACCGGCCCAACCGGGCTGTAGTTGAACGCGTCCTCAGTGCCGTATTGTTTGCCGCTGGCCTCGTTCAAAGCGGCGAGCACCTTGTCCATCGTGTTGCGCGTGAGGCGGCGGCCCTTCACAGCGCGCGCGACCATCTTGTGGGTGAGCTGGTCGGTCGACTTCGCGACGAGGTCGTGGGCCGCGAGCCCATGTTGGACGAGGAGCGCGCCCAGGGGCTGCGGTCCGAGGTCACGCTCGGGTTCGGGACGGTCCAGCATCGACGGAGCGTAGCCTCTCGGACATGGCTGCGTTGGGCCGCGGGTCGTGGCGTAACGAGTCTCTGCCGCGGAATGGGCAGGGAGGCCTGCTGGAGCCCGCTCTCGAGCGCGCCCAGGATGGGGCGAGCCCGGGCATCCCCTTCTTCGGGTTCTTCGGGTTCTTCGGGTTCTTCGGGTTCTTCGGGCCGAGGGTTCCGAGCCGAGGTAGTGCGCGCGGGCCTCGGCTGGCACAATCCCGCGCCCGCCGCGCACAGTAGGAGAGGCCGCCCCTGCCGAGGCGGCGAGCTCAACGTGTGTGACCTCTACACGCGCCCCTCCACGTGACTCGGATCGATTGCCCCCACCACCCGTCGCGCGGCGGTGCCTGCCCGGGCTGCGGCCTGCTCGAGCTCGACTACGCAGCGCAGCTCGAGGCCAAGCGCAAACGCGTGGAGGCCGCGCTCGCGCGCTATCCGCACCTCGAGCTGCCCGCCGTCGAAGCGATCGTGCCGACCGCCCACACCGCGGCCTATCGCCATCGACTCAAGCTGCCCGTCGAGATCAGTCCGGAGGGCGTGCGCGTTGGCCTCTACGGCGCCGGCCACGAAGTCCTCGACACTCCGGACTGCCCGGTGCTCACAGAGCCGCTGCGCGCGCTGCTCGCGCCCATCGTGGCGTGGCTCCACGGTCGTGAGGGTGTACACAGCATCGACCTGCGCGTCAGCGCCACGACGGGCAAAGGGATGGTCGTGTTCGCTTGTCGCGGCGGCGAGCTGCACGGCGGACCGCGCGCCGCGCGCGAGCTGTTGCGCACGGTCCCCGCGCTCGCGACGGTGGCAGTCTCACGGGCGGAGCGCGATGGCAAGCGCGTGCTCGGCAGCGCGCCACGGATCCTTGCCGGGCCGACGTACCTCGAAGAGCACATCGGCGACACGCGGTATCAACTGCACGCGGGCGCGTTCTTTCAGGTCGACCCGCGCCAGGCCGTGCACCTGCACTCGCTCGTACGCGAAATGGTCGGGGACGCGCGTCGCGTGCTCGACCTCTACGCGGGTGTCGGCGCCTACGGCTTGATGCTCGCGCCGGGCCGCGAGCGCGTGTTGCTGATCGAAGAGGTGCCCGAGGCGGCCCAGGCCGCGCGCGCCGTCGCGCCCGAACACGTCGAGGTCAACACGTCGCGGGTCCAGGACCTCACCCTGACCGAAGACTTCGACGTCGCGATCTTGAACCCCGCGCGGCGCGGCTCCGACCTCACGACGCTGCACACGCTCGCGCGCCACGTCCCGCGCGCCGTCTACGTCTCGTGTGGCCCGGAGTCCCTCGCGCGCGACCTCGACGTCCTCGCTGCGTACGGACTCCACGCGGCCCGCATCGTGCCCGTGGATCTCTTTCCGCAGACACCCGAGGTCGAGACGGTCGTCGAATTGCGGCGCGGCAAGCCGCTCGAGACCTGGGAGGAAGGCGCGGTGCAAGGGCCCTGGACCGGCGCTCATTCGGGCGCGACGGGCCGCGCGCGCGAGGCGTTGGTGCTCGTCGTCGGTCGCACACGCTCGAGCGGCACGCTCGATGGCGGGCACTACGAGCGCATCGGCGAGGTCGCCACGCACAGCTTCTTGAGGGTCACCATCACGGGCAGCCTGCCGCGCGCGCTGCAACGACTGCGCGCCTTCGGCCACCCGATCGCTGGCGAGGACATGCGCACCGCGGCCTTCTTCGCGGAGCGCGCCGGCCTGCTGCGGCCGTTCGTGCACGTCACATCCGACGAATGGACACGCAACGTGCCGCTGCACGGCGACCTGGCCGAGGCCCTGGAACGCCTCGGCGGCGTGAACCGCGGCCGCGGGCGCCGCGGTTGACGCAATACCGCGATACCGCGATACCGCGATACCGCGATACCGAGTCACACCACTTCTACCCGTTTTCCCTCAGCCTGGCCTCGGTTCACAGCGCGGGAAGGGTCTGCGCTGACGCCCTCGCGGCTCTGTCATTCAGCTTCCGGATGCGCGGATGAAACCGGGTAGAAGTGGTGCGACTCGGTATCGCGGTATCGCGCGGTAAGCAACTTCCGGGTGCACGGGGACGGAAGGCCTCAGTGACGACGACGCTCATTCCAGGTGCGGCGACGGCTACCAGGTATCGTACTCACTCCCCTCGGCGCTCGGAACTCGAGCAGAGCGCGGGCCCGTGGGTCGTCCTCGATGACACACTCGCCCGGCGCGTGCACGGCGACGAGCTCGGCCGCGAGGCCGCCTCGAATGTGCACATCGCCGCGGTCCGGGCCATGCCCAGCGACGACGAGGATCGCATCGGGCGCGTACACGTAGGCCTCGATGACGAGCGCCCCCGCGCCGCGGTCACCCATGCGCCGGATGCGCGCGGGTGACACCCAGGTGGGCGGCACAAGCGCCTCCTGTCGGCCGCCGACTCGCTGCGCCATGGCCTCGACCGCGAACGGCGCGAGCCCCTGCGAGTCGATGGCGGCGCCCGCCAGGACGTGCGTGCCAGCGACGAGGGCGACGCGACCCTCGACTCGCAGGGAGCCCGCGAGGACGATCGCGCCGCGGGCGCGCAGCGTGCCCTCGCCGACGAGCACGCCGGCGATCAACAAGTCACCCTCCACGAGCACATCGCCCTTCAGTCGAATCGGCTCGGCCGGCGTCCCGACGACCCAGAGGTGGCCGTTCACATGTGTGGCGCTCGTGAGGGGCGCGCCTGCGTCCGATGCGATGAGCCGGGCTCCAGGCGCGCTCGAGTCCGCTGCGAGCTCGATCCCGAGCGCGCCTCCGCGCCCACCGGAGATCCCGGATGGCGCCTCGAGTCCGAGGACCACGCCGCGAGGTACGACATCCTCGAAAGTCGGGAAGGCCTCGGGCAAACGCCACGCAGGCCGCCTCGGTCCGCCGACGATGCGACCGAGGAGTCGTCCCTCCGCCGCCTCGAGTCGAACGGGGTCCAGGACGCCGAGCGGTTTGGACGAGGTGCGACCCTCGAGCTCGTCCCGGCGTGTCGGCAGCACTCGCAAGCGCTCGTCGAGCGCGGCGAAACGCAGATTCGGAAGCGCACATACGTCGAGCGGAGCGCCGAGCGGGCTCACGAGCTGACCGCCGAGGTGCAGCGTGCCTTGCAACTCGAGGCGCGCGTCGCTGCGCAGAACGAGATCCCCGAGCGAGCCGACCCGCGCCGCCCTCGCCTCGCCGGGCGCGCGTCGCACCGTGACGTGGCACAACGCGCAGCTGAGGTCGCGCCCGAGCAGTGTGAAGTCTGCGCCGTCCCAGGACGCGCGCTCGACGTACCACGTCGCGACGGGAGCGCCGAGGTCGAGCGCCGCGGACACAAGGTCGGCGCGCGGGAATCGATGGACGTCCAGATCGCTGGCCCCTGGGACGAGAGCCCCCGGAGCGCCGCGATACACATCGAGCGCCAGCTCCGCGCCGCGATCCGTGCGTCGCACGAGGAGCGGTCCGTCCGCCTCGGGTAGATCCAGGCCCGGATCGAGGGACACGAGCGCGCCATCGACGAGCCCTTGCGCCGCGAGCCAACCCCTTAGGCTCGCCACGGTCTCGCGGCGTAGGTCGGCCTCGAGGACGTAAGCGGTCCAGAGCCGCTCGAGGGCGAGGTGCGCGAGGGACCGGTCGTCGAACAGCGGCAGGTCGCCAGGCGCGCGACCCTCCAGGCCACGGAGCTGATGCCCGGTCCAGCCGATGAGTGCCAGCACCAGCGTCGGCGACAACACGAGCGCGACGAGGAGCGCGGGAGGTCGCGTGCGCTGAATCACATACGGGAATCGACCGCTGGGCCGAATGGCTTGAGCGCCGAGGCAAACGGAACGGCGAACGAGCCCACTGCGTCGCGCTCAGTCACCGTCGGGATTCACGACCCAGGCATCGGGCACCAGGAAGCGCGTGCACGCGTCGGCCTTGGTCCAGAGCCCCACGGCGCCCGGCCCGCGGAACGTGCTGTCGTGGGCCTCGATGCGCGCGGGGTCAGTGGCATACCCGCCGCCGAGAGCGCACTCAATGTGTTCACCCTGATGCGTAACTTGGATCGGATAGAAGGTCCCGGTCTCGAGCTCGACTTCGACACTCGCCAGTTGTCGACGCACGCCTCGTTCGACGACGTACAGCCTGAAGTTGTTCTCCAGCGGATTCGCGCGGCAGATGTAGTAGTTGTCGGCATCGACGACGCGCCAGATCGGGCCTCCGCCTTGGTCGACGACACCGCTCATCGCACGGACTTGAACCGTGAACGATCCATCCTGGAACGACACGCCCTCTTGCAGGAACAGGTTGAAGGCCGACGTCGAGTCGTGCGGCACTTCGGTGAGCTCCAGCAGCTGCCCGCCATTCCCGCCCCGAGCGTAGCTCTTCGTCTCCTCGTTCTGGACCATGAAGGGATCGCGCCAAACTGCGAGGGGATGGCCGTACCCGGTTGTGGCGGCGCGCCAGCCAATCGACACATCGTGGTGAGCTCCAAAACCCCCAGAGCTCACGCGGCGGGATGGCTCTGAAGTTCGCGCTCCACGGCAACCCGCGAGGGCCGCCAGGGAACACACGAGGAGCGCGAGTCGGGCCAGATTCGTGGACGTCGGCTGCGGCTTCATGGCGCTGAGGGTAGCGCCCCTCGGATTCGAGGTCACAGCGCCTCAAGGGTCCTCCGGATCCCGTCGATCAGCCCGGCGGAGACCCGCGCGTCCTCGATTCCCTTGCGGGTCGAGGCCGCGCCCCACCTATGCCCGAACCCAGCGCATCCTCGAAGCTCGCCCTCTCCGTCGTCATCGCGGCCCATGACCGGCCCGAACACCTCGCGCGCCTCCTGGCCGGGCTCGCCGAGCAGACCCTCGACGCCGGCAGCTTCGAGGTGATCGTGGTCGACGACGGCAGCCCGACGCCGCTGCGTGTCGACGCCGCAGCCCAGCCCTTCCGCTGCGAGGTCTACCGCCAGGAACACCGCGGCCCCGCGACCGCGCGGAACCGCGGCATCGAGCGCTGCGGCGCGCCGCTCGTGATGTTCCTCGACGACGACACGCTCGTCGCGACAGACCTGCTCGAGCGCCACCTGGCGGCGCACAACGACGCGTCACGGCGCGGCCAGGGGGACGTCATCGTGCGCGGTTCGTTTCGCTTCTCGGCGGCGGCGCGCGCGAGCGTCTTCGTGCGACTTCTGGACGGCTCCGGTCTCCTGAACGACTGCGGACCGCTGATATCCCTCGCGCCGCCGGAGCACGACGTCCTCCACGATTGGCGGTACATGTCCGCTTCCAACGTGAGCCTCGCGCGCCACGCGTTGCTGGCGGTCGGTGGTTTCGACGGCAGCCTCTTCGATGGCGTCACGGTCGAGGGCGCGGAGCTCGGCTTTCGAGTCAGCGCGCGCGGCCTCCGTGTGCTGTACCGCGAGGACTGTGCCGCCGAACACGACCACCGCTGGACCCCGCGCGAGTGCTTCGCGCGGCACGCGCGTCAGGGTTTTTTCGCGACCCGACTCTGGGCCAAACACAAGCTCGTCGAGGTCCTCGGCGCGCGCGACGACGGCGGCGTGCAGGGCCATTTCGATAGCACGATCGAGACCATCGAGCGACTGGGTGAACACCCCGAGCAATTGATTCAATCGCTCGAGCGGCTCGACGTCGAGCGCGCGGGGCGCGAGCTCACCGCTGGCGAAACGGCCGAGGTGTGCTCGACGTTGAAGGCCGTCATCGCGGCGCGCTGGTCGCGCGGCGTACATCTCGCGCGTCACGGGCTCGACCCGCTCGCGGTGCGCAAGTACGGCGCGCCGGAAGGCACGACGACGACGATCGTGATCGTCTCGTACAACGCGCTCGCCAACACACGGCGCTGCCTCGCCTCGCTCGCGGCCGCCGCCGATCCGCGGTATCCGCAGCGGGTCCTCGTCGTCGACAACGGCTCGACGGACGGCAGCCGCGACTGGCTGGCGCAACAGACGGGCATCGAGCTGCTGCAGAACCCGGACAACTACGGAGCGCCGCGCGCGCGCAACCAAGCGTTGCAATTCGCCGCGTCCACGGGCGCGGACGGCCAAGCGGCGGGCCTCGGCGATTGGATCGCGTTCCTCGACAACGACATCGTCGCGCCGCGGGGTTGGCTCGCGCGTGCGCTGTACCACGGCGCTGTCGATCCCGGTGTCGGGTCCATTCCGCTCTGCGCGAATCGCGCCTCGAAATACCAAGTCGTGCCCTATCAGGGTGATTCGAGCGACGCAGAGCTCGAGGCCTTCGCCGGGCGCCACTACGCCACGGCGCCGCGTCGAGGACAGGACACACTGCTGTTCACGTCCCTCGCGGTGTTGGTGCGGCGCGAGGTGCTCGCGGAGCTCGGCGGCTTCGACGAGCGCTTCTCGCCTTGGGGCTTCGAGGACGACGACCTCGCGTTGCGGATCAAGCTCGCCGGCTGGCGCAACCGTGTTGCCCGCGACACGTTCGTCTACCACGCGCACTACGACTCCCACGCGAAGTCGGAGCGCCACACAGCAATGATGCACACCAACTGGCGCCACTTCGTCGCCAAGTGGTGCGGCGACATCGCGATCCCGACCCTCTTCGACTATTCGGGTCTGCGCTTCCCTGGGCCGGGGAAGGCGACGCGGGCCCAGCTCATCGCGCCGTTGCCCGCTCCGGACGCAACGCCGCCCACTTGGGAGGGCCAGGAGCGCGTTATGCCCCACGCGGCGAGCGCGCCCTCGGCGCCCCGCGCGGTGACCGCGCCCGTGACGCCGCGTGCGCCACTGACCTCTGCGCCACTGACCTCTGCGCCGCAGGTGCCCACCGCTCGGGCGACCTACGCTGCACACGCAGGGCACATGGCGCCGTAGGTCCCCCGAGGATCTACAGTGGCGCTACTTGATGCGCGTGCGCAGCAAGTACTCGTTCGGTTGCAGCGGCTCGTCGATGCTGCGAAACGGGAGGCCGATGACCTTGTCGCCCTTCTGGTGGTCCTTGCGCATGTTGATGGGCCGGTCGATCGCCTGCGCGGGGTTCTGCTTGTCCGCGACGATTAAGCGGACCTGCAGCGAAGACACGTCGACGAAGTACCACGTGCCATTGCTGTAGGTCCACTTGGTCTCGCGCGACCAGGCCTCCGAGGGGATCCGAACCGCCAAGACCTCGAAGTCCTTCTCTTGGTACGTCCAAGCGTCCTTCGCGATCGCGATCACCGCGTCCCGATCGGCGCCCTTGTAGTTGTCATTCGGGAGCGGATTCTCGCGAATGATGAGCTCTTTGAGCGAATCGGCGCGCTGCGCGAGGCTCTTGCGCAGCGTGTCGACCTCGCCCTTCAGCGCGCCGTGCCCGGCTGGATCGAGCGCGGCATACAGCGCGAGCTTCTGTTCGATGTTCTCCATCTGCTGCGGGATCCCGCCGGTGAACCACAGCGGCTTCTGGTTGGCGACCGCATCGCTCGCCACGCGATCGACTTCGGCGAGGTCCTTGCGCACCTCCGCTGGCAGCGTCGCCTTCTTCTGCTCGGCCGCCTCGAGGAACGCCTGACGCTGGGCTTCGAAGTGCTCGCTGTTCCCCTGCACGGATCGGCCCTGCTCCGTGTCCTGCTCGATCAGGCGCGCATAGGCCGCGCGGATGCGCTGGCACTCGGTGAGCGCTGCGTCCCGTTGTGCGTAGGCCTCGCCGGCGGCGCCGAGATTCTGCTGAAATTGCGCATTCGGGTCGTAGTACGCGCGCGAGAGCTCGCGCATACGGTCGAGATCCGCTCGGAACGCGGGGTACTGGGCTGGATCGATCAGCTGCAGGAGCTGCGTGTTCAAAGGCTCGAAGAATTCGAGCGCTGCCTTGATGCTCGCGTCGGCATCGGCGAGGCGTTGTGCGGCCTCGGCGACACCCTCGCCGTTCGCGGGGATTTTCGCGAGCCCATCACGCACGAACCCGGCTTGGCGTTTGGTCTCGACCGCGGTCGAGACCGCGTTGACCGTCACGCGGTGGTTGACACTCAGCTTGTCCTGGACGGGGAGGACCTCTGCCATGACTTTCATCAGGCCGTTGACATCACCTTCGACACGACGGAGGGTGAAGAGGACGTTCTTGAAGTTGTCCGCGTGCGGATAACCGAGCTTGACGGTCGGCGGCGCGGCCGGTTTGGGCTGCTCCGGCGCGGGTTTCGGGCCCTCGGGCTTCGGCGCCGGACTCGGGTCGGGCTGCGGCGTGGGGTCAGGTTTCGGAGCAGGCTCAGGCTTCGGAGTCGGCGCCGGCGGTGCGCCCGTAAGGATCCCGTCGAGTTTCTTGTAGAGCGTCTCGGCGGCGGCGTAGCGCGCCTTGGCTTCCGGGGCGCCCGCACCGCCAGTGAGCTTGGCCACGAGCTGGCCCGCTGCTTGCAGATCGGGGAGCGCAGAATCGAGCCGCACTCGGCTGAGCTTCGCAGCGGACCCCTTCGGCGGCGCGGTGAGATGCCCGATGCTGCCGTCGACGAGCTGGAGGTTGGCCTCGGCGCGGCCGAGCAGCGAGTTGACCTGCGCGACGTTCTGCGGGCTCGCGGTGCGCCCTATGGCGGAAAGCACGAGACCGAGAGAGCAGACGAGGACGAGGCGTAGGAGTTGTGAGGTCAGAGACATGGTTCGAGCGCGACTGGTGACTAGAGGGTGGCCCGGAATTGGATCGTTCGTGTAATCCGCTCCGGCTGCCTGACCGGCACCCGTACGGACCACTCCTGTGAAGGCGAGGGAGACCGGACACACAGACCAGAAGCTACAGCATCCAGCCACGAGGCGGACCCATTCGTGTCACGTCGTGGGACTCGCTGCCGACGGATCAGGGCCAATTCGCGCGGCCCGAGTCCTCAAGACCGACTTCGAGCCTCGGACTGAAGTTCTCGCAGGGATCGGTCGATCAACTCATCCGAATCACTGCCATTCGAGCCCCATGCAATTGCCCCACCCCCCCCCGCAACGCCGTCGAGGCTTCACGCTCATCGAGGTCGTCATCACCTCGGCGGTGCTGCTCATCGGCCTCCTGGCGATGACGTCGACGTCGTGGGTGGTGCACTCGCTCCGCGGCACGTACGCGGACAAGCAACTCGCGCATCAAGGGATGCAGACGGTCGTCGAGGACCTGTACGCCCTAAGCGAGATGGCTCGTGAAGACGAGGTCGGGTGGGCGCCAGCCATCCTGGCGCGTTTCGGCGCTGCTGGCGCGCCTGGTCCCAACTTCAACGTGCGCGGGCTCGACCCCTGGGACGGCGCGACCGACGTCGGCACCATCACCGTCATCTCCGACGAGACGGCGACGGATACGGCGCTCGGCGTCGCGCTCGGGCTCCCCCGGGACTTGAACGGTGACGGCGCTGTGAACGCAGCAGACGTCTCGGCCGACGCGGTCTTGCTGCCCGTGATCGTCGAGCTCCGGTGGCGCGGCAAGGCTGGCAACCGCCAGTTGCGGCAATGCATCTACTTGCTCCAGTACTGATCTCCCGATGCATCGCCTCCCCCAGCGTCGCGCAGGATTCACGCTCGTCGAGCTCGCCATCTCGATGGCGCTCGTGGCCAGCATCATGGCCTTCATGACCGTGCATCTGCACCGCGAAGCACGCGGGCTGCGCGAGATGCAGTCGATGTCGCACTCCGAGCGGGTCGTGAACGATCTGCTCACCAAGATCGAGGCTCACCTCGACTTCGCGCAGGGCACGATCCCGATGGCGACGCTGGCGTCGCCGCTGCCCGGCGGAGAGTCGTTCGTCGTCGACCTCGACCAGAGCGGTGGTTTCCCGGATCAGGGGTTGATCCGGGTCAACCCGGGCAACGCGTCGGACGAACGTGTTCGCTACCTCGACCTGGATCCGACGGCCGAGGCGTTGCTGCAGCTCGAGCGCGGCGCTCAGGGTGGCACCACACGTACACACGCCGCGGGCTCGCTCGTGTTGTGGAACGGGTCCGCTGCGGTTCTCGAGGAACAGCTCGCCCCGCCGGCCGGGACCTTCGACGGTCAGAGTCGCGAGATGCTCGCGGACTTGTTCTATCGCGGAGACGGCACGGGTTTCAGCTATCGCGTGCCGACGGACCCGGGCGGCGGAACGGACTTCCTCACGCCGACCGGCGTGCGTTGGGGAGCGACCGTCGGTGGACGACCGACGGAGGACGGTCGCGCGTGCCTCTACTTCCAACCGGTCGCGCAGATCACCGAGCAAGCCCGCAACGTCGACTTCAATCGCGACGGCGACATGCTCGACACGTTCGACCTGGGGCAGATACGTCACCGCGCATGGGACGCTGTGGATGGCGACAACGCCTCCAGCGACACCGCGCTCTCGCCGCCGATCATCCTGCAGGAAGTCAACGCCTGGGGCGCAGACCTCGACAACGACGGCTTCCAGGACCCCATCTTCCTGTGGACGGCCGCCTCGGGTCGCTTACGAGTTCGCCTCTTCGCGCTCGTCGGGTCGGTGAATCAGCGCGAGGTCGTCAAACGCTACGAGACCGTCCTGCACTTGCGCAACGGCGCATCCCTGTAGACTCCAGAGACGATCCAACACTTAGAGATTCCGGATCATGACCCAGTTCAAGCGTACGAAGAAGCTGATCAACTCCTCACTCCAGCTGAAGATGATCGCAGTCTTCATGGGGATCGCGGCCACGACATCGTTGTTCCAGGTGGTACTGCTGAACGGCGCGTTGACGAGTCTAGCGCGAGAGATGCCTGAAGCCGGAGACCAACTCCTGCGCCAGCTCCCCCGCATCATGCTCTCCAACGTCGGGCTGACGGTCGGCGTGCTCGTGCCGCTGATGTTCGCGGTCGGCCTTCTGCTCACCCATCGCATCGCCGGACCTGCGTACCGGATGAAGATCCACTGCCAAGCGGTCACCCGCGGCGAGGCCAAAGGCCCGTGCAGAATCCGTAAGGACGACGAGCTCTGGGACCTCTGCGACGCGCTGAACGAGGCCCTCGACGCCGCCCGCGCGCAAGGGGCCGAAGAAGCCCTCCGTGACGCGGCCAAGCAGACCACCGAGAGCGAGTCGACGAACGCGGACGCATCGAAGCGCGCCGCAGCCTGAGCCCTCCGACCATCAACCGAACCGCACGCTGTACACCGGCGGCAGGTTGTTCGCGACGGTCTGCCAGCTCTCGCCGCAGTCTTCGCTCACGTAGACGTTGCCCGTCGTGCTACCAAAGGCGAGGGTGTCGCCGGAGTTGTGCAGCGCGTGGCGATACACGACGTCGAACGTGTTTTGCTGCGGCAGGCCTTTGCGGAGCTGCCGCCACGATTCGCCGCCGTCTTCGGTGCGGGCGACGAACAGCCCCTGGCCGATCGTCGTGCGCTGCGCGTCGGATTGACCGGGCACGAGCCACGCGGTGCGGCCGTCCTTGGGATCGACCGCCACGGGGAAACCGAAGTGCACGCCGGCGTCCGGCGCGCTGACTTTCTGCCAGTGTTGCGCGCCGTCGGCGCTATAGAACACGCCGCAGTGGTTCTGTTGCCAGACGTGGTCTGGTTGGCCCGGGCAGCGCATGATCGCGTGCGGATCGTGACCGGCCCATTCGTCGGTCGGATCCGGGGCGTAGTCCATCGTCATGCCCTGGTTGCGCACCTGCCACGTCACGCCGCCGTCGGTCGTCTCGAAGACACCGGCCGTCGAGGGCGGGGAAGAACTGATACAGGTGACGGGTCAGCTCCACGAGCGGCATGGCCCGAGAGAATAACCCGCGGCGCAGAGGGCGACTCTCTACAAGCGATGCCGCGCATAGGGGCCCAACACGAATTGCTCGCGCTCGACCTCGCGACAGGCCTCGCGACCCGCCCGGCCCAGGCGTCAGAGCCACGCGCCCAGCACGAGCACGGCGCCCAACAGGAGCCACTCGAGCGGCCAGACCAACATGACCGGCGAGCCCGGCACCAACATCGCCAGCGTGATGGCGCCAGCGCCCAGGCAGCTCAGCCAGGGCACGATTCGACCGAACGGCATGCGGTAGGGTCGATCGAGGTCGGGACGCAAGCGGCGCAACTTCATCGCCGAGAACGCGACCCCGAAAAAGGCCACAGCGATGCAGAACGAGCCGACGTCGATGAACGCGACCATCGCGCCGCGACCGAGCAAGGCGCCGGCCAGCGTAATGGCGCCAGTCAACAAGACTGCGTTGCCGGGGGTGCCGTGCCGCGAGTGCGCGCGGCCCAGCGCGGCTGGCGCGATGTGCCCTCGGCCAAGCGCGAAGAGCACTCGCGAGCCGGCTAGGAAGAAGCCGTTCCAGCTCGTGAAGAGGCCTAAGAGCGCCGCGATCAGGACCAACTTGCCGAGGACGGGCGACCCGAGCGCGTTCTCGAAAGCCGCTGCGGCCGGGAGCTTCGCGGCGATCAACTCCTGCCAAGGTCCTGTGGCTGCGACCGCTGTGATCAGGAGGATGTAGAACACGACCGCGCCGAGGATCGCAGCCAGAATGAGCACGCCGAGCATGCGCGGGGGCACCTTGCCCGACGCCTCTTCGGCGCCCTGCGGGATCGTGTCGAAGCCGACGAACCAAAAGGGCGCGGTCACCAAGACGGTCAGGATGCCGACGAGAGCGCCGCCCGTGTCGGGCTTGGCGAACAAGGGCTCGATCGCATCGAGCTCGCCGCGCACGAGGCCGGCGCACACGAACGAGAGCGCGACCATTACGAACGCGACCGTCAGGACCACCTGCAATCGCGCTGCCCCTTGCACGCCGCGGTAGTTGATCCAGGTGATCCCACCCGTACAAACGATCGCGAGGAGCAATTGCGGGAGATACACCGTGGCGCCACCGAGCGAATAGAGTGGCACGACCTCGAGGCCTGGCAACAAATAGGCCGCCACAAAGCCAACCGAGATCGCCTCGAAGGCCGAAACCGCCATGTAACCGAAGGCCAAGAACCAGCCGATCAGATAGGCCTTGCCCGTGCCGTACGCGGCATAGGCGTAGGCGACCTCGCCTCCGGCGACTGGGATGGCCGCACACAGCTCCGCGTAACAGAGGCCGATGAGCGCCATCAGGAAGCCTCCTGCTGCGAACGCGAGGATCGCGCCTAAAGGCCCGGCGTCACGCAGCCAGGGCCCGAGCGCTGTCACCCAACCGACTCCGATCATCGACCCGAAGGCCAGCGCAAAGAAGCCCGCTCGGCCGATGCCACGCCTCAGGGTCGGACGCTCCTGTGCAGCGCTCGCGGGCGCAGCAGTGTTGCTCGTCATTCTGCCATGCTAACGGCAATTCGAGCCAGCTCCGAAGTTCCCCGAGGTTTCACGCGCGCTCGAAGCCGCGCTGTCCGAGATCAGTGTAGAGGCGCTCGAGATCTCTTGCGTTGCGTAGCTCGACGAGCACCTCGACCTCCACGGCTCCAACGGGAACTTTCCAGCCAGAGCGGTCGTGGCGCACGTCTTTGACGTTTGCGCTTTGGCGCGCGATGACATCGAACACGACCTGGAGCTGTCCTGGGCGGTCCTCCATGCGGAGGCGCAAGAGCCCTAGGCGACCTTGGCGAGCGAGGCCACTCTCGATGAGTCGACCGAGCAGCGACAAGTCGATGTTACCGCCGCTGATAACGGCGCATACGGGCCCGCTCAGCTCGAGCTGCTTCCCGAGAAGCAAGGCGACCGGCGTCACCGCCGCCGCCTCGGCGACGACTTTGTTCTTCTCCATCAGCTCGACGACGGCGGCCTCGATCTCGGCCTCGCTGACGGTCAGCGTGCGATCGACGTAGCGGCGCACGACCTCGAACGTGTTATCGCCGACGCGCCCGACGCGGATGCCCTCGGCCAGCGTCTTGGGCTTCTCGACGACACGCTTCTCGCCCTCCTTGATGGACTGCACCATGGGCGACGCGCCCTCGGCCTGCACGCCGATGACCATGACCTCGGGGCGCAGCGCCTTGATCGCCAGCGCGACGCCAGCGATCAATCCACCGCCGCCGATCGGCAGGATGACCGCGGCGAGGTCGGGGACCTGCTCGAGCAGCTCGAGACCGACGGTGCCTTGCCCGTGGATGATCTCCCAGTCGTCGAACGGGTGCACCATCGTGCGGCCCTCGAGCGCGGCTAGCTCCTTGGCGTGCGCGGCTGCTTGGTCGTAGTTCTCGCCAACGAGCAGGACCTCTGCCCCATAGCCCTCTGTGCGCTCGATCTTGGTCAACGCGGTCGTGACGGGCATCACGATCTTCGCGCTGCAACCGGCGAGCTGGGCGCTGAGCGCGACTCCTTGGGCATGGTTGCCCGCGGAGGCAGCGATGAGGCCGCGCGCACGCTCGGCTTCGGTGAGCGTCAGGATCCGATTCAGCGCGCCGCGGACCTTGAACGAGCCTGTGCGCTGCAGGTTCTCGAGCTTCAGGTGCACATCCGTTCCCGCGGACTCGCTGAAGGTGTACGAGTAGACCGTGGGTGTCGTGCGGATGTAGGGCCGAATGCGATCGTGAGCGGCACGGATCGCGGTCAGAGTACGTTCGAGGTCGTGGTCCATGGCCGGGCGCGACAGTGTAGAGCGCGGGACGCGGCGCCGCGCGCCCCGCTGGCGGGGCAACGCGTGCGCCATCAGATCCGGTGTTCCTCTACGCCTCGAACGAGCCTCAGGCGGTCGTCGCGCGTGCCTTGTTGACGCGGTTGATCAGCCCACGGGCTTCGAGCCAGGTCAGAATCTTGGCCGCTGACTCGTCGACCGACTCGCGGCCCGTGTGCACGACGATTTCGGCGTTGCGCGGCGCCTCGTACGGGTCGTCGATACCGGTGAAGTTCTTCAGCTCGCCGGCGCGCGCTTTTTTGTAGAGACCCTTCGTGTCCCGCTTCTCGACGACCTCGAGCGGCGCAGCGACGTGGATCTCGACGAACTCGGCCCGCCCCTTGTCGATCATGGCGCGGCACTCGTTGCGGACGGCCTCGTAGGGTGAGATCGCCGCCGTGATCGCGCAGACGCCGTTGCGCGCCAACAGATCAGCGACGAATCCGATGCGCCGGATATTGGTGTCGCGGTCCTCTTTCGAGAAGCCGAGGCCCTTGGAGAGGTTCGTGCGCACGACATCCCCATCGAGGATCTCGACATTGGTGCCGCGTTCGATCAGGATCGGCGCGAGGTGCTCGGCTAGCGTGCTCTTTCCGGCTCCAGAAAGGCCAGTGAACCAGAGGACAAATCCCTTTTTGGACATATGCGGTTGTGGGTCAGAGAAACTGAGATCGGGATCAACGGAGCTTGCCTTCGAGGTAAGGCACCTCGAAGCACTTCTCGTGCATGATCGGGCCATGCCCGAAGTATCCCGCTTCACCGAAGAGCTCGCCGTGGTCGGCGGTGACGATGACGTGGGTGTTCTTGGGTAGAAGGTCGTATAGCTGCTCGAATACGCCGTCGAGGTAGCGCACGGTGTCGACCTGACGCGCGCGCAGCTGGTCGAGCTTGGCCTGGTCGAAGAACTGGAAGTCCTCCTTGAACCGCTCGCCCTCGTCGGTCTTGCCGGTGATTTGCTCGTTCATCTTCTTGAACACGCCGTTGACGCCGCTGATGCGCGGCCACATCGACGAGTCCTCGTCGGGTTTGGCGTACGGGTAGTGGGTCTCCCCCACGTTCAAGAGATAGAACTGCGGCCGGTCGCCATCGAAACGCATGGTCGGCAGCATCGCGGCCATGTCGTTGTGGTGCTCCATCAGCTCGAAAGAGTCGAAGCTGCGGTTGATCCCGGTCTTCGGGTTCAACACCGGCATCGACATCCGCGCGTGGGTGTCATAACCGAGCTTGGCCTGCAAAAATCCGGGCAGCCAGAGCGCAGGCACCATGGCCGCGAAATCGATGTCGGCGCCCTTCGAGCCGAGTCGCCGGTTGTAGTTGTAGAAGTCTTCCTTGTAGTACTCGGACGCGTAGACGTTCTCGGGGCTCTTGTGCGGCAAGAGGCCGGTCAAAAGGTTGTAGTGCGATGGCGCGGTCCAAGATGCGTAGGAGAACCGCCGCTCGACCTTGCCGCCCGAGATCTTGGTGATGATCTTCGGCGCCGCCTCCATGAACGTGTCGTAGCGACACGAGTCGAGGATGACGATGACGAGGTTGTTCTCGGCCCCTGGGTCGGGCTTCGCGACGACGCCCGGTCGCCAGAGCGGCCGCTGCTGCGGGTGCTCTGGCGTAGGCGGACGTCGCTTGAAGGCGTCGAAGAGGCCCATTCGTTCAGTTACCGCGATTGGCCTTGTAGTAGTCGACGAGCACCCGCGCCGTGGACTCGCGCATGATGCGAGGGTCGGGGCACTCACCGTTCGTCAACTGCTCACGCACCTTGGTGCCGGAGATCGACACGACGGTCCGTCCTTTGTTCTCTTCGACGAGGCCGACTCGGCCGAGCTCCTCGAAGTAAGCCGCGAAGCCGACATTCACGGTGCTGATCGCGAGGTCGCCGCCGAGCTGCTGGAAAATTCTCTGGGCGTCGAAATCACCCCAGATCGGCGTCCCGTCGGTGAACGGCGCGTCGGCGTGCTTGCGGCCGACAATGAAATGCGAGAAGCCGCTGTTCTGGCGGTAGATCGCGTGCATGACGGCCTCGGACGGGCCCCCGTAGTACATGCGCATGTCGAGGCCGATGAGCTCGAGCTGGTCGTTGAGGTTTTGACCGTGCTCGCGCCAGAGCTTCGTGTCCATGTCACCCTCGCCCAGCTGCCGCTGGCCCACGAGCGCCTCGTAGGTCTGCATGCGTGTGGCCGCCGGCACATCGTCGCCCTTGAGCTGGCCGACGAGCGGATTCAGAACGACTCCGGTCTTCTTGCCATTCTCGCGCAGGAGCTGCTCGGCGCCGTAGACGAGCGCGTACTCGTGCGCGCGGTGCAAGGGGTTGCGCGTTTGGAACGCGACGGATTGCTCCCACCCGCGTTCCTCGATCAGCGCGCGGATCCCGCGGGGCGAGGAGACTCGCGCTGCAAACGGCCGCGTGTCGACGAACGGCGCGAGTGCGATCTCGCCTCCGACGAGCTTCTGGCGCGGGTCCGAGAGCCACAGCTGCGCGCCAGGATGATCGGTGCGGTCCGTGCGGTAGATGGTCTGGACGAAATTGGCCTTGTCCCAGTCGTACACGTCGCCGACCGTCAGCGTCCCGAAGACCTGGCCGGCATGGATGAGCGCGACACGCTCACCGTGCCGCAGGCTCGCGGCCTCGGAGTCCGTGACGGGGAGAACGATCGGGATGGTCCAGGCCCAACGTTGCCCGTTGCGCACGATCGCGGCGGAATTGAGGACCTCGCTGTAGTCCGCGCTCCCCATGGGACCGGTCAACGGCGAAAGCGTTCCGTCGGCGATCCGGTACAGGGTCGTGCGGTCGACCTCGTTCACTTCGACTTGGGCGAGCCCTGCGACGTTCTGCGTTGCGTCGCGTGTGATGCGGTCGACGGGCTGCTGGCGTCCGCCGTGGACAGGGATCATTGTGGTGCTGGTGGTGCTGGACATGGAGTCGGTGAACGAATGAAGGGCGCGGCGCGGAGTCGGGCCCGATTAGAAGTAGCCGAGGTTCTCGAGCTTCTGTCGAACGTCGCGGGGCTCCCCGTCCTCCGAGCTCCGGGTCGCAGCGGAGCGCCCCTCACCCATCAGGTCACGCAGGACGAAGACGATGAAATCCGTGGGCGAGTCGAAGCCACGGTCGCCCACCACCGTCTGAATCTTGCGATATAGGGGCCGCGGGATCTTGATCGTGACTTTGGACTCTCGCATGGGCTCGCGACGTGTCGCGGCGGTGGGAGCCGCGGCACTGTCTCGTTATCGGAACGATGACCCTGGAAGTGGAGTCAGAACCCTCCGATCGTAGCCCAGCGAGAGTCTCGCCGGAGTGCGCTGGGAGTGTCGGAGGAGTCTTGGGAGTCGGAGGCCGCCCAAAGGCACCTCCTTCGGGGTGCGTCACGCCGCCCCCCTCCGGCTCCGGGCCCCTCTCCGGCTCCGGGCC
>Ga0163144_10003181_pt1 | contig 37468 bp, 36 predicted proteins | sample OliLak19BULKMAT1_FD_123175 | JGI IMG/M metagenome (GOLD analysis project Ga0163144, IMG submission 123175) | Freshwater microbial mat bacterial communities from Lake Vanda, McMurdo Dry Valleys, Antarctica - Oligotrophic Lake LV.19.BULKMAT1 | ecosystem: Environmental > Aquatic > Freshwater >...
ACTTTGGCGGCCTTGCGAAGATCCGCCCCCGAATAATCCGCTCGTAATCCGATAGCCGTTCCCATGGCGCGGTCCTCCTCGACCGCCATCGAATCAGAAGTCGGCGAGGTTGGGAATCCCAGTGAGTCGGATTTACTGCTCGTTGGTATCAGATGAAGAACTGAAGGTGATTACAGCAGGCTCGCTGCTGGCCGCGGATCCGAAGTCGATCACCGTGAAGCGGGGCGAAAAGTACGCTTTGGTGAATATCAACTTCCGTAGCTGATCTGCCGCCGGGGCGGTCAATCTGTCCACAAAGAAATCCGGATTAAGGTGGGGGCTTCTGTTGCCAGGCGCCCCCGGGCCCCGCCTCCGGGTCTGAAACCGGAGGACTTAGGTCGGAAAAACCGTCACCGCTTACGCGGCGAGCAGTTCGCCCTCAGCAAAGTTGTCATTTGCAACTATTTGCTTTTGAGCTTCTAACGCAGCTCAGGCGAGCGAAAGCCTCGTCTTTACACGTCCGTCGACACTATTTCATCCCCATCAGGAAACGGCTAACGGGGCCGTCTTTTGGTGGAGATGCCGGGTACCGCCCCCGGGTCCGAGCCGCTTATTACACGCGCATTTATCGCCATAGTCCGAAGACGAGACCAATATAGGGGACCGGGGGTTAAAAAGTAACCCTGTTTCTGCGGGCCGGAGATCGGCTGGACGAAGTGGAAGACTTGCGACACACTCACCTCACGGGCGGTGGATTCCAGAAATCTCTCAGGCATCCCTGTCCATTCTTCCTGGCCGCGCTCGGGCTGGCAGTGGCTGGTTTCTGGCCAAGCTTCTTTGCCGTCCTGCCATCGTCGTCCCTGCCCCACCTGGTACACGGATTGTCCGCCACGGCATGGATGATGCTGCCGCTGGTCCAGTATGGGCTGATCGCTGGCCGCAAGCGTGCCTCGCACAGGGTCGTGGGCTCGGCATCATTGGCGCTCGCTGCGAGTGTCGTAGCGAGCGGCATCTACGTCGTCCGGATCATGGCCTACAATAATATCGCCAATTTCCGCCTTCTCGACGTGAAATTCGTATGGCTCGACCTCACCGGTATGGCGCTGTTCTGCGTCTATGTTGCCTTTGCCGTTCTGGCGGCGCGCAAACGAGATATCCGGTTGCATGTCACGGCCCTCGCAGCGAGCGCGTTGATCCCGCTCGAGGCGGCGCTCGAGCGATTGTTGGTGAACGCGCTGCCCTGGCTCGTGCCGGATTTCAGCGCGAGCCTGCAGGCGTCACTGATTTTTCTTGAGGTGGTGTGCGCGGCGATCATTTTCTGGGAATGGCGCACCGGGCGCATTCGCTGGCCGATGCCAGTTTTGCTCGGCTACTATCTGGTGATGCATGTAACCCTGACGCCGGTTGCCTCCAGCGAGGCCTTCCAGAATTTCAGCGACTGGTTTGCGATGATCGGCCGAGACCGCAGCTGACGGCGCTCACCCGCCGTTGAAGTGGCCGTGAATGCGGATGGCGAGGGCTTCGTTGACACCGTCGACCTGTATCAGGTCGGCCACCTTGGCGCGCGAGACGCCGCGGGCGGAGCCGAAATGGTGGAGCAGCGATTTCTTGCGGGTCGGGCCGATGCCTTCGATTTCGTCGAGCGGAGAGCGGGCAGCTTCGGCGGCACGTTTCTGGCGGTGGGCGCCGATGGCCCAGCGGTGGGCCTCGTCGCGCAGGCGCTGGAGATAATAGAGGACGGGCGCGTTCTCCGGCAGCTTGAAGGGCGCGCGTCCGGGACGGAAGAACTGCTCGCGCCCGGCATTGCGGTCGACGCCCTTGGCAATCGAGACGAGGGTGACATCGTCCGGGGTCAGACCAAGTTCGGCGAGGGTTTCGATGGTGGCATTGAGCTGGCCGAGGCCGCCGTCGATCAGCACGAGATCCGGCCAGTCCTGGTCCTGCCCGGCTCCGCGCTCCTTCAGGGCGCGGGCGAAGCGGCGGCGCATCACTTCGCGCATCATGCCGAAATCGTCGCCCGGCGTGATCTCCGTGTCCTTGATGTTGAACTTTCGATAGGACTGCTTGCGGAAACCTTCAGGGCCCGCGACGACCATGCCGCCGACGGCGTTGGTGCCTTGGAGGTGGGAGTTGTCGTAGACTTCGATCCGCTCGGGCACTTCCGGCAGCTCAAACACTTTCTGCACTTCCAGAAGCAGGCGTTCCTGGCTGGCGGTTTCCGACAGCTTGCGGGTCAGCGCCTCCGCGGCGTTGCGTTCGGCCTGTGTGAGGAGGTCGCGCTTGGCGCCGCGCTCGGGTCGGCGCAGCTCGATCCGGCGGCCGGCCTTGAGGCTCAAGGCCTCGGCGATCAGGTCTGACTGCTCGGGCAGTTCATTGACGAGGATCAGTCGCGGCGGGGGGCGCTTATCGTAGAACTGGACGAGGAAGGCGGCGAGGATTTCCTCCGCCCCCTGATCACGTTCATGGCGCGGGAAGTGGACCGTAGCGCCCCAGTTCTGCCCGGCGCGGATGAAGAAGACCTGCACGCAGGAGACGCCGCCGTCCATCGCAATGGCGAAGACGTCGGCTTCCTCGATACCGTCCGGGTTCACGTCCTGCGTGGCGCGGACATGCGCGAGGGCGCGGATACGGTCGCGCAGGCGGGCGGCGTTCTCGAACTCCATTGCCTCGGCGGCGAGTTCCATTTCGGCGGCGAGGCGTTTCTGCAGGTCGGCGCCCTTCCCCCGCAGGAAGTCAGCGGCCTCGTTGGCGAGTTCTGTATAGTCTTCGGCCGATATCAGGCCGACGCAGGGCGCGGCGCAGCGCTTGATCTGGTGCAGCATGCAGGGGCGCGTGCGGGCGGAATAGACGCTGTCCTCGCAGGTGCGCAGCAGAAAGGCCTTCTGGAGCGTGTCAAGCGTGCGCATCACGGCGCCGGCGCTGGCGAAGGGGCCGAAATAGTCGCCCTCGTCCTGCTTCGAGCCGCGATACTTCTTGATCTGGGGCGCCGCGTGGTTGCGGCGGATGAGGATGTAGGGGAAGGACTTGTCGTCGCGCAGCAGCACGTTGAAGCGCGGCTTGAGGGATTTGACGAGGCTGGCTTCCAGCAGCAGAGCCTCGGTCTCGCTTTCGGTAACGACAAATTCCATCCGCCGCGTCTGCAGGATCATCCGGGCGATGCGCTGGGTGTGGCCGCCCATGCGGGTATAGTTGGAGACGCGGGCCTTCAGGTCGCGCGCCTTGCCAACATACAGGACTTCGTCGGCGTCCCCGAACATGCGGTAGACGCCTGGCTTCGCAGGAAGCCGGGAGAGGTTGTCCTTGATGACATCGACGCCCCGCCGGGGGGCTGCGCCGGCCTGATTCTCACTCATACGAGACAGATAGTCGACCGCAGCCAGCGCAGGAAGGGCGCTATGCGGCGGAGGCCGACGCCATCCAGCCGAGGCCGGCCGCCATGGCCACCATCACGAACATGATGCCAACGAAGCGACCACCGGCCTTTTCGTCCTCGTCACCGCCCCTGAAATGACCAAACATCAGATACAAAAAGCCAATCAGGACAAGGCCGGTCAGCACCAGCTGCTCGGTTGTACTGAGCCCCACGACAAACCGGGCCGCATGAGCTAGCAGGTCGTTCAGGTCTCGCCCCACGCCAGAGAGCGCGGATTCGATCCGGGCCTTCCAATTGTCAGCCAACATCTTTAACCTCCGGGCGAGCCTTGCGGCCTGAAGTGTTCTCGCCCGTATGAATAAAATGCGCGATCTTTTTTACCTTTTCTCCAATTCTTCGGTGAAATTTGACTGATCTGGCGCCATCCGGAGGAAACCAAACCTTTCGCGGCGCAGGCGGGCCCGGCGCCTTGCGAAGCGCCGGGCGTGCCGGTATGCGTGCACCGCCTCTCCCAAGTGCAAGGACAAAGCCCATGGCCGCAGACATCCAGCTTTCCGATGCCATCTGCCGCGTGAAGGCGTCCGCTACGATTGCCGTGACGACCAAGGCGAACGAGATGAAGCGGCAGGGCCTGGACGTGATCGGCCTCGGCGCGGGCGAGCCCGATTTCGATACGCCCGAGAATATCAAGGAAGCCGCCATTCGCGCGATCCGGGAGGGCAAGACGAAATACACCCCGTCAGACGGCATTCCGGAACTTAAGGAAGCAATCTGCGGGAAGTTCGCGCGCGAGAACGAGCTGACGTATAAGCCCTCGCAGGTGAACGTCTCGCCGGGCGGCAAGGCGGTGCTTTTCAATGCGTTGATTGCCACGCTCAACCTGGGCGACGAGGTAATCATCCCGGCGCCCTATTGGGTCAGCTATCCGGAAATCGTGTTGCTGGCCGGCGCGAAGCCTGTCGCCATCGTGTGCGGCGCAAACTCGAACTACAAGCTGACCCCGGAAGTGCTGGACGCGGCGATCACGCCCAAGACGAAATGGCTGATCCTGAACTCGCCGTCGAACCCGACCGGGGCGGCCTATACGCGCGCAGAGCTGAAGGCGCTGGCGGAGGTGCTGCTGCGCCACCCGCAGGTCTGGGTGCTGACCGACGACATGTACGAGCATCTCGTCTATGACGGGTTCGAATATTCGACCATAGCGCAGGTGGAGCCGGCGCTTTATGACCGCACACTGACGATGAACGGCGTGTCGAAAGCCTATGCCATGACCGGCTGGCGGATCGGCTATGCGGCCGGGCCGGAAAAGCTGATCGGCGCGATGCGCAAGGTGATGGACCAGTCGACCTCGTGCCCCAGCTCCGTCAGCCAGTGGGCGAGTGTCGAGGCGCTGAACGGGACACAGGATTTCCTTCCCGGGTTCCGCGCGGCTTACCAGGCGCGCCGCAACTTCATGGTGGAGGGCCTGAACAAGGCCGAGGGCCTCGTCTGCCCGAAACCGGAAGGGGCATTCTATGTCTACCCGTCCTGCGCAGGCGTGATCGGCAAGGCGGCGGCCTCGGGCAAGCTGATCGACAATGACAAGACCTTTGCCAGTGAATTGCTGGAGGCCGAGAAGGTCGCCATCGTGTTCGGGGAAGCCTTCGGCCTGCCGGACACATTCCGGATTTCCTATGCAACGTCCGACGCCGCCCTGAAGGAAGCGCTTGTCCGTATCCAGCGGTTCTGCGCCGCCCTGTCATAGACGTCGTCTATAATACCTTCGGACAATACGCATTTGAACGCTACCGGGTGCAGGCCCATATTCAATGCAGGATGAGTGATGCCTGCAGGGAGACTAACATGGCGATCGATATCGGACTGACGGACGCCGCCCGGAAATCTTCGGCGGAAGCGCTAAAGGCCCTGCTGGGCGAGACCTACGCGCTCTACACCAAGACGCATGGCTATCACTGGAACGTGACGGGGCCGCGCTTCAACGAGCTGCACAACATGTTCATGGTGCAGTATAACGAGCTGTGGCTGGCGCTGGACCTGATTGCAGAGCGTATCCGCGCGCTGGGCCATTTTGCGCCAGGCTCGTCGGGCGAGATGTTGCAGACCGCGACGATCAAGCCGGACAATGGCGTGCCGGACGCGGCCGACATGGTGAAACAACTGGCGGCAGGCCACGAAGCCGTGAGCAAGGCGGCCAAGGCCGGGATCAAGATCGCCGAGAAGAACAATGATCCGGTGACCGTCGACCTGTGCACCCAGCGCGCGCAAATTGCCGAGAAGACCGCCTGGATGTTGCGGGCGGCCGTCTAGCGTCGTTCGGCGCCGATGCCGCGCGCCAGTGCGGCCATCGCGTCGCGCGCATAGGTCCTGGATACACGCGCGCTGGCGAGTTGCATGAAGCCGTGGGGCGCGCCGGGATAGACGTGCAGCTCGACCGGGACGCCGTCCGCCATCAGGCGTTTGGCATAGTCCAGGTTTTCCTCCGTGAACAGATCAAGGGCGCCGGTCGCGATATAGGCGGGCGCCAGGCCCTTGAGGCTTTCCGCGCGGGCGGCGGCTGCATAAGGCGAGACGCCCTCGCTGCCGGGCGGCTGGCCGAGCAGCGCCTGCCAGCCGAAATGGTTGGACGCTTTGGTCCACACGAATTCGCCATACATGGGTGAGATATCCGTGCGCACGGCGGTGCGGTCGTCCAGCATCGGGAAGATCAGCTGCTGGTGGCAGAAGCTGAACTCGCCCCGGTCGCGCACCAGCAGTGCAAGACCCGCCGCGAGGCCGCCGCCGGCGCTCTCCCCCGCCACCGCGATGCGGGCGGTGTCGATGCCGAGCGCGCCGGCATTCTTCACGGCCCAGGTGAGCGCGGCATAGGCATCCTCGACATTTCCGGGGAAGCTCGTCTCCGGCCCGAGCCGGTAAGCCGGGGCGATGACCACGGCGTCGAAGGCCTCGGCCCATTGCGCGCAAAACGGCGCAGAGGCATCCGGCGTACCGAGGATATAGCCGCCGCCGTGCAGGTGGAGGATCGCCGGGCGGGCGGCGGCGCCTTGCTTCTTCCGGTAAGTCCGCACGCGCACATCGGGCGAGCCTGGCGCGCCGGGCACCTGCACGACATCAGCCAGCACCGAGTCCGGCAACGGCGGCAACTGGGCAAGCATCCCGCCGCGCAGAAAGCGGATCTCCGGCAGGTTTTCCGCGGTGATATCCAAGGTCGGGAAGGCTTCCAGAAAGGGTAGAAGTTCCGGATCGACGAGGCCGCGTGACGACATTCTTGTTCCCTTGATTGAATTTTGTTGTGCCTGCAGCGGATCATTCGTCGAGCAGGTTCAGCACATCCTCTGCGTAGATGACCTCGATCTCGAGACGCTGGCTGATAGGCGACGGCGTGCCCTCGTCAACGATCTCGAGCGGCCGGTCTTCGCCATGTCCCAAGGCCTCCACGATAAGAGCTGGATCAACCCCCTGCCCGATCAGCCAGGCTTTCATAGCGTCGGCCCAGCGCTGGCTGAGCGCGCGGTTTGCGGCGCGGTCGCCGATGCTGTCGGTGTGCGCAGAAATGCGCAGCACCGCGACCGGGCCCTGCCCGATCACCGGCAGCACCTCGGCGGCATAGAGGCCGGGCCCGAAGGCCGCCCGGTCTTCGACTGGCAGCTGCAGGAACACGGAGCGGATGACCTCATAGCGCGGCCCCGGTTCCGTCACGGCCGGTGGCGGAGGTGGTGGGGGTGGCAGGGGTGGTGGGGGCATTGCTTCGAGGTCGCGCGGGTCGTCAGTCATAGGCAACCGGGGTTCCTCAGTCGGCCGCGGGGGCGGCGCCGAGCGCACAGGGACGCGTTCGGGCTGGACCGGCGCATCCGCGACAACGGTGATCGGAAAGGCATCCCGGTAGAGCGAGCAGTCCTCGTTCGCCGGGGTCACCGCCTGGTTGACGCGGAAGTATTCGAGCCCGTCCGGCACGCTGCCATAGCGCCGGCGCTCAAGGGCGCGCAGCTCCGGATTGGCCTCCGCCATGGCGCAGAGGATGTCGCCGAGAATGAAGGGATTGTCCGAATAGTAGTTGTGCCCGAGCCCGAAAAGCTCGGTGGCGATGCCCGTCGCATCGACCGTCTGATAGTAGGGGCTGACGCGGATATAGGGCTTGTCGCCATTCGTATCACCCAGCCGCAGCTTGCTATTGACGATTTCCGACACATGCAGCGCGCGGTCGGCGTCCGAGGTATAGATCGTGATATTGGCGCCGAGATTGTCGAGAATACCGGTTGCAGCCTCGAAGATGTCGCGGTCTATGTCGGCGGCCACCAGGATGATGCGAAACTCGAGATCATCGCGCCCTTCCCGCTCAAGGTAATCTGCGGCGTAGGACTCCAGCGCCTGCGTGAGGATTCGGTTGCCCATGGAATGGGCAATGATGTTAATCCGCTTTATGCGAGGGTTGCGGATAATAACGTCCAGAAACTGTTCCAGATAGGGAGCCGCTGCGATCGACCGGTCCTGGTCCCCGCGGTAATCCGCAAGCGAAAGCCTGGCGGCCGATGGCCAGCTGAAAAGGGCCGGAACACCGACATCGAACAAACCCCGCCGCGAAAGGTCCACCGAAAGCTGAGCAGACCGGATCAGGGCATCTTCAAACGACGTGTTGAAGCCGTGCACGAACAGAAGGACGGATTCCGAAGCGCGCTCTTCCAGCGCCGCGCCCAGTTCTGCCTGAAAAGCGTCGCTTCCGGCCCGCGTGATCCGTGTCAGAAACACATACTTCGCGAGCTCTTCGGCTCGTTCGGGCGGCGGCCCCTCCAGCATCGGCGTGGCGCCCCGGTCTCGTGTTCCGCCCTCTTCTATAAGTTTGGGAAGCCAGACATCGGCCCGCCCAAGCTGGAGCCGCGAGGCATCCCCCGGCAACACCTTCTGGGCATCTGCCTCTTGGTCGAGCCCGGGTTCCAGACCCTGCAGGACGAACTGGCGATTGGTTCCGTAAAGCACCCGGACACAGTCGACGCCGTCCCTTGTTTCAGGCGTCAGAAGGTCCGTGCAGTCGGCCGGATAACCTGGATGAAACGGAGTTGTCTTGGGCAACAACAGATACCTAGGCCGCGCCAGCGGTTACGCCACACAACACCAGCAACGTGATCACCAGTGTCCACCGCCGCATTGCTTGCCACCCGACTGTGCCTGCCTGCGAGACAACACATGTGCTCCCGCGCTTCAAGCCTTGCCGCGCCCGCTCATGTCCATAAGGGGGAGCACGCTTGGGCTAGATTCTAGCCTCCACGCACCAGCTTTTTGTAAAGAGTGAGTGTCTGGGATGTGGTTACAGGGGGGCATTCTTCCCTGTTTCGACCATCTTCCCGGCCGTTCTGCCTGGGTGTGTGCTGGCGTATCTTCCGCAGTTCACGGCCCTCGCCGTCCTGTAAAAGAAAGCCCGGCAGCGTCTTGCGACGCGCCGGGCTGAAGTGGGGTCCTGTTAGGGGGAGGAAACGCCCAATCGGAGGAGTGATCGGGTTATGCGCAGGACCCATCGCATGCCACTTAGATAGGAGCGTTACGCTGCATTGCAACATGCGGGAGAGCAGGACACGCATGCAGATACGCATGCATTACAGAAAATCCAGTATCATTAACGCATGGACATCTTGCGCAGCGGTTCGGTCTCCGTGGTCAGGAAATCCCGGAAGGCGGCAACCCGTTTGGAGCGGCGCAAGTCACTGGGATATACGAAATAAAGGTCGAAATTCGGGCCGGTGATCTCAGGCAGGATACGGACCAGCCGGGGTAGCGCGCTGGCCATGTAGTCGGGCACGTCGGCGATGCCGAGCCCTGCATCCACGGCCCGCATCATCGCAAACACGTTGTTCACCTTGAGGGTGGCCGGACGGGGGGGTGCGTCATCGCGCCCTACCCGGCAGGCAAAGCTCATTTCCTGCAGTGGCGAAGAATCGTCCCCGTAGGCGATGATGCGGTGATTATCGAGGTCCAGCGGGGTGCGGGGCACGCCGTGGATCTTCAGGTATTCCGGAGCGGCATAGAGGTTTGTGGCGACGGTACCGAGCTTGCGCTGGATCAGGTCCGCCTTGTCGGCCGCCCAGAGCCGGATGGCGCATTCGGCCTCCAGTTTCAGCAGGTCATATTCGCGCTGGTCATCCAGACGCAGGTCAAGGCGCAGGTCCGGATGGCGGCGCACGAACCCGCCAAGGCGCGGCACCAGCCAGACCGAGCCGAAAGCCACCGGGGCCGAGACGATCAACTCCCCTTGCGGGGTTTCCTGCTGGTCCTTGAGGGCGGCGTTGGCCGACATCGCCGCCGACGCCATGTCCGAGGTGGAGCGAAAGAGCGTGTGGCCGCTGTCGGTCAGCACGAGACCGCGCGCATGCCGCTGGAACAGCGACACGCCAAGCTGTTCCTCGAGGGCTGCGATCTGGCGGGACACCGCCGATTGCGAAATGCCGAGACGCTCGCCGGCGAGCGTCAGGCTCCCGGCTTCCGCCGCAGCGTGGAACGATCTGAGTTTACCCCAATCCATGGACACTTGTGGCACGGCCCGGACTCGCGCCGCAAGAGTCCGCTTGAATTGTAATTGCTTGCACTAGGCCTGCGCGGCGGCCAGCCGGTTTCGGCAGTTTTGCCGAGTGCGGCAATTTCGGTCAGGAGGGAATCGAGGTCAGCCGTTTCGGTCCGGTGGTTCGTGACATTGACGCGGATGATTGCCGCGCCCTTCAGGCGGGTGGTGGAGGGGGCGGCGAGCCCAAGCTACTGCAACCGGATGACGATTTCCTCGTTCAGCGCGTCGAGCGCCGCCCCTCGAGCCCGGCTCCGATATAGCGGAAGCAGGAGATGTTGAGGGCCACCGGCGCCATCAATTCGAAGCGGGGCTCGGCTGCAATCTTCTCCGCCAGATACGCCGCCTGCGCGCAATTCCTGGCGATTGGCGCGCCGAGGCGCTGCGTTCAGAAACCGGCGATCTGGGACCAGACCTTCAGCGCGCGAAAGCCCCGCGACAGTTCCGGCCCGTATTCCACCGGCCATGGATTGCCCGCCGCGAGGCTGCGCGCGGCGGCCTTGAGATAGTCCGGACGGTCGGTGAACGCGTGGCGATGGTGCATCTCGTCGCTCACCAGGACGCAGCCCGCGTCATAGTTCACGTGTAGCCATTTGTGGAAATCGAAGGCGAGCGAATCGGCCCTCGCAATGGCGGCAAAGCAGGAGGCAAGTTCCGGAACGAAAGCGCCCAGCGCGCCGAAGGCGCCGTCGACATGGGACCAGAAGTTCTCGGCGGCGGCGACGTCTGCAAGCTCCGTGAGCGGATCGGTTGCGCCAGTGTTGACCGTGCCTGCCGTGCCGATGAGCGCGAAGGGCAGCAGCCCCGCGGCGCGGTCCGCCGCGGTGGCGACGCGCAGGGCGCCCATGTCCATCTCGAACCGGTCGTTGACCGGAATCCGGCGCAGCGCATCGGAGCTAAGGCCGAGAATGTCGAAGGCGCGGGGATTGCAGGCATGGGCCTCGGCGGAGGCATAGCCGAAGAGGCGCGCGTCCGCGACGCCGCCCCTGCGGCTGACAAAGCCGAGACGCGCGTCGCGCGCCACTTTCAGCGCGACGTAGGTGGCGAGCGAGGTACTGGAGACGATGGGGCCGCTGGCGGTGTACAGAAAGCCGAAGAGTTCGCTGCACCAGCGGATCATCTGGCGCTCGACATGGATGGCGCCATGATCGCGCCCGCCCGCATTAGCGTTGATGGCGCCTGCAATAATTTCGGCGAGCAGGCTCTGCGGAGTACCGGAACCGTGCACCCAGCCGAAGAAACTCGGATGCGTATTGCCGGCGCCGTAGGGCAGCAGCGCGGCGAGTTGCCCGGCAAGTGCAGCCACGGCCTGCCGGCCTCCGGCAGGGGCTGATCAAACGCCGCCTTCATTTCGGGCGGAAAAGGCGTCCAGACCCGCCCTCGTGGGCCGCTTGCATCTTGTCCATCGCCGCATCGAGCAGCGCATGCGCGGTCGCGCGGAACGCGGGCCAGTCCTGAGGGTCGAGCCTTGTTTTCGGATCGTCTGCCATCGGATTATCTTTCGGGAAAATTACTGACTGGCCCAGAGGATGCGCGCGATCCACGCGATCTGCGAGGGCTTGAATTCGCGGGATGGATAGTCCGGGTTCAGCGAGGCAAGTTCGATGACGCACGTATTCTTCCTGGCAAGGACTTTCGCCATCACTTCGCCCTGCGCGGTCTTCGCGACGACGCGGTCGACCGGCTTTACGCCGGCGCCGGGCGCGGCGATTATGCGGCCTCCGGCGCGGTAGGCGGGCTCCATAGAGCCGCCGCTGATCTGCAGGGCGTAGACCGTCTCCGTGCCGAGGCCGGGCAAGCGCACATCGTCCCAGCCTGCGCCCGCCGGAAAGCCGGCATCGTCGAAGAAGCCATCCTGTCCCGCCTGCGCAAAACCGATCAGCGGGGCCGAGCCGACCCGGCGGCCTTCGACCAGCACGGCGAAGTTGTCAAAGCCTGCGCCGACCGCGTCCAGCACGCGGGCGAGGCTTTCGGTCGTCGGCCGTGGGGGCGGCCATCTACGCCCTCGCGCTTGGACGGATTGAAACTGGTGGGATCGAGCCCGGCCCGTTTCGCAAGGCCGGACGCCGAGAGGCCATGATGCGCGGCAAGCTGGTCGAGCCCGCGCCAGATGTCCTTGTGCTGCATAGGCGGCCTCGGCGACTATGGAAACTTTCCTATATCAGGAATAATCTTCTATCCTCAACGCTCTGGAGGCGTCCAGTCCGATGGCGCCGCGGCCCGCCGCCGGAGACGAAGGGCAAGGCCCAGCGCGACACCGACGCCGATCGCCACGGCGAGGTCCGCCACCACCGTCAGCACCAGTGTGAGGATCAGGAGCAAACGGTCTTCCAGTGGCATCTTCGTATGCCCGCGCCACTTGCGCGGCTCGCTCATGTTCCACGCCGTGAGGATCAGAAGGCCCGCCAGTGCTGGCAGCGCGAGCGCGCCGACGAGCGGCCCTGCGAGCAGCATCATCAGGAGGATTGCGAGCGCATGGACGAGCCCGGCGACCGGGGTCTTGCCGCCGGCCTTCACGTTGGTGGCCGTGCGCGCGATGGCGCCAGTGGCTGGCAAGCCGCCGAACAGGCTGGAGGCGATATTCGCAGCGCCTTGCGCAATCAGCTCCGCATTCGGACGATGCCTGCCCTCGATCATCCGGTCGGCCACCATCGCGGAGAGCAGCGACTCGACGCCCGCGAGGAAAGCGATGATCAGTGCCGACGGCAGCAGTTCCTGCAGCCGCGCAAGCGAGATGTCTGGCAGGGCCGGCATTGGCAGGTGGTCCGGCAAGGCGCCGAAACGGCTGGTGATGGTCTCGACGGGAAGAACGAATAGCGCGGCCGCCGCCGATGTCAGCCCGACGGCGACGATCAGACCCGGCCATTTCGGCGCGAGGCGGCGGAAGAGGACGATCAGTGCTATGGTCACCACGCCGAGGCCCAGCGCAGAGAGATTCAGCGTCTCCCGCCCGGCCCAGAGCGCGGGCAGCTTGTGCAGGAAATCGGCGGGCAGGTTTGCGATCTCGAGGCCGAACAGGTCCTTCAACTGGCTGGTCGCGATGATGATGGCGATGCCGATCGTGAAGCCGTTGACGACCGCTTCGGGAATGAACCGGATCAGGTTGCCGGCCCTCAGGACGCCCGCGAGCAGAAGGATCCCCCCGGCCATCAATGTGGCCAGCACCAGCCCGTCAAAACCGTAATGCGCGATGACGCCGTAGACGACGACGATGAAGGCCCCGGTCGGTCCGCCGATCTGCACGCGGCTGCCGCCGAGCAGCGAGATCAGGAAACCGGCGACTATGGCGGTCACGAGGCCCGCTGCTGGCTCGGCGCCCGACGCAATCGCGATGGCGAGGCTGAGCGGCAGGGCCACCATCGCTACGGTCACGCCCGCAAAGGCGTCGGCTGCGAATAGCGACCAGCTGTAGGATTGGAGCGTCGTCAGGAGCTTTGGTTTCACGGGCGCTGGCGGGCGGGGGCATTTGGCCAGCGTCCTTACCTCAGATGATTTGCTAGCAGATCAGCCCGCGCCGCGCGATGTGGCACGGTTTCGCGGGGGTCAGAGCCGCCACATCCCGCTGCCGGCTGCCCCGCCATCCGGCAACAGGTAGCGGTGCGGGACGCCGTAGACGCGCGCCTCGCCGATGGCGAAGGCCATGCAGCCTTCGGGGAAGGCCGGCCGGAAAGCCGCGTTTAGCACGTTGAGCCCACCCGCGAAGGCGCCAATGGCGGGCATCACGAGCCGCGCGCCATCCGACGCAAAGCAGCGGCGCCGTACCGGGCGCCCGCGCCCGGCGACCTTGGCGACAGGATGAAGATGCCCCGCCACCTCGCCCGCCTCGCCGGTCGGCTCATGCCGGAAGACCAGCGGGCCGAGGCGCAGCACCTTGGCCGCGCGCCCGCCCAGATGGGCGGGGGGGTCTGGATCATGGTTGCCCTCGACCCAGACCCAGTCATGCGCGCCCGTCAGCGCGCGGATACGTTCGGCATAGGGCGCAGGCAGGCGCGATTCCGAAAGCCGGTCGTGGAAACTGTCACCCAGCGAGATCACGGTTTCGGGCTTCAGCACGGCGCAGAGTTTCTCGACCCGCGCCAGCGTGGCGGAGGTGTCATAGGGGGGCAGCATCTGGCCCGCGGCAGCGTAGTTCGAACCCTTCTCGAGATGCAGGTCGGACACGACCAGCACGCGCTGCGCCTCCCACCAGAGCGCGGCCTCCGGCAAGGGGGTCAGCATCTCACCGGCGAGATGGAGCAGGGTCTGCGCGGGCTGCGCGGCGGCGGCGGTCATAGCACACAACTGGCGCGGTGCGGGGCCGGGGTCAACGCGCGCTGTGCGGCGAATGGACAGGAAGCCTGCGCTCGGCTTTAGTGTTGTAACTCGCATCAGGAAAAACGCGTCCAGGAGGATCTGACACGTGACCCGGACCCGGCTTCGATTTCTGCTTCTTGCCTCAATCGGTGCACTTGCGCTTGCGGCCTGCCAGGAAGCGGCCCCGCCCGCCGCAACGGCGGACGCAGAGACCATCACCGCGGAGGCTGACCTGGACGAAACTACCCTGCCCGGTTCGTCCGTCAAGCTTCCGAAGATGGAATGCGGGCCGGAAGGCTTCTTCACGGAGGAGACGACCCGCCAAGCCCTTGCGGCAGCGCATGGCGCGGAGAACATTGCCGAAGAGGAAGTCCCCTGGGTCGACAGCATCGAAACGGCCGTCGTTCTCTTCCCGAATGAACCGGCCACACGGGCCGAGTTGTTCTGGCTCGACAAGACGAGCGGCGGGCCGCGCTATGTCAGCGTAGGCGGCCCGGAGAGCCAGTGGATCGGGCCGGGCGGACTGTTCGTCGGCGCCAGTCTTGCCGATGTCGAAACGGCCAATGGCGGACCGTTCGAGTTGATGGGCTTCGAGAACCACAATGCGGGCGAAGTCGTCAGCTGGCTGGGCGGCGCGCTGGCGGCGAAACCCGGCGATACGTGCGAGTTTGCAATGGCGCTCAGCCTGTCTGCGGACGCGGCGAGCGAGGTGGTCATGCCGGTGTCTGGAGATTCGGAAAAGGTCTACCGCTCGGACAGTACGGAGATGCGCGCCGCCAATCCGTCCGTGGCCGTCCTGGCGCTACAGTACTTTGATCCGTCCTGACTAGCCCATCGCGTCGCGGATGAGGTCTTCCTCGGCTTCGCGTAGCACCGCTTCCATCGCCGAGGCGCCAAACACGGGCTCGCGGCCGACTTCCAGCATGACAGGCACAGCGAAGGGGCTGATGCGTTCCAGCTGCTTGTGCACGATGCGGCCTTCGATACGGGCCAGCATGTCGGAGAGGCGGCGCACGTCGAGCAGGCCGGTGGCGGCGTCCTGACGGGCGGCCTGCAGCAGGATGTGGTCCGGCTCGTGGCTGCGCAGCACGTCGTAGATGAGATCGGTCGAGAAGGTCACCTGGCGGGAATTCTTCTCCGTACCTGGAAGGTTCCGGTGGATAAGGCCCGAGATGATGGCGCAGTGTGCGAAGGTCCGCTTCATCAGCGCGCTTTCGGCGAGCCATTCTTCCAGATCATCGCCCAGCATGTCCGGGTGGAACACGGCGTCCATGTCGAGGCCGTGCATGTCTTCAAGGCCCCAGACAGCCATCGCATATTCACTCGCCACGAAGCCTGAGGGCCTGGCGCCCATCCGCTCCAGCCGCCGTGTCACCAGCATGCCGAGCGTCTGGTGCGCGAGACGGCCCTCGAAAGGATAGGTGACGAGGTAGTGGCGCCCGGCCCGCGGAAAGGTTTCGACCAGCAGGTGGTCCGGTGGCGGAATGGCGGAACGCAGCTGCTGTATCTCGAACCACTCACGCACCGGATCCGGCAGGCCTGTCCATTGCGAAGGATCGTGGATCATCTCGCGCACACGGCCTGCCAGGAAAGTTGTCAGCGGGAACTTGCCACCATTGTATGTCGGGATTGCCGGCGAGTCCGATTGCGCGCGCATCACCAGCGCGTCCATGGCGTCTATCGCGACCAGCCGCAGGATTTCGCCGCCAAACAGGAAGGTGTCACCGGGCGTCAGCAGGCTGAGGAAATACTCCTCCATCTCGCCCAGCTTGCGGCCGGCGCGCAGGGCGCGCTGTTCGCTGCTTTTCGGAAGACCCGCCTTCGCTGCAAAACTCGCCAGTCGCACCGACAGCATCGGCGCCTCGACGATGGCGCCGACATTCATCCGGTGGGCCTGCCTGTCACGCGTCGTTCGGGCCACCCATAGGCCGTCGCTACGCCGCACGATGCGGTGGAAGCGGTCATAGGTTTTCAGCGCGTAGCCGCCGGTCGCGACGAAATCGACGATGCGTTCGAAGGTCTCCCAGTCGAGCCAGGCATAGGGCGCGGCGCGGCGGACTTCGTCAAACAGTTCGTCCAGCCGGAAGCCCACGCCGCAAGCGCGGCCCATCACGTGCTGCGCAAGGATATCAAGTGCGCCAATACGTACACCCTCGCCGTCGATCTCGCCCGCCTCGACAGCCGCCTCGGCGGCGCGGCATTCAAGCACCTCGAACCGGTTCGTCGGCACAAGGATGGCCTTGCTGGCCTCATCCATCCGGTGATTGGCCCGGCCGATGCGCTGAATCAGGCGCGCGGCGCCTTTCGGAGCTCCCATCTGGATCACGAGATCCACTTCACCCCAGTCGACACCGAGGTCGAGGGTGGACGTGCAGACCACCGCTTTCAGCAACCCCGCTGCCATCGCCGCCTCGACCCGCTGGCGCTGCTCGCGAGCGAGCGAGCCATGATGCAGCGCGATCGGCAGGCCATCTTCGTTGGCACTCCAGAGTTCCTGGAACATCAGTTCTGCCTGGCTGCGCGTGTTGACGAAGACGAGCGTCATCTTCGCCGCCTTGATCGCTTCATATACTTCCGCGACTGCAAAGCGGCCGGAATGCCCGGACCACGGAATGCGCTCGCGGGAAATGAGAATGTCTACGTCGGCCTTTACGCCGCCCGAAGCGGTGATGATCCGTGGTCGTACTTTTATCCCCCTCGCCCCGCTTGCGGGGAGAGGGATGGAAATAACGTCATCTTCTGATTCCCTCCGCTCACGCAGATCCAGCCACCGCGCCAATTCCTCCGGCCCGCGCACCGTCGCGGACAGGCCGAGGAATCGGCAGGCCGGCGCCCATTCGGCAAGGGTCGCAAGCCCGAGCGATAGCAAATCCCCCCGCTTCGAGGGAGTCAGCGCATGGATCTCGTCGATGATCACGCAACGCAGGTCCGCGAAGAAGGCATCCGCATGATCGGAGGCGATCAGCAGGGCGAGCTGTTCCGGCGTTGTCAGCAGGATGTCCGGCGGCGTCTTGCGCTGGCGTTGGCGCACATGCGTGGCGGTGTCGCCGGTGCGCGTCTCGATGCGGATGGGCAGGCCCATCTCGGTGACCGGCGTCATCACGTTGCGTTGCACATCCGCCGCCAGGGCCTTCAGAGGCGAGACATACAGCGTGTGGAGCGCCGGAATGGCTGAATTCGTTGCGCCGCGTTCAGACAGCTCGATTAAGGTGCCCAAGAACCCCGCGAGTGTCTTGCCCCCGCCTGTCGGCGCGATCAGCAAGGCGCTTTCCCCCCGCAGCGACGCCTCGGCCAGCGCCAGCTGGTGCGGGCGCGGCGCCCACCCGCGCGCGCCAAACCACGCCTCGAAGGTGGGCGGCAGCCGGAATGAATGACCCTGCATATCTGCCATGATGCCTCATTAAACTAACGCAAGCCGCTGCGCCTGCTCTCTTTCCTTTTTTTCCCGCCGGAACCACGTGTCCCGCGTATCCGGAGAAGTTCCATGCACCGCCTCCTCATTGCCAGCCTCGCCGTCCTCGCCGCAACCTTGCCCGCATCAGCGGACGCCCTGCTGGAAAAGGCGAAGTCAGCATCCAAGGAAGGGCCGCTCTATACCTATGACCTCGACTTCAACGACGGGGCGGACCACTTCCGCATGACGGTCGACCAGAGCCAACTCAGGGGCAAGCGCGTCGTGAAGTTTACCCCGGCCGTATCGACGCTGAAGGGCGACGCCGCCGAGAAGGCTGACAAGCTGGTGAAAAGCACGGCCGGCGACATCTGGTGCAGCAGCTTTGCGGAGAACATCCCGTCAAATGCAAAGCGCGTGTCGGAAACCGCCGCCGCCGCGACCTACAGTTTCACGCCCCTGCCCGGAAAGCAGAAGGGCCAGATTGCCGCTGCTTACAAATACCTCAAGGGCACGGCCACGATCGACAAAAATAACGGCGCCATTCTCTCTTACGAAATGTCATCCCCCAAGGCGTTCAAGCCTGCCGCCGTCGCGAAAGTGGAGAAGATGACCATGAAGGTCGCGTGCAAGCCCGCGCCGGATGGGCGCACATATGTCGACTCGCTGGCCTTCAACCTGAAGGGCTCAGCGATGATGCAATCGTTCGAACAGATGGAAAGCCGCAAGATCACCAACCTGAAGCCGCTGTCCAAGGCCGGTTTCGGCGCGCCCTGACGGGCTAACGCCTGCCGGGTCATTTTCCGTTCACCGTCGGCATTTCATACCTTGAACCTTGAGGCTGGACCGCACTAGATCGGGGGTCCAGGTGGAAGGTTTCAGACATGTCGTGGCTTGCCAGTTTCCGGGCGCTTGCCCTGTCGTCCGTTCTTGCCGCCGCGCCGGTACTCCCGTCCGTGCCGGAATCCCGGCCGGAGGTGACCGCCGAAGCCGCCTCAGATGCGCTGTTCGCGCAGCTGGACATTCGCCCGGAGAGCTCGAACTCCAGCCCTGATATCGAAAGCCTGAACGCGGCCCTCGGCGGCGGCGTCCGGCTGACCTACGCCTCCGCGGGCCAGGACTCGCCCATGGCGCCAACACGGCTCACGGATTTCCGGTTGGAGCTAGTCGGCGAAAATCCCACCACGCTCCTCTCGGCAGATGAAGTCCTCGTCTGGAATGGCGACACCGATGCGCTGATCGCCCGGATCAACAGCCAGCAGCATACGAGCGCCGTGCGCCTGTTCGACCGGATCGAGATGTCCGGCCTCAGGTTTGACCTGACCGATTATACCAACGCCGTGGATGATGCGGTCAATGCCGCCCTGCCGGAAGCTGAAGCCGCGGACATCGGTTACGAGGACGCTTCCATGAATGTTGGCCGCCTCATCCTCGGCGCGATGACGCTGCATCCCTGGACCTTCGAGGAGACCGAAGGCGAAGAGGAAGGTCTCGCTGCCATCCGGCAGATTTCGGCATTCGCGCGCAGCTTCTCCCTCGAATCCATGATTTTCCTTGATACCGACATCAGCCAGACGATGACCGGGTCCGGGGCGAGCGGCACGATCGTTTCCAGCTATGACCGCCAGCTTGTCGCAGGCTATGACCGGGGCAAGATCGCCTCGATGATCCAGACGGGCGTGACCTTCTCGGGCTCGATCCGCGTGCCTGCCTTGGACGCGGCGAAGGACGCCGCTGCAGCCGAGCCCATGAAGCCGGTCGAGATCACCGGGCGGTCCGGTTACTCTGCCTGGACGGGGCTGAACTTCGCGACCCTGCTCGAATACGGCGAGCGCGGCGAGTTGCCCCCGATCACGGTGCGCGACCTCTGGAGCTTCGGCACCTATACGCTGGCGGACACCGAAATGAGCCTTGGCGGCAAACCGATGTTCGAAATCGGCCGCATTGACGTGTCCGCCGACAAGTTCGTCTGGTTCCTGCCCGAGCGCATCAGCGTGAAGCATGAAGATACCTCGCTGAACCTCGTGGAAATCCTGAAATGGGCCGAGGAGATCGAACCCTCGGCGCCCCCGGAGGACACCGGCGAGCCGACCATGATGCAAATCATCGGGATCCTTGAGCGCACCGGCCTAGGCAAACTTTCGGGCGATGGCGCCTTCTCGCTGACCTGGGACAGCGAAACCGGCAGCGCCCTCGTGGCCAGCAAAAGTTCCTCAGACGGTCTTTATACGGATGAAACCCGGCTTGAACTTCGCCTGCCGACCTATGCGCAGCTCGTTCCGGCCTTCGGCAAGGATGGCAAGACGCCCGACCAGTCCGCGCTATCGGCGCTGCTCGACGAACAGTCCGCCTTCATCGGCGGCCATTACAGCCTGTCGGACGTCGGCCTGCTCAGTGCGCTTGCCGCGCTCACCATCGAGATCGCCAAGTTCAGCGGCGAGGATGACCCGATGCTGGGCAATTTTGCCGAGTCGACACCGGAAGCCGTTCGCATGTTTGCCTCGGGCATGGTGATGTTCGGCGCCGGCGCGGTTTCCAAGGACCTGCCGGAGGCGACCGGTTGGATCACCAGCCTCTCGCAGTTCATCAATACCGGCGGAACGTTCAGGATCGAACTCGCGCCCGAGGCAGAGCTGACGGCCTCCGTCTTCACCGACGCCGATGCCAGGACCGGCATGGCCGAGACGCCGGATATCACCGAACTCGTTGGCCTGTTCGGCCTCTCGATCACACACACTCCGGCAGGCGAGACCGGCGCCGGCTCGCCCTGAAGCAGACGTCTAGTTCACCCGCTTGCCGACAGCGGGGCGGCCGGCTTTGCGCGCAAGGGCTGCAGCCGCCTCGTCGGCGCTTGCGGCGTCGGCTGCTGCCCGCTCTGCGCCGCGTGCGGCGTCTGCCGCATTAAGCGCCGTCACGACATCTGCCGTGAACCGGCTGATCTCGAACTGCGCGCCGCCGATGATGTCGAAGCCTTGGCGCACGACAACCGTGTTCAGGGACGGGATGATCACGATGTACTGGCCGCGGTTGCCGGCGGCATAGAATGTGCCCGCCGGCACGCCGGGCGACTTGTTCATCAGCCAGAACTGCGCGCCATAGCTGTCGCCGGCCGCAGGCTGAGCCGGCGCGGGTGTACGGACGAATTCAACCCAGTCCTCCGGCAGCAGGCGTTCGTTGCCCCACATGCCGTCCTGCAGATAGAGCTGCCCTATGCGCGCAAGATCCCGCCCCGTCGCCCAGACCTGGCTTGAGGAAATGAAGTCCCCGTTCCAGTCGATCTCCAGCGTCGTGTGCACTGCGCCGATCTTGTGCAACAGCTTCTCGTACGGGAAGCGGTGGAAGAGGTTGTCATCCTTCATCGCCTCGCGTAGCGCGCGCACCGCGATCAGCGTGTCATTGTTGGCATATTTGAACCGCGCGCCCGGCGCCGCCTCGAGGGCGTTCTTCGCCGCCATGTCGACAACACGCGCACCTGCAAAGTACAGCCTGTCCGTCCGCGAACCGCTGTCGCCGCTGTCGAGGCCGCTCGCCATGTGCAGGAGGTTGCGCAACGTGATGGCACGGCGCGGATCGGCACCCTTGTTCCAGTCTGCGATCACTGCCGGATAGTCGATATCGATCAGCCCTTCCCGCCGCGCGGCGCCGATCAGCGTCGCCGTCAGCGACTTTGCCGCCGACCAGGTACGCACCGGCGTCTCATTGTCGATGCCCCGGTCATACCGTTCGGCGACCACCTGCCCGTCACGCACGACTATGACCGATGCCGTCCGTGTGCCGCTGCCATAGGTAAATTCGTCAAACGCCGCAGAGACCGGCGGATCGAGCCGCTCGGCCTCTTCGATCTTCAGCTCGATCTTGACGTTCGAGCCGATCGCGCTGCCCCGGTCCTGCGGCGGGGGCGCGGGCCATGATGCAAAGCGCGGCAGGAAGCCAAGCGCCTGCTCGCCGGCGCCGGCCGGCAGCTGCGTGCAGCCGAAGCCGGGGCGGTAGGCGGCCATTCGGGGCGGCATGCCGGGCGCATAGCTCACCGATACCAGTTGGCGCGCCTGGTCGATCTCCGCCTCTGGAAGCTGGTCATACTGGCGCTGGTAATCCGGATAGATGCCGGAAAGCTCGTTGCGCTCGATTTCCGGCAGGGTCTGCCTGGCCACGAAGAGACCCGAACAGATGAAGGTCGCCTTCCATCCGGCGGCCAGCGAGGCCTCCATCGCCTCGGTCGTCCCGCCTTCCTGGGCAGCCGACATCGAGGCAGGGGCGGCAAGAATCAGGGCAGCGGCGGCCGCACGAAGGGTACGCATCGGGTCAGGTCTCCGGACTTTCGCTGCAGTTTAGGCCCCGCGTCCGAAGGGGCAAGCCCGGGGTCACAGTTTGCGCCGCCAAACGAGCTTCAACTTGACCCCGGGCCCGCCCGAGGCGTTAATGGGGAGACTTTCAGAAGGGAAGCCCCGAAGATGCACCGCGCCCTACTGCTGGCAGCCGCCGGTCTCGCCGCCCTGCTCTCTGCCTGCGACCAGGTGCGGCTGCCGGGCGTCAACGACGCCGCGCCGGGGAAGCCTCCCGCTGAGGAGACCGGCGTCATCCCATCAGAGGACATACCCTCCCCGCCCGGAACGGATCCAGAGGCCGAAACGCGCGGCGAAACACCGACCGTCGACCGCGACGAGGCGGCAATCGACGCAGATGCAGCCCCCCTTGCCGGTCCTGCAGGCGCCGCAGCCCTTGGCGCCGCCGCCTTGCGCCCGGCGCTGGGCCTCTACAACGCCGCGATCTGCGCCCAGCCTGCCGGCGCCGTACCGACACCCACTGTCGCCTCCGTCGCCGGCGCGACCGAACTGGAAGAGCCCGTCGCCGGGGTAGAGGCCGTCAACGCCCTCGCCGCAACGCTCGCCGCTTTCCCCGGCATCGTGAAGCTGGAACCCCGGCGCGCCGATGAAGCCGGCCTGATCGCCAGCGGTCATTGCAGCGCCGCCCGCATCCGCGCCAACTGGTTCGTCACGGCGGCGCATTGCGTCGACCAGCCCTATGATGAAATCCGGATGATCGGCGACGCCGCCAACCTGCGCAGCCCCGCAGCCCGCATCACGGCTGCCGAAACCGCCATCTGCCATGGAGGTTATCTGGGTACGGACAATGGCTATTCGAACGACATCGCCCTGCTGCGCCTGTCGCCGGAGCAGGCGGCCCTGATCACCGCCGTGCCCGTGGCCCGCACCGGCGCGACCAGCTTCGCCCTCGCGCCCGCCAATTATCCCACCGGCGAAATGGCAGGGTGGGGCCTCACCCGGTTTGGCGGACAGCTGTCGAACGACCTGCTGAAAACGTCGCTCAAGATCACCGCCGTCGGCCCCGCCGCCATCACGGTCGCCAGCCAGGGCGGCGCAGGCCCCTGCATCGGCGATTCCGGCGGCCCGCTCTACGTGACCGAACCGGACGGCGCCAGAACGCTGGTCGGCGTTTTGTCCGTGGTCGAACAGAACCACGCGACCGGCCAGTTCTGCGCGGGCGACTACAACGGCCGGTACACCAACCTGCAAGGCTATGCGGGCTGGATAGACGCGGTCATTGCACTGTGTGAAGCCAAGCCGGAAGCCTGCAAGTAAGTCCGGCCGCCGCCTGCAAAAAGGAAAGCCATGACCCGCGCCCTGCCCTGGCTGATCCTGCTTCTCGGAATACTGCAGCCTCTTTCCGGCGCCCTCGCGCCCGCCTTCGGGATCGGCACGCCGATTGGCGACGCCAGCGCAAGCACCAATGCACCCGAACAGCCCCTGCCTGCCTTCTTCTCGATCTGGGGCTTAATCTTCCTCGCCTATGCGGGCTTCGGCCTCGCGGGTATCCTGCGCCCTGCTGCATGGTATCCGAAGGTCGCCTGGCCGATGCTCGCGGCCGGCCTCGCCAATGTGATCTGGATGCTCATCGCCCAGCAGATCGTCTCCCAACCGCTGAATTTTCTGCTGCTGGCACCTATTTTCATATCCGCGTGGATCGCCTCGGCGCAGGTCGAGGCACTGCGTCCTTCCGAAACCGGCTTCACGCTGAAGGTTGCGGACGCCGCCTCCGGCCTGCTAGCGGGCTGGATCTCCCTTGCCACCGCCATCTCGGTGCCACTGACAATCCGCACATTCACCGGCCTCGCGCCCACGGATTTTCCCTGGCCGATGTTCTCGATCACTTTTGCTGTCGCCTCCGTCGCTTCATGGCTCTTCGCGGCGCGTGTCAGCCGCAGCCTGTGGTTCTTCGCGGCGCTTGGCTGGGGCTTTCTCGGGGTGGTCCTCAACAACTGGCTGCGCACCGACATGCACCTCATTGCAGGTATGGCCGCGCTCGGAACTGCAACAATCCTGTTCCTGCGGGTGACGAGACCGCCGAAGCGTCTTAAATCGGCGGCATGACCCGTCTCAACATCCCGACCCCGGCAGCCGTCCTGACAGGCATCGACACCTCGGCCTGGCCTGCATGGGCCGTGGCCATCTGGCCGGACGCCGTAAAATGGGGCCTCGTCGTCGCCTCTGTCGCGCTGATCTGGCTGATCTCTTCGCTGATCAAGTTCCTTGTCCTGTTCATGGGGCGGCGGATGACGCCGAAGGACCAGCCGTCCGAAAGCACGCCCTGGGACCTGGCCGCGTCCACCGCGCGCTTCTTCGCTTTCATCCTGTTGATGCCGCTGCCCCTCGGGCTTGCCGGCTATGACTGGCGCAGCCTCGTCAACGAACGCGGACCAGGCGCCATCGGGGCGGTGATGATCCTCGTCATCGCCTTCGTCCTCGCCAATACCATCTCGCGCTCCCTGCGCCGTTTCGGGCAGCGCGCGCACGCCCATTCAGGCGCCGATGACACGCTGATCGCCTTCTCGGCCTCGCTGATCAAATACATCATCTTCGCGGTCGCCATCGTCTTTGCGCTGACACAGCTTGGCTTCCCCGCCGCTTCCCTCGCGGCCGTGCTGGCCGCCGCAGGTCTCGCCATCGGTCTTGCTTTGCAGGATACGCTGAAGTCGGTTGCGTCCGGCGTGATGCTGGCCATCTTCCGGCCGTTCCGGATCGGCGATTATGTCGGCGTCGCGGGCCTCGAAGGCACGATCACAAACATCACGCCCTTCACGACATCCCTGCGCCAGATCGACAACAAGGTCGTCTCGATCACCAATGACCAGGTCTGGGGGGATCCGTTGATCAACTTCACGGCCGAATCGCAACGCCGCCTCGACCTGTACTTTGACGTCTCCTACGACGACGATCTCGACAACGCGCTCAAGGTTTTACGCGATGCGGCCAATGCGCATGACCAGGTGTTGCAGAAGGACACGACCTGGACCGGTGTGCATGAACTGGCCGACTGGAGCGTGAAGCTGCGTCTGCGCGCCTGGGTCGCGACATCCGACTTTGTCGACATCCGAGCCGACCTCTACAAGGACGTCAAGAACGCTTTTGACCGCGAGGGCATCACGATACCCTATCCTCATCAGGTGCAGATCGAGGATCCCCGCACGTTCAGGCTGAGGCTGAAACAGGCGGAAGCCGAAGACGGCCGCAGGAAACCCGGCAGGACGGAGGACTGACAGGGCGGCGCCGCGGGACGATCCCCCCCCAGCCGTCCCCTCCGGCGGCGGCACCAGAGGCAGGCCCTGCCTCCGCCGGCAAGCCGGCAGCCGAGTCCAAGTCCTTCCTTGTCCGGACATTCAGCCTGAACATGGGCCAGGCACTGCGCCTGCTCGGCCTCAGCATGCTCACCGGTTTCTTCGTGCTCGCCTTTGACTTTGCACCCACCGGCGCCAGCTTCGACATCGGCGGAGCCTTCACCGCCATAATCCATCGCACCTTCACGGCCATCGGCTGGGCCCTTGAAAGCTTCTGGAAACCTGGGCTGGCGGGCGCGCTGGTCGTGATGCCGGTCTGGGCGCTCTGGCGGCTTATCCGGCGCCTTTTCCGGATGTGATCTCAAACGAAGGGCAAGGGCGGGGCCGTCAGCTTGAGCAATTGCTTGCCCACATTCTTGCCTTCGAACAGTCGCCGCAGCGTCGCCGGGCAGTTCTCGAACCCGTGCTGCACATCCTCGGCCGTCTTCAGCTTGCCCTCCGCTATGAGCTTGCCGAGCGCGGCCACCCCTTCGCCCCAGCGCGGCGCATAGTCGAGAACGATGAAGCCCTCCATCCGCGCCCGCATGACGGTCAGCTGCATGTACGGGCGGATGCCTTTCATCTCCTCGAGGTCCCGGGCATTGTAGGATGAAATCCCGCCGCACAGAACAATCCGTGCCCGGAGCGCCAGGTTCATGAGGGCCGCTTCCAGGATTTCACCACCGACATTCTCGAACACCACATTCACGCCCTTCGGCGCATGCGCCTTGATCGCTGCCGCAACATTTTCCGCCTTGTAATCGATGCAGGCATCCGCCCCGGCAACCTCCATCACCCAGGCGCACTTGTCCTTACCGCCCGCGATGCCGATCACCTTGCAGCCGAGCGCCTTGGCAATCTGCACCACCACCGATCCCGTAGCCCCCGCAGCGGCGGAGACCAGCACCGTCTCACCGACCTTGGGCTGGCCCACATCCGTCAGGCCGAACCAGGCGGTCAGCCCGGTAACGCCGAACACGCCCAGGGCCTGTTCCGGCGAAATGCCGGCGCGGACCACGCTCACCGGCCCCGTTTCCGTCATGCCTTCTGAAACCACGTATTCCTGCCAGCCGAATGTGCCCTGCACCATCTGGCCTTCCTTGAATCCCGGATGGTTGGATTTGACGACTTGCCCTACGGCCCCGGCGCGAACCGGTGCGCCGATCCTGACGGCGGGAAGGTAGGTGTCGCCTGCAAGCCATCCGCGCTGGGTCGGATCGAAGGAAAGGTCTGTCACCCGCACGAGGAACTGGCCCTCGCCGGGCTCCGGAACAGGCTCCGACACAAGATTGAAATCCGAATCCCGGATCATGCCCTGCGGACGGGCGGCGAGCAGCCAGCGGCGATTGGTGTCGGTCATTGTTTCCTCCTGAAGCGTCTTGCGCCAAGTTGCGCCCAACCTCGCGGATGGCAAGCGATCCGGACGAAAATCCGGCGCGCCGGGCGGCCAGCTACACGTTGGGTCTTGGCCTGACGATGGAGACGCCGTTCACCGGCAGCATCGCGGACCAGTTCTGGATCGGCATCGCCGTCCTGCTGCCGGGGCGGCTTGTCCTGCGCGGCCCTGGCTAAGCCCTGAAACGGGTCAACCGCTCTTTCCGGAACTGACCGGGTTCCAGATCTGCGTCTGGCAAATCGGGCCGATACATCCCTTCACTTCAAGCTTGCCGTTCTTCAGCCGCTTGAGGCGAGAATCATAGGTCTTGCCTTCTTCAGGATCGTAGATGGTTCCGCCGCGCCAGTCCGACGCCTTAGCAGAAAACCCCTTCAGCAACGTCAGGCCCAGGATCTTGTTGCCCTTTGCATCCTTGGCGTCGTCGGCTTTCTGGCCCGGCATCAGTTTGGCGGGGTCGAACCAGACGACATGTCCGCACGGGCTGCCATCGCCACAATCGGCAATGTTGATGTGGGACGATCCGTCAACGATCGCGAAAGTGCCGAAGACATCCTTGGTATCAGCGGATGCAGACCCGCAGACTGCTGACGCCACGACAGCTGCCAGGATCAGATGTTTCATGGGTGTTTCCTCTGAAAGTCGCCGTATAAAGTAAAGTATAGTTCGATCAAACAGGAGAGACAAATGGATACCTCGAAGCTGATGTTCAAAGATGGCCTGATGAAGGATGAAAGCATCCTGATCACCGGCGGCGGCACGGGCCTCGGCAAGGAAATGGCCGAAGGCTTCCTGAAGCTAGGCGCCGAGGTTCACATTTGCGGGCGGCGCGGCGGGATCTGCGAGGATACCGCCAAGGAACTGATGGGCAAGCATGGCGGGAAGGTCGTCCCGCACGCCTGCGACATCCGGGTCGCCGAAGCGATCAGCGACATGAACAATTCGATCTGGGCGCAGCATGGTCCGCTGACCGGCCTCGTCAACAATGCCGCCGGAAACTTCATCAGCCGCACCGAAGACCTCTCGATCCGAGGCTTTGACGCCATCTCCGACATCGTCTTCCGCGGCTCGTTCTACATGACGCAGGACATCGGCAAGCGCTGGATCTCCGGCAAGACCCGCGGCAACGTCATCTCGATCCTCACCACCTGGATCTGGAACGGCGGCCCGTTCGTCGTGCCGTCCGCCATGTCGAAAGCGGCCGTCAACACGATGACGCAGTCGCTCGCTGTGGAGTGGGGCCGCTACGGCCTGCGCTTCAATGCCATCGCGCCCGGCCCCTTCCCGACCGAAGGCATGTCCAAACGCCTCTCGCCGGATGCGGACGGTGCGGAACGGATGGAGCGCGGCGTCGCCAACCCGATGGGCCGCGTCGGCGAGATGCACGAACTGGTGAACCTTGCCGTCCTGCTGATGGGCCCCGGCGCCGAATACATCAACGGCCAGACCATCGCGATCGACGGCGCGATGTACAACGCTTCCGGCGGCAACTTTGCGATGCTGACGGGATGGGGCGACGAACAATGGGTCGCTGCCCGCAGCGCCATCGAGGCCACAAACGCACAGGACAAGGCGAAACGAACCGTATAAGCAGGATGCCGCTGCGCCTCCTCGCGGGAGGGCGCAGCGGGCTTGGCGGGGAAGTCGTATGGAAAATCCGAACCGTGACCTGTTTCCGGGCGCCGACCTGCGCGCACGTTTCAAATCCATAGGCCCGCTGCTCACCAATGAACCGGTCGATGGCGCCTTCCTCGACCACGAGGCAAAATCCGTCGCCGCCAAGCGGCTTTACCATCGCCTCGGCCTTGCTTCGGTCGTGCTGATCAGCGCCAGTACGGTCTATACAATTGCGGAAGCGCTGTTGTTCAAGGGGCTCTCGCCTCCCATCCTGAGCCTCGCGATGGCGGCATCGGCGATGCTCGGCATTCTCAGTCAGGTGTTCATGCTCGCAGCCAAAGTGCGCAGCAAGTGGCTGGTCAACCGGTTTGCATGCGAGCGGCTGCGCTCCATGAAATTCCAGGCCTATGCGCTTGCGGCAGGGGCGCGTACCGAAGCGGAGCTCGCGGAGGCTGTTTCAGCTTTCTCCCGCATCGAACTCAGCCGGCTGGAGAGCGAGCTGAATGTCGGCATCGCCATCTTTGAGAATTTCGTCCCGGAGCGGATCATTCCGGATTCCGAGCCGCCGGAGTTTCAGGGCGATCCCGCCATCATCCGGGAAGCGACGATGGCCTTTCGCGAACTGCGTATCCAGTATCAGGACCGTTTTGCGATGCGCGAGCTGCACCGCCTGCGCGAGAACCGGCGCTTTTTCCATTCGGCGGCGGACTTCATTTATTTTGCGGGCGCCTGTCTCGTGCTCCTGTCATTGATGACGAAGGTCATCCCGGACATGCGGATCGGTGAATGGGTGGATTTCCTTGCGATTTCCGCCTTTGTCGCCAGCCTGTCCAAGCTCGTTCTCGACAACGCCTCCCTGACCGACCCGTCGTCCGCGCGGTTCGCGCGCTACCGCGAAGACATTGCCCGCGTCGTCGACAGCATGGACCAGGGCGCCGGGATCGACCGGTTTGTTCCGGTAATGGAGCGGATCGCGCTTGGCGAACTGGAACAGTTCTGCGATGCCTCGAAGTCGATCAACTACCGGCTCTGATCACATCACGATCGCGACCTTGCCAACCACTTCGCGGTTCCGCATCATTTCGAAGGCGCGGCGCCAGTCAGCAAGGGGCACTTCGGCATGGATGCGCGGGCGGACCTTGCCCTCTTCCGCCCAGGCCCAGATCGCCGCGATGTTCTCGCGGCCCTTCTCGGGGAACTGGCGTCCGTATTCACCCGCCCGCACGCCGACGACCGAAAAGCCCTTGATCAGCGGCATGTTGACGTTCACGGACGGTATCCGCCCGGACGTAAACCCGATGACCAGCAGCCGGCCATCAAACGCGATGCAGCGCACACTTTCATCGAACACGTCGCCGCCGACCGGATCATAGATCACATCCGCGCCGCGTCCGCCGGTCAGCTCCTTCACCCGGTTGCGAAACCCGGAATCCGGAAGCACATGATCCGCGCCATACTCTGCCAGGATTCGGCGCTTGGCCTCCGAGGCTGAGGTCGCGATAACTGTTGCTCCGAGGATGCGGCCCACATCCACAGCCGCGAGGCCTACGCCGCCGCTGGCGCCGTGCACCAGCACCGTCTCGCCAGGCTGCAGGTTTCCCCGCCGCACCAGCGCCACATAGGCCGTCAGGTAGGCCGCGCCATAGGATGCGGCAGCCGCGAAGCTGATCGCATCGGGCTTCCTGCGCAGCGCTGCCGCCGGCACAACCGCATATTCCGAGAAGGCGCCGATCCGGTTGCCGCCCGCCACCGCATCGCCCGCCGCAAGCCCGCTGACACCCGGCCCGACCGCGTCCACGATTCCGGCAAACTCCATGCCGAGCACGAAAGGAAGCTCCGGCTTCAGCTGGTACCTGCCTTCGGTCATCAGAAGGTCCGGAAAATTCAGACTCGCAGCTTCTATCCGCACACGCACTTCACCGGCGTCCGGCTGGGGAATATCACGCTCTTCGAGCATAACTCCGGCGTAGTCAGCCGCAAGCTGGCGGCAAACAAGGGACTTCATGCCAGCGCCCGCGCCGCCTTTGCGAACACATCGTGCACCATCCCGGCAACTTCGCGGCAGGCCGCACGCGAGCCGGGAGAAATGAAGGTGAAGGCCGTGAAGGCATGCGAGATGCTGTCATAGCGCTTGTGCACCACCGGCACACCCGCTGCCTTGAGACGCGCGGCATACTCATCACCCTCATCCGACAGCGGATCATGCCCCGCCGTGATCACGATGGCTGGCGGCAGGCCCGAAAGGTCCGTCTCCTGACCCGGCGAGACGCGAAGGTCCCGGTGATCCGTTTCTTCGGGCAGGTATTGCTTCATGAACCATACCATCATGTCCTGGCTCAGAGAGAAGGTCTGGGCGAAAGCGGTCTTTGAGGGATAGATCTTGGAAATGTCGATCGCGGGATAGATCAGCAGTTGCAGCGCCGGCATGGGGCCGCCTTCGCGTTTCATCTGCTGGCTGATGATCGCCGAGAAGTTGCCGCCCATCGAGTCGCCGCCGACGGCCGCCTGGCCTGCCGGAGCGCCGAAGCGCACGGCATTCGCAAGGCCCCATTTATAGGCAGCGATGCAATCATTGAGGCCTGCCGGAAACACGTGCTGCGGCGCCAGGCGGTAATCGACCGAGAGCACCGGCGCCTGCGCGCCCTGCGCCAGCATCGCGCACCAAGCATGGCAGGTTTCCAGGTCGCCGACCACGCCGCCGCCCATGTGGAAATAAACGATCAGCGGATGGCGCGGGTCCTGCGAGGCGGGCCGGTAAAGGCGCGCCGGGATGGCGTTTCCGTCAGGGCCCGGAACAGTCTCGTTTGAGGCCCCTGCCCCTTCGCCCGGCGCATCCGCCAGGAGCGCCAGCTGCGCCTTGACGCCTGCCTGCACAGTCTCCGCCGGCAGGGTGGACATCGCCGGCGCCGCACGCCCGTTCCAGGCGATCATCTGCAGCTGCGGCTCAAGCGTCCGGCCGTTGATCGTGATCGGCGCCCCGCCCGAAAGCTTGACGATCAGGCTGCCGGGCAGGCTGGCAAAAGTCTTCGCGAGAATGCGCTGCAGGCTCATTTCGGCAAGTTCCTTGTGGGTTGGAGCCTCAATGATGGGCCGCTTTGCCATCCACGCCAAGAGGTGTCGCGGGGGGAGCGGCTGCGGCGCCCGGACCTAGCGCCGCATCATCGCCCGCCCGCCGGCAAGGACGAGGCCTGAAGCGAAGCGTGTCGCTCCCTCCACATCCACCGGGCGGCGTTGCAGCATGTAGTCGCCCATCTCGCGTGCAATGCCGATGGCGGCGGCGGTGAGATATTCAAGGTCCAGCCCGGCGGCGGTCTCCCCGGACAGTGTCTTCTCGAGGTCGGCGCGGATCTCTTCGGCCACGGCCAGCATTTCCGGCGTATCGACGCGCACGCCGATCAGCGCGAGGTGGGGCGCGCCGGCCTTGATGGCTTCCTCGTTTTCCCGCGCGATGAAGCTGAAATAGGCGCGGAAGGCGTGCTCGATATAATCTTCGAGCGAGTTTGTCCGCGCCCGAACCTCGGACAGGTACGCCCGGAAACGGTAGGTCGAATCCTCGGCGATGGCCTGGAACACCTCTTCTTTCGACTTGAAGTAGTTGTAAAAGGTACCGGACGCGAGTTCGGTCTCGCGGATGATGTCACGCACGGTGGTCGCCTCATAGCCGATCAGCGCGAAGACCCGCCGCGCCGCCGTCAGGATGGCCCGCCGGTTCGCCGCCTTGGTATTCGCCCGCTTGCCGCTGGTTGGCGTATCCACCTTGATATCTGCCATGATGTATCACCCTGAAGTCTCGCCGGTTTTTACCCTGCACGAGGCGTCACGAAGCGTCAACTTTGTTGACTCAGGGAATGTCCTCGGGTTTGCGGCCCGGCCGGCCCTTGTAGGGCGGAAAGGACCAGCCGAATTTCAGCGCTCCGCCCCGGATGGCAAAAGCTGCGAGCGCCGCCGGCGCCGCTGCGAGCATCAGCGGCAGGCCCGCGAGATCAAGTCCGGTATAGATCGCCGCCCCCGCCAGCGCCGCCGTGATATAGATCTCCGGCCGCAGGAGCACGGAGGGCTCGCCTGCCAGCTGGTCGCGCAGGATGCCGCCGAAACTCGCCGTCAGCACGCCCATGACGACCGCCACTACCGGCGAGCCGGTCACCTCCAGCCCCTTCCAGGCCCCGAAAACGCAGTACGCCGCCAATCCGACCGCATCGAGCCAGAGCAGCAGCTTGTAGCGCGACTCGAACAGGTGGGCCGTCAGGTAGACCAGCGCCGCCGTGACCGCGCACACGATGAGATAGGCCGGGTCTGCCACCCAGAAGACCGGCACGCCGAGGATCAGGTCGCGCACCGTGCCGCCGCCCACTGCCGTCATGCCCGCAAAAAACAGGAAGCCGATGATGTCCAGCTGCTTGCGCGACGCCGCCAGCGCACCAGTCGCCGCGAACACCGCGATGCCCGCATAGTCGAGGATCAGGATGGGGTTCACGCTGGGGCGCCGGGCGAGCCGGGCACTGCGTCGCGCCTGCGCCGCCTCAGGACAGTCAGGGCGTTACCGAAGACGGCACGGATAACGATTAGAAGCAGCACGGCGAGCAGGGGTTGGCCGAGGCCGATGGTGATCGCGGCGCCGATGACTATGGCCACGTGCAGGGTGATGACGCGGCCGTACGGCGCCCCCATCTCCGGCGCCGTTCCGGGCGCCCAGCGGAACAGGCCCTGCGGGGACGGAAAGTCATTGAGACCGGAGAAGGCAGCGAGGAACACACCGTGGGCGAAGCAGAACATGCCGTAACGGACCGTGAAAAACAGCGCCAGAGAAATCGCCGCGAACAGGTTGGCCGCGTCGGCGAAAGCGGTACCGAGCATCCGGAAGACCGTGAACGCACCGATGACGGGGTTCTCGAGCCAGTGGATGGCGACAAGCGGCGCGGCGCCCCAGCCGAAAGCGAACACCGCGATGACGGGCAGCAGGTTCACTGCAAGGCTGACCCGGGAGAGCGGATCGCGGTAGGCGCGCGCGACCACGGAAGGGTCGAAAAACCGTCCTTTCATTCTGCGAGCTGGCCGGTGATTTCCGGGATCTTCGCGTTGACGGGCACATAGACCACATTGCGGCCGGGCGACCATTCCCCTTTGGCGAAGTATCCGGAAGTCATAGTTATTTGTCCGTCTGCGGTCAATCGGCCGGTCGAGCGCACCCGGGTGATCGTGTCATGCCCGGTAACGGCCTCTTCGGCCGTCCAGCTGCCGTCATCGCCGAGCTCGAAACTGCCCGTGGTATGGAAGCCTGCGCTGGTGACGTAGACATAGTCGAGCGCGCCTGTCTGTCCGTTCTCGTACACATGGGTGACGCCGCCATAGGACCCGTCTTCGAGCGCATGACGGTTGACAAGGACCCGCCCGCCCAGATCCCAGCTCCATCTTGAAAGGTCGGCCGGGCCCGTTTCGCCCGCACCCGCCGGCGCGCTTCGCCAGGTCTTGCCGACGAGTCCGGACAGGGCGCCGAACGTGTCCGCCTGCAGCGAGGACGGGGCAGCGTTGACCGGCGCATGCACCGGGAAACAGGCGCAGGCGGCCAGCATGACGCCCGAAGCCGCGGCGAGGGCAAGGCGCCTGGCGGCGGCGCTCCGTGTGCGGCGGTGCATGTTTCTTTCCTCCGGGCCCCTCAATAGCCTACAAAATCATAGGCTGGGAAGGCGAAAGGATCGTGTGGCGTCAAGCCCTTCGAGGCACTCGGGGTGTCGTAGTTTCCGGTCAGCACCTCATAATGAAGGTGTGCCCCTTCGGCATTTCCGGTGGCGCCCATCAGTCCGAGCGGCTGGCCGAAGCCGATGGAACCGCCGAGGTGCACGCCGGGATCGAAGCTGTCGAGGTGGGCATACCGGGTATAGACGCCGTGACCATGGTCGAGCAGGACCTGCAATCCGTAGCCGGAAGAGTTGCGCGCCTCAATCACCCGGCCCGGCGCAGCGGCATAAATGGTACCGGGTGGCTGGCTGGTGAGATCGATCCCCTGGTGCGGGCGCCCGGCACGCAGCCCGAACCCGGACGCAAGACAGACATCATTGGCGGGGGCAGTGACCAGGACCACCTGCCCGACCATGATCACCGGCTTGTAATCCAGTATCCAGCGTTCACTGTCCGTCGGCGGACTATTGGAGACGCCCATGCCGGCGCATAGCCGCAGGTAGGCATTCGGCTGAAATGGGCCCTGGGGCGGATTGCGTGCGTCACCAGGCGGGCCATAGTCCACCGGCGGGCCGTGGACGATGATTGGCGCCGGGCGCGTTGCGCACGCGCCCGGCAGCAGCATTGCCAGCAACAGCCCCCCGAGGCGCAGGCTCACACGCTGACCTTCGCCCGCCTGGATCCGCGCTCGATTTCCTTCATCAGGTCCTTGCAATAGGCGAAAAAATCCACCTGCATCCGGTGACGCGGGCTATCATAGAAGTGGCCCAGATGAGCCTCTTCATCAGCCCGGGTTACCCGGTCCATTTCCTCCGCAGGCGGAAAGGTGTAGGCGCCGGTGAGGGCGGCGGCGACGAGTTTCGACTGTTGCTCGGCAAAGTTCACCAGTGTCGGCAGCGGCTGGGCCAGACCGAGGAAGAACAGGCTTTCGCGCCCCGCCTTCACCATCCGCTTGAACAGAGGGAAGACGTTGTCCTTCGGGGTCAGTTCGTCCTGCCTGAAAAACGGGAAGGTTGTGTTGTAGCCGGTAGCCCAGACGATCGCATCGACCTTCTCGCTGGTACCATCGGTGAACACCACGAAGTCCCCGTCGAGGCGTTCGATGCCGGGCTTCGGCGTGATGTCGCCGCAGCCGACGCGCGTCAGGAACTCTCCGGATACGGACGGGTGGCCGTCGAGCGGTTCATGGTCCGGCTTCGGCAGGCCGTAGTCTTCCATGTTACCGATGGTTTTCTTGATCTTGGCCTTGGCGAGCGAGCGTCCAACCTTGGGTGGCATCCAGGCCGGCAGCACGGCCTTGTCGGCGGGCTTGCCGTCCATGTATTTCGGCAGTACCCAGACGCCGCGGCGCATGGAAATGAACAGCTTCTCGGCCAGCGGCCGCTGGGACAGTTCGGACGAGATATCCATCGCCGAGTTGCCGGCGCCGACGACCATGACCCGCTTGCCGCGAAAATCATACGGCGCGAAGGGGTCGCGGTAGTGGTGTGAGTGAACCTGGTGGCCGTTGAACGTGCCGGGGTACTTCGGCATCCGCGCATCCCAATGGTGGCCATTGGCAACGACCACCGCATCATATTCGCGTGTCTCGCCGGTCGACAGGGTGACGCGGAAGCGGCCACCCGGAAGGTCTGCGATATCTTCCACCGAGGTATTGAACGTGATCGTCGGCCGCAGGCCGAAATGGTCCACATAGTCGTTGAAATACTGGAGGAGCTGGGCGTGGTGCGGAAAGTCCGGCCAGTCCGCCGGGACCGGATAGTCCTCGAAGGCGAGCCGCCATTTCGACGTATCGATATGCAGCGACTGGTAACAGGACGAAACCCCGTTGGGGTTGTTGTAATACCAGTTGCCGCCGACATTGTCGGATTTCTCGAAACAATCGTAGGGCAGTGCCTGATCTTTCAGGCGTTTCGCCATCGTGAACCCTGAACATCCTGCCCCGATGATGCAGGTTTTCGGCTTTGCCGCTGCGTCAAAGGCCATACCCGTCTCTCCTTACCCTGCGCGAACCCGTTTCCATGAGTCCCGAGCGATGTTATCCGGCGTTTCAAGGGCGTCAAATCGGAAAGCGAGCCGGGCTGCATGAACGACAAGCCGAAGAAGCAATATGACATCGCGGCCATCATGAACGAGAACATCAACGCGATGCGGGATGTGGTGCCCTGGGCCAACGAGACCCGGTTCCGGGTCACGAAGGTCGAAAAGGGCCATGTGTTCGGAACCCAGCCCTGGGTGGACCATCTTGTGGGCGATCCCGAAACCGGCGTCATCCATGGCGGCGTGATCACGACCTTCCTCGACAACCTGTGCGGCATGGCCTGCACTTCGGCAATGACCGAGATGCGCTTCGTCGCGACGGTCGACCTGCGCATCGACTACATGCGCCCGGCCGACAAGGGCCGCGACATCATCGGCGAGGCGGAATGCTACCACTTGACGCGAACGGTCTGCTTCACGCGGGCCTGGGCTTACCATGAGACGCGCGACAAACTGATCGCAACAGCCGCCGGAACCTTTGCCATCAACAAGGCGCGCCTCGGCGGCGGGAGCAAGACATGAACCCCGGACTGACCAATCCGAGGGCGGACGAAATCGACGCGATCCTGAAGCGAATCCCCTTCGCGCAGACACTCGGCATGCGGTGCGAAGTGCTCGGTGACGAGATGACCGCGATCCTGCCCTTCCAGGAGAAGCTGATCGGCAATGTGGTGATCCGCGCGCTGCATGGCGGGGCGATTGCGTCCTTCCTCGAGCTGACGGCGATGCTGCAGGTATTCCTCGTCTCCGAAATGCCGCGACCACCCAAGCCGATCAACCTGACGATCGACTACCTGCGGCAGGGACATGCGAAAGACCTGTATGCGCGCGCCTATGTGCTCAAGATGGGCCGGCGGATGGCGTCCGTGCGGGCCGAAGCCTGGCAGGAAAACCGGGCCGAGCCGGTTACCGCCCTCAGTGCGCACTTCCTGGTGGCCTCCGAGTAGGCGGGGGGGGGCACCATTCCCGGCCCTCCGGAAGGTCACGTCATTCAAACTGCAGGCGCCGGCCGGGAATCCTGAACGCAGGCCCGGTGGCGAGGCTGCCCGGCATCATCCGGTTGCGCCCGTCGGGAACCAAGCCCCTACCGAACCGGCGGAAAGGCCCGGGCGATACGCTGGTTCCATTCATAGAGGGCGGGCCAGTTCTCGCCCTCGTTGGGCATCAGGCCGAGGCGGACGATAACGAGGTCGCGGCTCGGGACGACCCAGATGGTCTGGCCTTCATGCCCGCCGGCGTGGAAGGCGTCGCGCGGATCGGAGTCGGCGTTCTGGCGATGCGTCAGCGGCCCTGTGGCCGGAATGATCCACCAGCCAGCGCCGTAGACATTCGTGTTGGCGGCCGGGCCGGGCGAGCGCGCGAAGTCCACCCAGCCTTCGGGCAGGACACGCGACCCGTCCCATACGCCGTCCCGAAGGTATAGATAGCCGAACTTAGCGAAGTCCCGCGCGCTGGCCCAGACAAGGGATCCGCCCAGATACGTGCCCTTCGGATCAAACTCGACCACGGTGTCCATGCCGATCCGGTCGAACAGGATCCGGTCAAACGCC
>Ga0163144_10003183_pt1 | contig 37459 bp, 30 predicted proteins | sample OliLak19BULKMAT1_FD_123175 | JGI IMG/M metagenome (GOLD analysis project Ga0163144, IMG submission 123175) | Freshwater microbial mat bacterial communities from Lake Vanda, McMurdo Dry Valleys, Antarctica - Oligotrophic Lake LV.19.BULKMAT1 | ecosystem: Environmental > Aquatic > Freshwater >...
ACGCAACAGACCCTGACTGAGTTGGAACAACAGATTCACAGACTCCCCAATCTTCCCAAGTGGTTTGTGGAAATTACAGGTAACTCACTTAACCATTGGATCATCTTTTTTGTGGAGTTCTCTTAAAACAACGATCGACCGAAAATTTTTCGTATGGTTCTCAGTTCCTCTAAGTTGCTTCTCAAATATTGTGTACCCATGGAATTACTGATTAGAGTTGCTTAAAGAGATGTCTAGAAAAGTTTATCCCAGGCACCGGAAGGGCGAAGCATCCGGGAATGATCTTCTAGTCGATTCAAAGCTCTGTCTGCCGGATGCTAAGTGCAAAACATGCTACGCGAACGCCCCTACAGGGGTAACATCTTTCTCGAAAATCTCCTGAACCTCGATCGTTAGCACTAAGCCCTCTAAAGTTAGTCCGCTCTTCCTTCGGTCAGCTTTGGCTGTGGCACAATGAACGGGGTGATCTCCAAAACTGCGTGGTCAGGGTTTTATGACTAAATTTGTATTCGTGACGGGTGGGGTTGTCTCCAGTATTGGCAAAGGTATTGTTGCGGCTAGTTTAGGGCGATTGCTGAAGTCCAGGGACTATTCCGTATCCATTCTCAAACTTGATCCCTATATCAACGTTGACCCTGGCACAATGAGTCCGTTTCAGCATGGGGAAGTTTTTGTTACCGATGATGGGGCGGAGACAGATTTAGACTTGGGACACTATGAGCGGTTCACCGATACCTCCATGTCTCGGCTTAATAGTGTAACTACTGGCTCAATCTACCAAGCCGTTTTAAATAAAGAGCGTCGAGGAGATTACATGGGGGGCACGGTGCAAGTGATCCCACACATTACTAACGAAATTAAGGAACGGATTCTACGCGTTGCCAAGAACACCAATCCTGATGTGGTGATTACGGAAATTGGGGGCACGGTGGGAGACATTGAATCACTGCCATTTTTAGAAGCGATTCGGCAGTTACGGAAAGATGTGGGACGTAGAAACGTGCTTTATATGCATGTGACTCTCGTGCCCTGGATTCCTTCGGCGGGGGAGATGAAGACAAAGCCGACTCAACATTCCGTGAAGGAGTTGCGATCGATCGGGATTCAACCGGATATTCTCGTGTGCCGTTGCGATCGTCCCCTACAGTCTGGCTTGAAGGAAAAGCTATCGGAATTTTGTGATGTGCCAGTTGCCTGTGTCATCCCCGCCCAGGATGCCAGCAGCATCTACGAAGTTCCCTTGATTATGGAGCGAGAAGGCTTGGCTCACCAGGCATTAGACTTGCTCCAGTTGGAGCAACGCACTCCAGATTTGACCCATTGGCAGACGTTGGTTGAGCGGTTGTATTGCCCCACTGGACAAGTGGAGATTGCGATCGTCGGGAAGTATGTGCGCCTCTCAGATGCCTACCTTTCTGTGGTTGAGGCTTTGCGCCATGCAGCGGTTAGCGTGGGGTGTGGACTCAACCTGCGCTGGATTAACGCTGAAGATATTGAAGCCCACGGGACAGAGCGGTATCTGACAGGAGTGGATGGGTTGGTGGTGCCGGGTGGATTTGGGATTCGTGGAGTGGATGGCAAAATCATGGCCATCACCTACGCCCGTGAGCGGCAACTCCCTTTCCTAGGCTTGTGTTTGGGGATGCAGTGTTCTGTGATCGAGTGGGCACGAAACATTGCTGGGTTGGAAGAATCCAATAGTGCTGAGTTTGCTCCCACTTGTCAAAATCCTGTGATCAACTTACTGCCAGAGCAGCAAGATGTGGTTGATTTGGGTGGTACTATGCGACTCGGACTCTATCCCTGTCGCGTTGTGCCTAACACCCTGGCTTTTAAGCTGTATGGAGAAGAAGTGATTTACGAACGCCATCGCCATCGCTATGAGTTTAACAATGCCTACCGTAATTTGTTTTTAGAGACTGGCTTTGTGATTAGTGGCACTTCTCCCGATGGGCGATTGGTAGAAATTATTGAGTTGCCCCACCACCCTTTCTTCATTGCGAGTCAGTTTCATCCAGAATTTCGATCGCGTCCTAGCACTCCCCATCCCCTGTTTAAAGGATTCATTCAGGCAGCATTACCTGCGACACATGAGCATCTCATCTCCCTAGAGCCTGTTCCGGTTGAGGTATTTTAGCGTTCTCTATGTCTTGGTATTGCTCTGATGGGTTTTAGCTCCCCCTACTGGATAAAAATCATCTACGATCGCGACACGTATGTGATTGATTTGAGCCACATCAGTGCCTTTGTTTATGCATCCAATGGCAAAATCACCTTTTGGTTGCCCGACAGTGGTAATCCGATCGTCATTAATCCTCAAAGCAATCCTGATGCCTATCAAAAAGTTATGACGTACATTGAGCAAAATACAGGACATGCTTTGGAGTAGTTCAATTACTGGTGTCAGAAGCATTGAAAGACGATTAAAGAATTGAGATGTCGATCGCCAAACACGTCTACCTACCCAAGGCATAGGTTCTGAGAGATAATACGTTTAACCCGATCGTTGTTTAGTTAAAGTAGCGTCTCGCAGGATTCCTAGATTTCGTCAGAATCTGGGAGTCTGGAATTATTAGCTAGGGCTATTCCTTTGCAGTTCCACAGACTTTAAATTGCTCTAGAAATACTCATCATGACTATGCCTATGTCCCGCCGTACTTTTTTGGGTGCCTTCGTTGCTTGTTGTCTAGCCTTGGCGACATTCTTCAGCTTCACTCCTGCTGCTTTTGCCTTGGGAGGTAAATTACCGGAACTTAACCAGGCTGCCCCAGAATTCACTCTCCCTACTAATACAGGTGAGGGGCAAATTTCCCTGTCGGATTACCGTGGAAAGTGGGTAGTCGCTTACTTCTATCCCAAGGATTTCACATCGGGTTGTACGATCGAAGCTCAGCGCTTTCAGCAAGATTTACCAAGCTATGTGGCTAAGAACACCCAAATTTTAGGCATAAGTGCTGATTCTGTTGACTCCCACGCTAAATTTTGTGATTCCGAAGGGCTAAAGTTTCCCTTGCTGTCCGATACGGATGGAAAAGTGAGTAAAGCCTACGGTTCGTGGATTGGCTTCGTTTCTATGCGGCACACATTTATTATTGATCCGCAGGGTATTTTGAGAGAACGTTACACAGGGGTTAGTCCCGTAGCGCACAGTGCTGAGGTTCTAGCTCGTCTGGACGAATTACAACAACCCTCGTCTAACAAGCTAGGTTGAATAACGCATTTTTCCCTGATCTACGTCCAATATTATTTCTTGGGAGATGCGTAAATATAAAACACAAAATTTGTCGATTGTAGGATGGTTTGTGGCATTCGCCGAATGCATTCTACGATCGGGATATTGTATGTCATTAAACTGCAAGTCCCCTAGGACAACTGCGGTCTGACAAAATGCATGGTTTCTGAGTGAGAGCTTTCTTCTTGCCCATCGGATTGAGATACTTCCCAACTGGCGGCAGGAGAAATATAGTCCGTTTCGTCATCGTTGAGGCAGTCTGAGTCGGTGGCGGGTTGAGGAAGTGGGGTAGGCGTTGCATCAAATGGGGTAAATTCCTGTAGCTGCTCCAAGATTGGTTTGGATAGGGATGGAGACACTTCACAGGTAAAGAATGTGAAGGCAACGCTACTGAGGCGAATCCGATCGCCATCCTTCAACAAAATCTCGCCCTTAATGGGTTCACCATTCACAAACGAACCATTGGTGCTTTTGAGATCAACCAAGTAAAAACCTTTGTTAGCGATGTAATGAATCTCTGAATGCCTACGAGATAGTCGTTCATCGACGATCGGCAAATGTACTTTACGACTTCTACCAATTGCCCAAATGTTCTCTGGCTCTTGTAAAACCTGAGTTTTTCCATCTGACAAATTAGTGATCAAATGGGCCTGCCGACCCATGACTAAACCCTGGACGTAGGACGGTGCTATTCCGGGAATGGGTCTTTGGCTCAAGTTTTCCAAATTGAGGATTTCATCAAGTAGGCTACGGTGATGCTCATATAGCTTTAGAAACACTCGGTATAGTCCCAAGCGCTGTTCAAGCTCGTCATTCACTGCGGAGGAGAGAAGATGTGAGGAGTAGGCAGCCAAGTGGTTGGGATCTATCGTCATGACTAAATGTTTGGTAGAAGATTTTTTGGAGGCAAATAAATCACTGTTACGCCCTCAAGCTGCATAACAGTCTCTGCAAGTCCTTCATAAATATAAGGGCTGACTAAGAACGAACCATGATAATGTGTAAGCTTTATAAAAAGATCTTGAAGTCTTTAAAGCAGTGAAGTCATTACTTTTTAGAGTAGTGCGCTTTTTGGCGAGAAATAACCGCACGATTACGGAGTAAAGACATTAATTACGGAGAATTCTCAGCTTGAATTACGGAGAATTCCCAGCTTAAACACTGAAGTTGATTAAAATTGTCTGGATGCAATAAATTTAGGTTCTTGGGATATACCTCAACTTAGGTGGGTAAGGTTTCAATGGGGCACGGACTTCAGCAAAATCTCGGATTATTTTGATCTCATAGCTGCAACTGTAGCTGCCCAAGCTAGGCAAGTTCTGGCTGATCAACCAACTTTAGGGTTCACGCAGGAATGCCAACAGTTCTCGATTAACTGTTTGCGGTACTTCTTGCTGCATCCAATGTCCACAATCTGCAATGAGTTTGACTCGGTAGGGAGCTGTGATGAGCGAGTCCAATCCCTCAACTAAGGTTTGGCTCAGAAAGGGATCGTCTTCGCTCCACAAGATCAAGGTGGGAACTGTGACAGGAGACGCATTTTCGATCGCCCCAAGTAGCGGCTTCTGAGTATCACTGGTGGGTTTGCCGAAAAAGCTTCCGACGAGAGGAAGTGCTTGAGGTAGAGAGGTCCAATTTTCCACCCAGTTTTGACCGAGCCAGTTTTGGCCCGTCCAGTTCTGAAGTGATAGGAACTGGCGATAGTAATTAATCGCAGCAGAGAGGACTCCAGGCTTCGCTAGGGCAGATTGATAGATTTCTGTGTCAGTGGCACTAAATGCACCTTTACGCACGGATAACCCAGGAAATACAGTTTGCACAAATTCCTTGAGGTTCTGCTGAATCAGCCATTCTGGTAAACCAGGAATCTGAAAGGCAAAGACATACCAACTCCGCCGTACTTGGTCTAGATTGCTCAGCAACTCTTGGGTGTAGCGTTGAGGATGGGGGGCGTTGAGGATGGCGAGGCGGTGTAAGGACTGAGGAAAGTGCTGCCCTAGGTACCAGGCAATGATGCCTCCCCAATCGTGACCAACGATGTTAGCTTTGGTGTAACCTAAGCCCTTGATAATGCCTCGAATATCTGCCCCCAAGGTCGCCAAGTCATATCCACCCGTAGGTTTATCTGAGTCGTTATAGCCTCTCAGATCAGGGACTACGACTTTGAAGTGGCGTGCTAAGGCGGGGATTTGGTGTCGCCAAGAGTACCAAAATTCGGGGAACCCATGCAGCAGGATGACCAACTCTCCCTCGCCTTGGGTGACATAATGCAACCGAATCCGATTGGTTTCAATGAATTCAGATCGCCATGGATTGCTTTGCCAGTCTGTACTTGGGGCGATCATAACCCGTTGTTACGCCTCATCTAATAGAAATTATTTGTGCGGTAGAAATTTATGTGGTGAGTGAGTGTAGTGATTTAAGTGTCTACCCCATGGGTAACCACACATTTTAGCAGTTTGTCTGTCACTACAATTTTAGAATGCCCGATCGCGCTGGTTGCAAACCACGAAAGGCAGATTACGACGGGTCAGGCACAACAAAATTGAGAGATGAAGATGAAAATTACGATCGCCCAGTTGAATCCCACCATTGGCGACTTGTCCCGGAATGCCCAGGAAATTCTGAGGGTGGCTAAGCAAGCAGGGGAGGCAGGGGCAGACCTGCTGCTCACGCCAGAGTTGTCCCTGTGTGGCTATTCGCCCCGTGATTTGCTTTTAGACTCCAGTTTTATTGAGACGATCGCCCAGACGCTTGACCAGCTTGCGGCTGATTTGCCGCCTGCCCTTGCGGTGTTGGTGGGAACGGTGGCCCAGAATGAGCGATCGGCCCAGGCGGGAGAGAAGCCGCTGTTTAACAGTACCGCGCTGTTGAGCCAAGGCAAAGTGCAGCAGGTGTTTCACAAGCGTTTATTGCCTACTTACGATGTGTTTGACGAAGATCGATACTTTGAGCCGGGTGAGGAAGCTAACACGTTTACGCTGCAAGGAGTCCGCATTGGGGTGACGATCTGCGAAGACTTGTGGAACGATGAAGAGTTTTGGGGCAAGCGGAGTTATGGGGTGAATCCGATCGCAGATTTGGCGGCGCAGGGCGTGAATTTAGTCATTAATCTTTCTGCCTCTCCCTACACGGTGGGCAAACAGCGGGTGCGAGAGGCAATGTTGCAGCACAGCGCTCGGCGATACGATCGGCCGATGATCTATGCCAATCAGGTGGGGGGCAATGATGACTTGATTTTTGATGGCAGTAGTTTTGCGGTGAATCGCCAAGGAGAAGTCGTATGCCGCGCCAAGGCGTTTGAAGCTGATGGGGTGACGATCGAGTTTGATACGGTAGCCCAGGATTTGCGCCCCGGATCGATCGCAGCCGCTGTAGAAAGTGCCGATGCTGAAATCTGGGCAGCACTGGTGCTGGGGGTACGAGATTATGCGCGGAAGTGTGGCTTTACCCAGGTGGTGTTGGGGCTGAGTGGGGGAATTGATTCGGCACTGGTGGCGGCGATCGGTGCGGCGGCTCTGGGGGCGAAAAATGTTTTGGGGGTGCTGATGCCCTCGCCCTATAGTTCTGACCACTCGATTACCGATGCCTTGGAGTTGGCGAAGAATCTGGGAATTAACACACAAACGCTGCCGATCGCTGAGGTGATGCAGAGCTACGATCGTACCCTCAATGACCTATTCACCGGAACTACTTCTGGCATCGCTGAGGAGAATATTCAGTCTCGGATTCGGGGAAATTTATTGATGGCGATCGCCAATAAATTCGGTCACCTACTACTCTCGACGGGAAATAAATCTGAAATGGCGGTGGGGTATTGCACTCTGTATGGCGATATGAACGGAGGGCTGGCCACGATCGCTGATGTCCCGAAAACGCGGGTTTACTCCCTGTGTCACTGGCTGAACAACCATGCTCAATTGGCGTTTGGCAAGCCATTGAGTGAACCCAGTACAGAAATGATTCCCAAAAATATTTTGACGAAGGCTCCCAGTGCTGAACTCAAGCCAGGGCAGGTGGATCAGGATTCTTTGCCGGATTACGACATTTTGGATGAGATTTTGGAGCGATTGATTCAGAGGCATGAGTCGCCTGCTCAGATTATCCAGGCTGGGCACGGGGCGGAGGTGGTGAATCGGGTGACAAAGTTGGTGACGCGGGCAGAGTTTAAGCGCCGACAAGCCCCACCTGGGTTGAAGATCACCGATCGCGCCTTTGGGACAGGGTGGAGGATGCCGATCGCAAAACGCTGGTAAGGATCAGGAACTAAATAAGCAGGAACCAAACAAGGGGCTTAAGCCCCTTGTTTGCGTCGTGAAATTGCTTGACTCTAAAGTCCGATCGCGTAGATCCTACAAAGTCTAAAGATGGAAGGTTTTCCTAGAAGGGCAATCTAGGCACTCCAGGAATCCCAGGCACGGGGATGCCAGGAATACTAATGGGGAACGGAATACCGGGGAACAAGCCTTGGAAACTCGATTGAATTTTGTCGATCCCTGGAAGCTGTAGATTAAAGCCATCAAACAAGGAACCTTTGAGAATCCGAGTGAAATCCTCCGAGCTAATTTGCCCAACGCTCCCCGGTTGTCCATTTTGGACTGTCACTTCTTGGCCTGCACTGACTACGACTGCAATTGCTTGCTTATCGTCTGCTGTGAGGGGCTTTCCGACTGGAAGAGCAGGGTTGTTCTGACCTGGCAGTGGGTTGGGTAGCGAATTGCTTTGACTCACTTTCCACTGTTTAGGCTGAGATGCCGGATTTTCTGGATCAATCTTGGGATCGAGTTTGTTCAGAGTCACTTCTCCTTCTAAGACTTGCACCCGTTCTTTACCTTGTTCATCAACTTCTAGGATGTAGGTTGTACCGCGCACTCCAGCGACGATCGAGGCCGTACACCCATTGACTGCACCATTGACGAGCAGAACACCTTGTTTGAGTTTGGAGCAACGATCGCCCACGGTTAGCACCGCATTTTTACCGAGACGAGCTACGGCACCTGTGTTGAATAGAAGTTGAGCGCGGGAGTCGCCCGTTCTCACCCGTTGCCCTAATTTAGCTAAGTCTTCTACTTTGGCCTGCTTGTTTTGAATGAAAACTTGTCCGCCGTCTAAAATTTCTGCCAGCTTTGCCTGATTGATGCTGCCCTGAGCCATAACGGGCGATCGATGGAGTGACAGTGCCAAGAATAGGCATAAACCACCGAGGATGACGGGAACGATCGACTGGAAAAACCGTTTGTTGAATAGTTGGCGTAGGCTTCTCTGAGAAAAACGGTTTGGATGGGGATTCATTTCTGGAACTCCTAAGCAAAATTTGGTTTTAGACGATGCATAGAACACATAACTAGCACTTACAGCCTGACTGATGCTCAACCAGGATTGTTGCTAAGTACTATTGAGTAGTCATGAGCTTGTTGTAAGCTTCACGATCGCCTTAAACCAATTCCGAAAATTCACATAGCTTTGCTTTCTGGAACATCTGTATTCCAAAATCTTGCCGAAAATTTATCATCAAGGATATTTCCGGGAGAAATGCTACTGCTGTAGGCGCGAAGCATTGGGGTGATAATCTCTGCAAATGTTCGCCTTACCCCAACGCTTTCGCCCAACAAGATATAGCGGCACATCATTAAAGAGGCTGAGGATGATCGAATTTAATCCTGAAGCGGTGAAGCATTGAGGTGACAGTCTCGGTAGTTGTCCAAAAATCCTTGCCCATACTGAAAGTAAAGCGATGTTATTTTCTACTTTGTGGCAACGACGGCAAGGTTCCAGGCGAAGCGCTTCAACCAGGGGATTTTTTTGAGTAGCCGATCGAGTTTTTCTAGGTTCTGGTAGGTTGGCTCTAATCTCGCCTGCTCAAGAATAATCTTTTTCCAATACCGCTCTTGATTCGGGTCTACTTTTTCAATCAAATAAAACCGGAGAAAGATCCAAAGGGTCGTGAGCCAAAATGTGTCGTAGGTGGTTTCGGAAAATAGCGACTGCACCATCTGCACCAGATTGATATCCAGCGGGGTTTCGTCCTCTGTTCTGACAGAGGTAGCCATGCGACGATAGACATTAATCACCGGATTATGTTTCAGCGGGTCCCAAAAACACGCTTTGCCTCCTGGTTTCAGCACCCGATGCATTTCTCGTAGGGCGGCTTCTGGTTCGGGCAAATGGTGCAGCAGGTTGGAGGCATAGACCAAATCAAAGGTGCGATCGGGAAAGTCCATCGCCATGGCGTTGACAGTGCGGCCCTCAATTTCCACCCCATTGGATTTGGCTAATTGCAACGCAACATCAACCATGCCTTGGGAATAGTCGGCGGCAACACAGCGCGCTCCTTTCTTCGCAAAATAAACGCTATTTTCTCCCGCCCCACAGCCTAAATCCAATAAATATTTGTCAGCAACATCGCCCATGTGTTGCACGATGAAGCGATTTTCTGGAGCGGTACAGGCTTCAAAGTAATCTTTAACGTGAATCCCTTCGACATCGATCGCGGCTGCCCACAGGTCGTGAAACTGCCGCTCCCGTGCCAGGGTTTCTTCATCCAATGTTTCTTTAACCATGCCAGGCTCCGTCAAAGACATACCGTCATTCCCGATCAATAGTTCGGACATTTTTGCGATCGCTAGCCCTCATCCCCCAACCCCTTCTCCCAGAACGGGAGAAGGGGTTGGGGGATTGAAGTCCCTCTTCCCTCTGGGGAGAGGGATTTAGGGTGAGGGTCTACACTGGCTGTACAACAGGGTTGCCAGCACCTCTACAAAAACTGTCCGAAGTATTGTTCCGATCGTAGTGTTCCCTAATCTATAATGCTCTTTCCCTAGTGGTCTGTCAGGTTTTAATTTGTGATTCTGGAATTAGTAGGGGGTGATGATTTTGGGACTTTCAACCCACGAAATCATTCTCAGAAAACCACTAGTGCAGGCTGTCAGAAGTAAGTGGGTAGCACTCAAAACTCAAAACTCAAAACCACCCACCTAACTGGTCAGAAACTTCTACCAAGCTGCACTAGGTTTCCCGGTGCGATCGTCCCTCTGTCCATAAATTGATGCCAATAATGACACTGAGGGAAAGGGTTAAGAGTACGATCGACCAAACAAGGGCTTGATGCATTTCCCCCGCTTCTGTAGCGAAAAAGATCGCCACGGGGATTGTCTGCGTCTCGCCGGGAATATTACCAGCCAGCATCAGTGTGGCACCAAATTCGCCCAAGGCGCGGGCGAACGCCAGAATTGTCCCCGCAACGATCCCTGGTCTTGCCAAGGGTAGCATCACTCGCCAAAAAATTACCCACTCTGAAGCACCTAGGGTCTGTGCTGCATCAATCACGCTGAGGTCGATTTGCTCGAAGGCTCCGACTGCACTGCGATACATGAGCGGGAAGGCGACGACAACGGCAGCAATCACGGTGGCTGACCAGGAGAAAATAATGGTGATCCCCAGGTGGTGCAGGAGTTGCCCGATCGGACTATTGCGCCCCAGCAACAACAACAGTAAAAAGCCAATGACCGTGGGCGGCAATACCAGGGGGGAAATCAAAATTCCTTCAATGATGCCTCTGCCTTTGCCGTGATAGCCAACTATCCAACGGGCGGCGGCAATGCCCAGGAAGAAGGTGATGAGGGTGGCAACGATCGCCGTTTTGAGGGAAATCCAGAGCGGGGAGAGGTCGAAGGGCATGAGTTAAGAATGGGAATTAAATAACATCCACTGCCTATGTTCTAAGATTTTCCTCGTCTTCCCACGTAAGCTGCACTCCGGCATTGGGCTAACTTATCCACCGATCGGCATGTTACTTGACTGCAAGTCCCTAGTGCAGGCTGGGAGAAATAACTGAGCAGCCAACTCAAAACTCAAAACTCAAAACTCAAAACAAGCCTCCTCACGGCACAGAAACTTCTGCCCTGCTGCCTTAGTTCAACTCGTTTTCCAGGACAGAGACGATCGCACCTTTGGCTCTTTGGCGAAACTCTTGGACATCGACTCGGCTCAGGAGCCACACTGCCACGATCATTCCCACAGCTTCACAGGCAAAGACCAGCCCAAATTGCAGGGTTTTGGCTTGAAACAGCCTGCGTCCCACATCCAGTAGTGCCCCGCCTGTCACGGTGGCGGTAGCTTGGGCGATGGCTTGGGCCAGTCCCCACGCCCCAATAAAGGTGCCGGCTGTTTCTGCGGCGGTCAGGTCTAGCATCAGGCTAACGGCTCCATTGGTCAGCACCCCGGAGCCGAAACCATAGAGCAAGACAGACAGCTCCAGCAGCGCTTGATTTTTAGTGAAGCCAGAGAGAATTATGAGAATGAAGCAACCGGATGAGATGAAGCAACCAAGCATAGCAACCCGTTGCTTCCCTAAGCGGGGCACGAGCATAAACCCAGTGAATCCTAGACCGATTAATGTGCCGTAACCCCAGAATTTGTTCAGTCCGGTGCTTTCTCCCAAAGTCATGCCAAAGACTTCTCGCCCATAGGGTTCTAGCACCGGCTGCTGCATGAAGAGGCTGATGGTCATCACCAGCAAAAAGGTGAAAAACAACCCTGTTTGGCGGGAGGCGGTGAGAATTTGTAGCGCTGAGCGGAGGGTGATTTGGTCGTCTCGGACAGATTGGGTGCGATCGGCAAAGCGAGAGTATTTTTTCTCCACGCCAAATGTCGCCAGGAGGCAAAGGACAAAAACGGCGATCGGCACAACGAGGCAGAGGCGATCGATCGCTCCCTGGAGGGTTTCTGGAGTCAGCCCCTTCAACAGCTTCTCTCCCGTCACCGCTCCAATTACGATCCCCACCATTAGCATTGACCACACAATTCCCACGAGTTTCGATCGATCGTCCTCATCTGACACATCGACCAGGAGGGCAGCAAAGGGTGTGGAACTGGCGCTAATGCACAGTCCGTAGAGGGCAAACATGAGTCCGAGTAAGCCAGCCCAAGCATAGCTGGAACCCGTCCAGCCCTCAGCCACACTTGCGCCCAATTGCCACATCACCTTGACAGCGAGAGATAGGCAAATAATCTGAAGGGCCATGCCCATCCAGATATAGCCAGTGCGATGATAACCCCCGATCGGTTTGGCATCTGACATTTGCCCAAACCAAATCCGGGCTGGGGCAACAAACTGATACATGGCTAAGGTGGCTGCGGCGATCGTGCCCGCAATTTTCAACTCAGAAATCATCACCTGATTCAATACGCCCAGAGTTAGCAAGGACAGCATCCCTAGCCCCATCTGAAAGAGACCCAGCCGGAACATGGTGAATAGGTTGATTTTTGGAAATGGGGTGGGGGAAGAGTCGGTGAGGTCGCTATTCATAAAAAATACATACGTCAGCTTTTAGAGATAATCTCATGTTATCTACCTTGAGAGACCCGAATCATGGCGGCACACATTCTTCTCGTTGAAGATGAGATCAAACTGGCTCGGTTTGTGGAACTGGAGTTAACCGCTGAAGGCTATCGGGTCACGATCGCCCACGATGGCATAACAGGGCTAACCTTGGCGCGAGAATCAACACCCGATCTGGCAATTTTGGATTGGATGTTGCCAGGGCTAACGGGGGTGGAACTGTGTCGTCGCCTGCGAGCAACGGGGAGCAAGGTGCCAGTGATTTTGTTGACAGCGCGGGATGAGGTGAGCGATCGGGTGACTGGCTTAGATGCGGGAGCCGATGATTACGTCCTAAAGCCCTTCAGCATTGAGGAACTCCTGGCCAGAATTCGCGCCCATCTGCGACGGACTCAAGAAGAGAGTGGGGATCTGTTGCAGTTTGAAGATTTGAGCTTGAATCGCCGGACACGGGAGGTTTTTCGAGGGGAGCGGGCGATCGACCTCACCGCCAAGGAATTTGACCTGCTGGAGTACCTGTTGAACCATCCCCGCCAAGTCTACACCCGTGACCAAATTCTGGAAAAAGTCTGGGGCTACGACTTCATGGGCGATTCCAATATTATCGAGGTCTACATTCGCTACCTACGGATCAAATTAGAAGAAAGCAACGAAAAGCGGCTGATTCATACCGTGCGCGGCGTTGGCTATGCCCTCCGAGAGTGATCTAGAGTCCCTCTGTTAGGGCGATAACCTCGGTAAGGATTCAGAAATCCTTATTTCTAGTTTTAGCCTGCCATATTGTAGGGGCGAAGCATTGAGTCAAAGATCTCGAACGGCTACATAAACTATCGCCCCAATGCTTCGCCCTTCCGGGCGTTTTGCCAATTAGGAGCCGATCGCCCTCTCCCTCTTTGCCCTTATATCTGGGGTTGTGTAGCGTGGTGCTGAGGGCGAAGCATTGGGGCAGAGATTTTTGAACATTTGCAGGGGTTGCCTGCTCAATGCTTCGCTTCTACCCAATCTCGCAATCATTAGGGCTGATTTCCTGCCTTTAGGTAAACTTTGGGGTAAAACCAGAGGGTGACGTGAGGGGTTAATCAATGCTGCGGATTTTGTCAAAATCGGATTACCTGCTCCGAGAAACCCTGTTGGGGTTGCAGCGGGGCGGATGGATGAACTGGGCTGCCATTAGTACGGTGACTGTGTTGTTGTTTTTGTTTGGGGTGAGTGTGCAATCTTCCTGGCAGTTGGAGGGCTTACTCAACCAGTTTGGGAGCCAATTGGAAGTTTCCGTCTACCTAGATACAGGTGTGGATGCAGCAACCCTCCAACCGTTGGTTCAGTCTATGCCTGGAGTCGTAACCGTTACGCCCCTTTCCAAGGAGACAGCTTGGGCAGATTTGACGCGAGAGATGGGGATTCCTGATGTGACGATCGCCACCAAACAGCTTAACGGTAATCCTTTGGTGGATGAGTTGAAGGTGAAAGCGCGCACTCCCCAAGATGTGCCGCTACTGGCCCAGCAACTCCAGCAATTGCAGGGGGTTGACGAGGTGCAGTATGTGGATGAAGCTGTGCAACGCATTGCCCAATTGAACCGGGGCGTAAGTTGGGTGAGTTTGACGATCACAACCCTGCTGACGTTGACGGCGATCGCGGTCATCACCACCACCATTCGCCTCATTGTGCTAGCGCGGCGCAAGGAAATCGAAATTATGCAACTTGTGGGGGCAACCGCCGCCTGGATCTACCTGCCCTTTGTTTTCCAGGGCGTGACTTTTGGCGTAGTCGGAGCGACGATCGCCTGGCTCCTAATCAACAGTGCCAATCGCTTCCTCAGCAGCATCGTGGCCCATCAGCCTGAGTTTGTTAAATTCCTGGCAAACGGATTGCAGCTTAGTTCCTCAGAAGCTATTCTGCTCCCGGTGATGCTCTTGAGCTTTGGGGCATCTGTGGGCGTGATGGGCAGCCTGTTCGCCGTGCGCCGCTTCGCCACCCGCTGATGGAGTCGAGATGGGGGACGATCGCCCTATATTCATCCATCAATAGTTCAGACATTTTGGCGATCGCTAGCCCTCATCCCCCAACCCCTTCTCCCGTTTTGGTAGAAGGGGAGCCGGATTGAAATCCCTCTCCCCTCGTGGGAGAGGGATTTAGGGTGAGGGTCCATACTGGCTGTACAACAGGGTTTCCGGCACCTCCACAAAAGTCCGAAGTATTGATCCATCACACATCGGTGGAATCTAAATAACCCTGGATTGTCTCCGGCTCAAATTTCCGCAAAATACCCGTAGCCTGCCGCGTCAAAGGATCTGACCCCTTGACAACCACCAGATATTTTCCAGCATTTAAGCGATTGCGGTAGGGCAAAGCATCACCGCTGCCGTAGGCAATGCCACCCCCGCCCCCCACAAAAATGCTACCCAACGCCCCAGACCCCGCCCCCAACAAGCCCCCCACAACGTGGTTGCCAATTTCTCCCGCCCAAGCGAAGGTTTGGAGATGGGTAATTAGGCTGAAGGTGTAGCCCGCCACAAAGCCAAAGGGCACAAGCCAGTAGGACATTAGCTTAGAGGTTTTGCGGGCTTGCTCGTTGGGATCAATTAAGCCAAATTCATCAGCGCTTTTGTAGCCCTTACCTAAAATGGTGACTTTGGACATGGGGAGTCCAGCTTTTTCTAGGGCAGAGTAGGCAGCTTCAGCTTGGATTCGATCGCTCAACACAGCGATTAAGTAATTAACAGCCATAAGATTCCCTATATAAAATTTTGATCTCAAAATGCCATGATTCTTTTGAGCATAGAACATCGGCGTTCAGTTGGTGCTTCAGATGGTACTGACGATCGGACTGACTGCTGGTACAAATCAGGATTCTGGGACTTCCGATCGCTCCTTTGAGTTGCATTAAGGTTCAAGCTGACCCTTCTAAAGCATCCTCATGAAGCCCCTTATTCTGAAGCCCCTTATTTGTGTGGGATTGTCTAACTCTGAATTCTGACTGCGTAAGCCCTAAGCAAACTGCATCTGTAATAACAAGAGCCAAACGATGAAGGGATCGGGAGATAGCCTTTAGTCTAGCTAATGGGAACGTTAGACGATAGGCTAAGAACAAAAGAATCGCCCTCATTACTACCTTTTGACATCATGGCTGTTGCAACCCAATCCCTTGAAGAACTTTGTATTAATTCAGTTCGCTTCCTCGCGATCGATGCCGTTGAAAAAGCCAAATCTGGACATCCAGGACTACCCATGGGTGCGGCTCCCATGGCCTACGTGCTGTGGAATCATTTCCTGAGATTTAATCCTAAAAACCCCAAATGGTTTAACCGCGATCGGTTCGTGCTGTCTGCGGGTCACGGTTCCATGTTGCAATATGCCCTGCTCTACCTATCGGGCTACGACGACCTGACGATCGAAGACCTGAAGCAATTTCGTCAGTGGGAATCTAAAACCCCCGGACATCCCGAAAACTTCATGACCCAAGGGGTGGAAGTGACGACTGGACCCCTAGGACAGGGCATTGCCAATGCAGTGGGCTTAGCAATGGCAGAGGCTCACCTCGCGGCCAAATTCAACAAATCCGACCACACGATCGTTGACCACTATACCTACGTGATCTTGGGCGATGGCTGCAACCAAGAAGGGGTAGCCAGCGAAGCCTGCTCCCTAGCAGGACATTTGGGGTTGGGCAAACTGATTGCGCTTTATGATGACAACCACATTACGATCGATGGCAACACCAATCTTTCCTTTACAGAAGATGTGGGAATGCGCTACGAAGCCTACGGTTGGCATGTGCAATCTGTCGAGGCAGGTAACACAGATTTAGAGGCGATCCATAAGGCGATAGAAGCTGCGAAAGCCGTCACCGACAAGCCTTCTTTGATTAAAGTCCACACCACGATCGGCTACGGCTCTCCCAACAAAGCCAACAGCCACGGAGTCCATGGTTCGGCGCTGGGGGGCGATGAAGTCAAGGCAACCCGCGAAAACCTAGGCTGGGAATACGAACCCTTTGTGGTGCCTGATGATGCCCTCAACTACTGGCGGCAAGCGATCGATCGGGGAGCCAAACTAGAGGAAGAGTGGAACAAAAACTATACCAATTACAAAGCCAAGTATGGTGCAGAAGCTGTGGAACTCGATCGGCTCCTGAGTGGCAAATTGCCCGAAGGTTGGGACAAGGTTCTCCCCATTTACACACCAGAAGACAAGGCAGATGCCACCCGCAACTACTCTGGTAAATGCCTCAATTCCTTGGCAGGGGTTTTACCGGAATTGCTGGGCGGCTCGGCGGACTTGGCTGGCTCCTGCATGACGCTGATCAAGAGTTCCGGCGATTTCCTCAAAGGTCACTACGAAAACCGCAACCTGCGCTTTGGGGTGCGGGAACATGGCATGGGCGCAATTTGCAACGGCATTGCCCTGCATGGTTCGGGATTAATTCCCTACGGCGCAACCTTCCTAGTGTTTGCTGACTACATGCGGGCGGCGATTCGCCTCTCGGCACTGTCCCACGCAGGAGCCATTTGGGTGATGACCCACGACTCGGTGCAATTGGGTGAAGACGGTCCCACTCACCAACCGATCGAAACTATTCCATCGCTACGGTGTATTCCCAATCTCATCGTGATTCGCCCCGCCGATGGGAATGAAACGTCCGGTGCCTACAAGGTGGCGATCGAAGCCGCCAATGCTCACCATCCCACGCTCCTCGCCCTCTCGCGCTTGGCTCAACCCAACCTACCCGGCACGTCTTTGGAAGGAACCACTAAGGGTGCTTATGCTCTGTCCGGTGGCGAAGAAACCCCAGATATCATCCTCATCGGCACGGGCAGCGAACTGCAACTGTGTGTGAAAGCCGCCGACCAAGTGCGCGGTGATGGCAAGAAAGTCCGGGTTGTTTCCATGCCTAGCTGGGAACTGTTTGATAAGCAAGATGAAGCCTATCGGGAATCGGTGTTGCCCAAAGCGGTAACGAAGCGACTCGTGGTGGAAGCGGCGGCTAGCTTTGGCTGGCACCGCTATCTGGGTTTTGAAGGCGACATGATCAGCATTGAACGCTTCGGTGCTTCTGCGCCTGGCCCCGTTGCCCTAGAGAAATTTGGCTACACGGTTGACAATGTTGTCACCAGAGCCAAAGCACTGCTCGGCTAAGGGATTTGCGTAAACACAACGTCCCAAATCTGTCGATCGTAGGATGGCTTGGCGATCACGTTATTCATCATTCACTGGTGTGATGCGTCACTGCCTTTGCTTAGCGCATCCTACGATCGGTATCTCTGTTCTACCAATAGTTCGGACATTTTTGCGATAGTTAGCCCTCATCCCCCAACCCCTTCTCCCAGAAGGGGAGCAGGGGAGCCGGATTGAAGTCCCTCTCCCCTCTTGGGAGAGGGATTTAGGGTGAGGGTCTATACTGGCTGTACAGCAGGGTTTCCAGCACCTCCACAAAAACTGTCCGAAGTATTGTTCAATTCATGATGTTACATGATCGCTCAAGCAAAGGAGATCTCTATGAGGTCTCCTTTGCTGTAAATAGAGATGTGAATAGGTCTATCATCTTTTCCAGTAGCCTATTTTCCCTTAGTGTTCTGTCAAGAAAATTTTGAGGGGTCGAAGACCCTCAAAATTTAACTCCAACTAACTTCCCAGCTTTCAGCTACCCGTCAATTAATGATTGACAGACTACTAGGACAAGTACGCTTGGAGTTCACAAGTCAGGTCATCTTATAAACTTCTAGTGCGATATGGCGAGGGAAGCATGCCTATAACGCTTCAAGATAGGGAATCTGAGCAGCTTTCCCTCATAATCTTTGGTCACCGCTACATCTTGAGGGCGAAGCATTGGGGACAGGATTTTTCGACAGTTGCAGAGGTAATCGCCCCAATGCTTCGCCCCTACCCGCGTGGTGCCAAATTGTAGGGGCGAAGCATTGGGTCAAAGATTCTAGACAACGACAAAAACGATCGCCCCAATGCTTCGCCCTTCCGGGCGTTCTGCCCACTGGGAGACGCGCCCTCCCATCTTCGCCTTTCAGGATTAAATCTCGATCGCCCTTATCCTCTTCGCCCTTAATATCTTTTATCACCGCTACATCTTGAGGGCGAAGCATTGGGACAAGGTTTTTGGACATTTACAGAGATTGTCAGCCCAATGCTTCGCCCCTACCCCTAGCTAAGATGGCGCTAAAATGCCGCGCCCCCGTCGAAATCTGCAACCTGGCTACTGCTATCACATCACCACTCGCTGCAACAATCGCGAGTTTCGGTTGACGCGGTTAGAATGCCGCGAAATCTTGCTGTATGCCATCAAAAAATGCCAGGAAAAATATGGCTTCAAGCTCTATGGACTGTGCATCATGAGCAACCATGTGCATTACCTGCTAGCCCCGCAGCAGCCCGAAGACTTACCCAAAGTTATGCACTGGCTCAACTGGTACACCGCCATGTGCTTTAATCGCATACTCAACCGCACCGGGCACTTTTGGGAAAAACGCTATCACAGCACCGGATTTCCCCTCAGCGACCAACGCCGCGCCTTGAACACGCTGCGCTATATTCACGCCAACCCGAAAGCGGCCAATATGCAGCAGGGCTTCTTTTACGATTACAGCAACTATGGCATCCATGACCGATTGAGTCAGGACGGCATCACGCAATGGCATCCGGCGTTTTTGGCACTGGGAACCACGCTGGAGGTTTGTGCAACGGCGTATCGCAAGTTTTGCAAAAAATATAAGCCAAAACCTAAACCAGAGAAGAAAAATTATTGGGGCAGCAAACTATTAGCCCAAATTCGGGCGAGGAGCCGAGTCAAAAAGAAGCCAAGTTTGGGGCAGCAATCGCTGTGGGATGAGTGGGAGGTTTCCGCAGCGGAGATTCGCAAAGTGGCAAAAAAGTTTGTGATGGCTAACTGCTTTGACCCAAAGTTTGCCAGTATGCAGTTTGACGAAATAGATTTAAGTACAGAATAATTAAGCAGTGCCAGGTAACGGATCGTGAAAACAGGCATTCCACCGTAGAAATCGAGCTAGTAATAAATCTTAACAAAGGACTGAAGCTATTGCCTGCTACAGTTCACAAGTCTGGATGCGAGAAAAGAGACCGACTGAACCCCCAACACCAACCCACCCCACCCCGACCCCCCCCGCCGCCCATCTCAATGGTAATTCTCCCGTCGGAGAAAGACTGAGGTCTTTTTTGAGGTCGGAGTAGGACACGTAGGTGTTTGCTTTGTTTTTCCACCCTACTTTAACGCAAAATCGATCCCAGTCTTTGCCGCTGGAGGTTGGGCTGCCGCACTCTTGCCAAATCTGCTTCTGGACACTGAAGCCAAAGTGCCCGTTGCTGTGCTTCACCCACAGGGAGTCGATGGTTTTCAAATCTTGGCAAGGAAAGTTTTGCAACTCCTCGGCACGAATCCAGTCGTTGTCTTTGCGTCCGACGGCTTGCAGCATTCGCACCCAGGTTTCCTGGTCTGCCTCTTGCCACTTTTGGGCTTTCAGTAAGTCCCGCAGTCGGGTGTAGTCAATGTTCTTTTCAGAACTCAGGGTGTCTGCGGGGGCTGGGGGTTTGGGTGGGGGCGCAGGCTGGGGGGCGGGGGGTTGGGGCGCAGGTTTAATTTTTACAGGTTGTACAGAAGGTGTCAGGTTGACTTGATAGGTCTCTAACACAGGGGCGATGTCTTCATCCCGGAGTTTCAAGACGCGCTGGAAATATTGCAAATCATCTATGTCTTCTAAGCTGAGGGCAGCACCAACTTGCGAAACCTCCTGCACTGCGGCTGCAAAGTTGTCTACCTTTGCCCAAAATACTTCATAGGGCTGCAATACCTCTTGGGCAATAGCCGCTGCATCTCCAGGGGATAACTCTAGCTCTTGCCGACGAATCTCCAATGCCTGTTGGTCAATCCGGGAGAGTTTGCCCCGCTTTTGTTTGGCGCGTCCATCTAGCTCTTTGCGATAGACCAATTTAGGATCACCTTGGGGCGCACGGGCCAGCAAAATCTTGTAGCCTTCCTTGACAGGATAAATTTCAGGCTTCATTCTGGGCGAAGCTTCTTGCACCTTTTCTTTGGCGTATTCATGTAGTTCATCCACGCTGATGTAGCCATCTTCGTCGCGATCGGCGGCTCCGGTTTCCAAGCCCTGCACCAGGTAGCGAGTATAGATGCCGCCCCCCTCTTTTTCGTAGGATTCCTGCATTGCTGTGGAGGAGGTCAGCACGGCCCGTCCTTCGCTGCCCAGTTGGGTGCTGATGTCGATCGTTTCCTCACCACTTCCCTTCATGCCGTCGGCAAAGGCTCCACTAAAGCAGCAATCTAAAATCAATACCTGCCGTTTAGACTTCGATTTTAAGTGGCTCATGTAGCCTTGCAAGGTACGGCAAGAAACAGCAGTGCTGGTGCGAATGCGTCGTCCTGACGCATCCTTTTCGGTGATGCAGTTCGTAAAGTAGAAGGTGCCATCATCATCTTTGAACCCATGCCCTGAAAAATAAAGCAAAATCAGGTCGTCGCTGCTGCGGTTTTCCATGAACAGGGTTTCGATCGCTCGTTCCATTTGATCGCGATCGGGATTAGACAATACTTCAACGGCATCGAACCCCCCAATCTGAGGGTTTTCTAGGACACGCTGCATTGCCCGGATGTCTGCCTGTGTTCCTGGCAAGCCCGACAATCCTGCGCCATATTCACTGACTCCAATCAACAGCGCAATTTTTGCCATTAGCCCTTACTGGTTTCGCTTTTTACTACTCTAACCGTCAAAGACGAGATTTTCTCTAAGGCTTTTAACTGTTGTTCCAGTTGCTCAGGCGTGTGATACTCCAGCTTCACATCGCCATACTCCAGCTTCAGCGTTGCTCCGCCAATGCGGGTTTTCAGCCAGCCCAGTACAGCCTGAATATTCTTCAAGTTCACCTCTGCTTTGAGGATGCCCAAATCAAACCCGGCTGCTCCCGTTCTACTTCCGTCAATCACTTCAGTTGAGCGCACCAAGGTTGCCTCTTCTGCCAAACCATCTCTCAATTCACTGGCAAGAAGCTGAGAATAGGCTTCCAAGTCTTCGGGTTCCAGATCCAGTCCGGCTGCGTTCAGATCGATGAATAGGTCGAGAGTGTCTGACATAGAACTATTTTCTGGGGTGGAGTTGACAGAATTTTAACCCTTTCTCGCTCTCTGGAGCCAGAAACCGGAGGCTGCGAAAATGGAGGGCGATCGAGCCAATCCTAGTCAGAACCTCGGTTTCTCATCCCCTGCCCATCGTCCCAACTCTATCCATTAAATACCTGCAACAACCACCGACTAACTTCTCCATCATCCTGGGTTTGGCTCCGCTGAAGCGCTTCTTCAATCAGTCCGATCGCCAACCCTGGCAACACCTGCGACTCCTGAAGCTGCTTGCTGCCGCCATCCACCACCTCAAACGCCACCACCTCACCCGCATCCACATCCACCACCCAATATTCCTGCACACCCAGACGCTCATATAGCAGACGCTTTCGTCCGAGGTCGTCATTTAGCGATGTGGAGGCAATTTCAATCACGAGATGGGGGGCACCAAACTCGTTGACATCGATCGGCGCTGAGGTTTTGGGGGGAATGCGGAAATCCGCCCCGATGTAGAACGCCATATCGGGCTGGCATTCTCTCACGCTCGGTTTGCGAAAGCTGCCGTTCGTGAATCCTTTAATCCGAATATGTTTGACCGTGCCATAGAGACTGACAATTTGCGAAAGTAGCGTATTGTCCTGGCTGTGCCCTGAACCGATCGGCATCGTCTCAACCCTCATAGAGCCGTTGTCGTAATAAAATCTGGCTTTTGCTAACTCTGGGCTTTCTCCCAGCGCCAAAAACTCCTCCCAACTAGCTTTGACCCAGGTATCTGTCACCAAGTTTTGCGGCACTGATAACGTATTCACCATTTGCAACTCCTGCTCTCAGCTTGACTCGATCGCCCCTCATCTCTCCCGTCCCTCAAACCCTTGCCTTCACGCCCCCTGCGTCACTTTTATCTCTCATGGATGTGATGAATTCATCCAGCCAACTAAAATGTACCACTCACTCAAAACCTTAGTCATAGCTGCCTTTCGCCGCTATTGTTTCGACTTGATCAGCTTTACCTTATATTGTGCCCCCGCATCGGTAATATAGAGACGAGGCGATCGTCCCCAGGGATGACATTAATGGCGATCAATGGAGTCAAATATGGAACAACAATCAACCGTCGTAATTACAGGTGCCTCATCCGGGGTGGGCTTATATGGTGCGAAATCCTTAGCTGAGCAGGGCTGGCATGTGGTGATGGCCTGCCGAGACATCCCCAAAACCGAAAATGCTGCCCAAGCGCTGGGGATGTCGCCCGATCGCTACACCATTATGCCCATTGATTTGGGTGACTTGGATAGCGTTCACCAATTTGTCAAAACCTTCAGGGAAAGTGGTAAATCCTTGGATGCGTTGGTATGTAATGCGGCAATCTACATGCCGTTGTTGAAGGAACCGCTCCGATCGCCCCAAGGGTATGAATTGAACGTGGCCACCAACCACCTGGGACATTTCCTAATGTGCAACCTGATGCTAGAGGATTTGAAACAGGCGACATCTCCTGATCGAAGATTGGTCATTTTGGGAACGGTGACCCACAATCCCGATGAGTTGGGCGGCAAGATTCCTCCCCGCCCAGATTTGGGTAATTTCGAGGGCTTTGAAGCAGGATTCAAAGCCCCGATTTCGATGATCAATGGCAAACCTTTTGAGCCGGTCAAGGCCTATAAAGATAGCAAGGTGTGCAATGTGCTAACCATGCGAGAACTGCACCGCCGCTATCATGAGTCCACAGGGATTGCCTTCACCTCTCTCTATCCCGGTTGCGTAGCCGATACGCCGCTATTTCGTAATCACTATCCCCTATTTCAAAAAATCTTTCCCTGGTTCCAAAAGAACATTACAGGCGGGTATGTCTCCCAGGAATTGGCGGGCGATCGGCTAGCCATGGTCGTCGCTGACCCAGAATACAAACAATCCGGTGCCTATTGGAGTTGGGGCAATCGCCAAAAGAAGGAAGGCAAGTCCTTCGTGCAACGAGTGTCTCCCCAAGCCCGCGATGATGAAAAGGCCGATCGGATGTGGGAGTTGAGCGCGAAGTTAGTCGGTCTGGGGTAAGGCAGGGGAGTGGTGGTAAAACCTTCTACGCGCTTGATCGGGTTTATACCAATTGCTCTACCTCGATATTGTGATGGGGTTTTGATTATGTGGTGTTGCAATAATGTTCAAATTGGGAGGACGATCGCCCCCCCAATCTGCTTCAAAATACTCAGCACCTTATACAATTCATTGCCTGGATTGACCAAGGAAAACAGCCGGGAATTGGCATACTGATTCGGGTCGCGCACCAGCTTCAGGAAAATAAACTCATTGCCATTCGTGACCATGCCAAACGTAGGTTGACTCGGCTGTGGGGAATTCAACATTTCGGCTAGGGCTTGGGCGATCGCCCCGGTTACTGCAAAATCGCTGCGTTTTGCCTCAATCACCAGCAACCACAGCCGCTGCTTCACCACTAACACATCAATTCGCCCCCGGATGACTTCGCCCTCATCCTCAGACTCCACTTCAATGCTGGTTTCCGACTCGATCCGAAATGGATCGTGGTAGAACCCCGCCAAATCTAGTAGGGGAGACAGAAGCACCATCTTGACGCTGTTTTCCAAAAGTGGGGGACTTTTAAACAGCCGATCGAAATTCTGCTTAACCCGATCCAGCATCAACGTTTCTGAGTCTGTTAATGCTCCACCGTCAGACTGCCATTCAGTGAAAAAGTCCTCAGCGGTAGTCAAGGACAATCCATATCGTTCTTCAAGCTCTAGCAGCGTGACTTTTCTCGCTTGAATCACCTGTACCATGCGTCCCCCTGGGTTTCTCCAACTCTGTTCTATCAATAGTTCGGACATTTTTGCGATAGCTAGCCCTCATCCCCCAACCCCTTCTCCCAGAACGGGAGCAGGGGTTGGGGGATTGAAGTCCCTCTCCCCTCTTGGGAGAGGGATTTAGGGTGAGGGTCTATCCTGGCTGTACAACAGGGTTTCCAGCACCTCCACAAAAATCCGAAGTATTGTTCTACCCTACAAACTTCTCACACGATCGCATATACCTTTGCCTCCCAGGGATAAATGGGTTCCCTGCCGATGTAGTCGGCGCTGACTTCTCGGTCTTGGGTAATTTCGTGCCAGTGCTGACCGGGTGGTGTAGCGGGGAAGTTGGGGATGACGTACTCGGCGTTGGGGTCGGTGGGATTGGGGGTGCCGTAGTCTGAGAAATTGGCCACGACTACGACAGGGCGATCGGCCCTACCCCGTTGCCACACCACAACTCGTTTTCCGTCGTTCATATCGGTATGAATAAAGTGTGTGTCATTGATCCCTAACGCTGCCGACTCAGTGCGAAAGCGCACTAAGCGGGAGACATAGTTAAAGATCCGTTGTCGCCACTCTTCATTCAAGCGGCTAAAGTTTACGGGGTCAATCTGTTTGCGATCGTCGCCCTCTTGACTCAGGTCTAAATCCTGTTGGTCAGCAAACTCATCCCCTGCCAGAATCAGCGGAATCCCCACAGCCGTCAGCAAACACACGAACGCCAACTTAATCCGCTCTTCGGTATGGACAACACCGTTATTGCTCAACCAGTTGAAAAAGCGCTCATTTCCCATACCCCCGATATCGTGGGAAGTCAGGTAATTGACCGCTTGGGAGCCATCGGCAAATCCAAGCCGTCGGCAATCAATCAGCTTCCGCACCGTCTCTTCAAAGCTGGAATCCTCTCCCGCTTGCCTACCCAAAATCACCTGGCGGATCAGTTGTTTAAAGCGCTCATTCCACAATCCATCCAGGCGTTGCTGATGGACAAGATCGAGGGGAACGCTCAATTCTTCGCCCACTACGAGGAAGCGATCGTCTGTGCCGCACCGTTTCGTCCACAGCGATCGGGAAAAATCCTTGAACTCCTGCAAAAAATCATAGCTACCCACGTTGTTGACACTATCCAACCGCAACCCATCCACGCGGTAAAACTCTAGCCAATGGGCAATGTGCGCCTTCATATATTCGCGGGCAGGGACAAAGTGCGATCGATCGCCTGTCAGGGGATGGTAGCCCTCGACCCAATAGTTATTTTTAAATAAATCGCCCCCGAAACCGTCCCGATTCCCCTGTTCTGGGTCACCTGCACCGTGATGGATGTAAAAATCCAAGAAATTAATGTTGTGGTAAGGATTATTGCGGGAGAAAGCCATCACTACATCCAGGAAAAAGCGCAGCCCGTGCTGGTGACAGACTTTGATTAACGTCGCCAAGTCGGTGGAACTGGTGGGGGCAGACTGACTATCAGGACGACCTAAATCGAAATCAGCGGCAAAGTAATTTGAGGTGCCGTAGCCCCAGTGCAAGGTGTCGTCACTGTCAGCCGGGGGTAGCAGTTCCAAGGCATTGACCCCCAGTTCCACTAAATGGGCGCGATTGTTGTAGGCGCGAACGGTGGGGAACGTTGGGGCATTTTGTTCGGGAATTAAAAGCGACAGCACATCGCGAAAGGTGCCGTTGCCCACTTCAAGTTCTCCCGTCGATCGAATCCGTGTCCAGCGCGTCGGCAATTCGTAGATCACGAGTTGATTGTTGCGGGGCAAGGTGTTTAAGTCTCGATCGCCTTCCCAATTCACCTGCTGCCCCGTCGCATCGCAGGGTTGTAAAGCACCACTTTGATACAGCACAATGCTGGCAGGGTCGAAACTCGCCACTCCGCCATGTTCTGGGGGAACGGGAGCCGGGAATCGCCGATCGATCGCCCAGGCGATCGGGTCCGTGCAGTACATCACCTGATAGGCAGCACTATAGGCATCCGTGTCCCGCACTTTGAACCAGTAGTAATAAACCTGTCCGTCCACCAAGTCGCAGTCTTGAGCCGCCACTTCCCATACCCCAGGCTGGCTAGCTGGCTGGAGGGGAATCTCGCGGAAATGCTCAAGGTTATTGCCTTGAATCGTTTCGGAGTTTTGAGGCTGAATCGCTCCAATATAAAGTGTGGGGGCTGGGTCTACGACACCGGGTCGCCACAACACGAAATGGGTTTGTTTGCGCGTCAACAGGTCGGCAGGCATAAGCAGATTCGCAGGGGCAGCAACGTCAACCCCTATCTAAGCACATCGTGTTAGAAGTGCCTCTCCATTCAAAGCGTCGAAATCCTTACGAAGATCCCCAGATTACTGTAGGGGCGAAGCATCCGGCAGTTACTTTATGAATCTACTCCAGAATGTCCTACCGAATGCTTCGCCCTCCGGGGACGAGGGGTGTGTCAGCCGAAGAATTGTGTCTTTTAGATCGTTAAAATCGTTAAATTAGTCTTATCTGTCACCCAACAGCGTTGGGGGCGAAGCATTCGGACGTTAGTCTTTGAATTCAACCAAAAATCATCTGCCGAATGCTTCGCCCCTACAAGGGCTAGATCCGATCGCCCCAAATATCCCTTACTGCAAGATGGTTTTGGACACAATGCGGGTTTTCTTGCGATCGGCTTCCGACAGTTCTTCCCCAGACTGGAGGCGTGTGGCGTTGTCTTGGAGAACCGTGGCGGCTCCATTGTCGCCCATTTGCAGAGCAGTCTTGGCAGCGGATTGCAGCATGGTTGCCGCCCCAGCCCGATCGCCCTGTTGCAGCTTCACCTCAGCAATTTGGGTCTGACGATACTTGGCTAGGGCAAAAATATGTTGTTGCACGTCTGGGTTCGGTGCAGGCTGGAACACGCCCTGGACATTCACCTCAACGGGAATTGCTTCAGAGACTAACCCTTCCTTGCCCAGAGAGGGGTCATCGTAGCGCACTTGGACACGGGCGATCGTCTGTCTGCCCTCTGTCAAGCCACTCAGGTACAGATTCGCCAAAATTACGCGGGGCGCATCTACCATCAAATCTCCCAAGCGCACCATCTGCCAATTAGCTTCTTGGGTGAGGGACATTTCGATGGTATCGGGGGCAACCTGGGCGATCGGCTTCATCTCTGCCAACCGCACATTCGGCGTGAAGGACAGTTGCAAATAGGCATTGGTCAGCCCCACCGATTGAATGCGATTAAACAGGCGGTTAAAGGATTCCACCGCATCATCGGGTTGCTGAATGTAGGACAGTGTGCCACCGCCAATATCAGCAATTTGCTCCAGAATATTTTGGTTCCATCGATCACCAAACCCAAGGGAATTGACAGTCAGACTGTAACTGGCTGCGAGTTCCGCTAATTTTAAACAGCGATTATTATCTCCGTGCTCATTTTCCCCATCGGTCAGCACAAAGGCTTGGGAAATCGTATCTTTTTTGAACTTGGCCAATTCTTCAATACCCAGCCGCATACCTTCATCGATCGCCGTGCCACCATCTGCCCGCAACTGATTAATCTGCGCCTTAATGCTAATGGGGTTGTCGATTTCCTGGTTGGGCACCAGCACCTTGGCTTTGTGGTCAAATACCACAATCGAAATCCGATCGCCGGGGGAAAGTCGGTCTACCAATCGCTGGGCTGCCTGCTTCACGGTTTCCAGGGGTCGCCCGTTCATGGAGCCGCTGTGATCCAACACCAAACAAAGATTCAATGGCACCGATCGCCCCGTCGCTTCAGCGATCGCTGAGACGGAAATCGCCAATTGACGCTGGCTATTCGGCTGAGCCACATCCACATTGGCATCATTTAGATCGAGTTGCAAACCAACTTTCATAACCTAGGCTCCTAGCACAGCAAGACAAAGGACAGATTACCTAATTCAAATAACTTTGATTTGAGATAACTTCAGTGTGAAACCTCACGAATTCGGAAACAAATTATCGAGATTAATATTTCCTGTAACTACTCAGCCTACCCTCACCCTAAATCCCTCTCCCTAGGGAGAAGGACTTTAATCCGGCTCCCCTTCTCCCCAGGGAGAAGGGGCTGGGGGATGAGGGCGGCTCGACATTGAGTTAGCAGCCTGAGTAATCACTATTTCCCTTAAGTTCACCCAAAGCCTCTCTCTCAGCATATAGCAGTCCTAAACGATCGATCAGGTTAGAGCAGATTTGTGCCTAATGATTAGGGATTGCAGAAAAAATAATTAATTCAGCAGGTAGTCGGATTTCCCATCTGCGATCCAGGAGCGCCCTACCTCCTGTCATCCCTGGCATCGCGTTAGTATGGTAAAAAATAGTGCAACTCTATTCAGGGAATAAGACACATACGCTATGACCTCACCCATTCAGGCTGTTCAAACACAGTATTACGGCGGCGATTCCTATTACCGCACCCCACCCCCTGATATAGCTTCCCTGCTGCTCAAGGAACGGATTGTCTACTTGGGATTACCTTTATTTTCGTCGGACGATGTAAAGCGGCGAGTGGGCATTGATGTAACGGAACTGATCATCGCGCAATTGCTATACCTGCAATTTGACGATCCAGACAAGCCCATTTTCTTCTACATCAACTCCACAGGCACCTCTTGGTACGATGGCGATGCGATCGGCTATGAAACTGAAGCCTTTGCCATCTGTGACACCATGAGCTACATCAAGCCTCCGGTACACACAATCTGCATTGGGCAAGCGATGGGCACGGCTGCGATGATCCTGTCAGCGGGCACCAAAGGCCACCGCGCCAGCCTTCCCCACGCCTCGATCGTCCTCAACCAGTCCCGTTCTGGCACCCAAGGACAAGCCACGGACATTCAAATCCGGGTGCGGGAAGTGATGGTCAACAAAGCCGCCATGCTGGAAATTCTGGCGAAAAACACGGGGCAATCTGTGGAGCGGCTGACCAAGGACACCGATCGCATGCTGTATATGACTCCCGTGCAGGCGAAGGAATACGGTTTGATCGATCGCGTTCTGGAAAATGCTAAGGATTTGCCCAAACCCCTAGCCCTTGTTGGTTAGCTGAGCCTCGGCTCACAATTCTCTGAGCATCTATTTACTAATTAATTCTATCCCCTCATCGGAGCTAAACTATGCCCATTGGTGTACCCAGCGTTCCCTATCGTCTTCCTGGCAGTCCCTACGAGCGCTGGATTGATATCTATACCCGTCTCAACCAGGAGCGCATTATCTTCTTGGGTCAGGAAATTACCGATTCCCTTGCGAATTCGCTGATTGCTGCCATGCTGTACCTGGACTCAGACGATAACACGAAACCCATTTACATCTATATCAACTCTCCCGGTGGTTCTGTCACAGCGGGCATGGCGGTTTACGACACGATGCAGCACATCAAGTCTGAGGTCGTGACGATCTGTGTTGGCTTGGCGGCCTCCATGGGTGCCTTCTTGCTAGCAGCAGGGACTAAGGGCAAACGGGTGGCCTTGCCCCACTCCCGAATCATGATTCACCAGCCTTTGGGCGGCACGGGTCGCAGACAGGCTACGGATATTGATATCGAAGCCAGAGAGATTTTGCGTATTCGGCAACAGTTAAATGAACTGATGGCGGAGCAAACCGGGCAAACTGTGGAGCGGATTCAGAAGGACACCGATCGCGACTACTTCATGTCCGCTGTTGAAGCAAAGGAGTACGGCTTAATCGATAATGTGATCGAGGGTCGTCCTGCTTAGGATCGTGGAATTGAATAACATGCAACGGTTCAAGCGTAGGGGCGAAGCATTCGGTAAAAGGCCCTGATTGAGTTCTAAAACTTTCGCCCGAATGCTTCGCCCTTAGTAAATCTCGAACTTCTGGAGCTTATTTAATTCCCAATCCTTAGGATCGTGGATTTAAGAAGACTTCCAAGAAAGTTTTCTTAGGAACCGGAAGGGCAAAGCATCCGGGCAATAACCTTCTGGTTGCTTTAAGGGCGGATCTGCCGGATGCTTTGCCCCTACAGCAGTAACATTTTTCTCGGAAATCTATTTAGTCTGTATCGCTACAACGCATGGAGCCAGATCCGCGTTTTAGCCAGCTTTGGTGAATTTCGGCAAAGATTTCTGGCAGAGAGACTTTGACTTTCCATTGGGGATAGTGGTTTTGCAGCTTGGTTAAATTGCTGATGTAGCAAATGTGGTCACCTTCGCGGTTTTTGTCTACATATTCATAGAGCATCGGTTTACCTGAAACGGCCTCGGCTAGGGCAAATGCCTCCCAAATGGAGCAACTGTTGTTGCGGCCGCCGCCCAAGTTATAGACTTCACCACAGCGGGGCGATCGGATAAACAGTTCAATAAATCTAGCCACATCCAGGGCATGAATGTTGTCCCGCACCTGTTTTCCCTTATAACCATAAATAAAGTAGCGGGTGCCTTCCAGGTTGCATTTGATGAGATAGCTGAGGAAGCCGTGCAATTCCACCCCAGAGTGATTGGGCCCTGTTAAGCAACCGCCCCGCAGACAGCAGCTTTTGAGTCCAAAGTAACGTCCGTACTCCTGCACCATAATGTCTGCGGCAACTTTGGAAGCGCCAAACAGGGAGTGCTTGGCTTGGTCAATTCGCAACTGTTCTGAAATTCCGGCCGCATGTTCTGGGAGTGCGTAGTCCCAGCGGGTCGCTAGTTCCACCAAGGGCAACTCGTTGGGGGTGTCGCCGTAGACTTTGTTGGTGGACATATGCACAAACACAGCATCGGGGACATGGCGGCGAACGGCTTCTAACAGATTGACTGTGCCGACGGCGTTGGTGTCGAAATCGTCGAAGGGGATTTTAGCCGCCAGATCGTGGGAGGGTTGGGCGGCGGCATGGACGATCGCCTCTGGTTGTAAGGTTTGCAACAACTCCAGCACTCCTGCCCGATCGCGAATATCCAACTCGTGGTGGCTAAAGTGAGGCAGGGTTTGCAATCGCGCCTGGTTCCAACGGGTGTCTCCTTGGGGGCCAAAAAAGGTGGCGCGACTATTGTTATCGACTCCGTGAACCCGCCATCCCCGATTAGCAAAATAAGTGCAAACTTCTGAGCCAATTAAACCGGAGGAGCCAGTAACCAGGAGGGTGTTTGGGTACATGGGCGTTGTATGGGGGGCGTTGTACAGGGAGCGTTGGACGATCGCAAGGGATGGGGAATGAAGCTACCGATCGGTGATGTGTAACTTAAAATTTGCCCTTCTCCCCTAGCCCCTTCTCTCTAGGGGAGAAGGGGAACCGGAATTTTTCACTGAAACCTGTTCAGAGGAAAGTTTTGAGCTAAACGTTCTCCCTAGGAGAGAAGGGGAACCAGAATTTTTCTCCCTCTCCCTAGGGAGAGGGTTGGGGTGAGGGCAGATCCGGATCTTATTCAATCCACGATCCGTAGCTGATTGGCGAAGACGTTGGCTTGTACTGCCAGGCAATGGGTTTGATACCACTTATAGGCATGGTCAGCGATCGTCTGGGCTACTTCTAAGTTCAAGCCATTCGGGGCAGAATCAGCCAAGTTGTAATGTTTTCCGGCAACTAATCCATCGCAGTCCTGGGGGGGCGATCGGTCAAAGGTACAGAGGGGCACCAGTCCATGGGCACAATAGGCGGCAAAAATGGTTGATTTGGCCAAAGACCCGCTGAAATAGTCAATAAACCCGGCCCGAGAATGCAGCAGGATTTGACCCACTTCAGCGGCGCTTTGCTTTCCCAGAGCCACGATCGGCACATCTCCAATTTCAGTGAGGTTGAGTTCTAATGGGGTCCCAATGTCCCACACTTCGGTAATTTCTAGCTGTTGGCAAACACGCTGCAAGGCGGCTAAGGATTTTTGGTAAACCCTGAGGCGATTGGCAGCTTGCCCGAATACCACTAAGCGGGGGGGACGGGTGGCGATCGGGGTAATTTCTTGTAGCTCTCCCACTCCAGAAAACACTGGCAACGTCGGGACGGCTGACAAATACCCTGACGTTAGGTGCGTTAATTCCTGGGCGTAGGATTCGCGGCTGGTGAGGCACCGATCGCTTAAGTAGGCGGTTCGAGTAGCTAATTGCTTTTGCGTTGCCGATAGCCAGAAGGAACTCGTCCAGGGTTTGTGGCTGGTGGCATAGAGTTCGTGAAACATCGTCACTAAGCGCTTGTTTCCGGTTTTGAGCCAGCGATCGATGCCATCCACCAGCCAAAAAGGACAGCCCCGTTTGGCATAGCCATAATTGGAATAGTGCAGCAGCAGGGTTGATGCCCTAGTTCGCTCTGAGCTGTCTTTGTCTAGAAGCAGCGAGAGGAGCGCATCGGCAGAGTGGGTGGGCAAAACATCTACACTACTTTCGATGATGTGTCCTTGCCATGCGGGGTCACAGACAATGAACTGGGTTGAGATGTGGCGATCGACCCACATCTGATGCGCCAGATTCAAGGCATAGTCCCCCAAGCCATCCACCAAGGGCGGCAAGCGGGGCACAATTTGGATGATATTCTGGGGGGCGCTAGCAGGTTGGGTCTGGGGACGATCGCTCATGGTTTTCTCAATTTCGGCAGCATTTTCAGAGGTCCGATCGCTTCGACTAAACTCTACAGCATGACAGGCTATTTGATGGGGATCGATCGTGCTGCCTTTGCCCCCTAGTGCAGGCTGGTAGAAATAACTGAGCAACCATTAACTCCAACCTCCAAGCTCCAACCTCCAAGCTCCAACCTCCAACCTCCAACCTCCAAACTCCAAACTCAAAACCCCAAGCTCAAAACTCAAAACTATTCCCCTAACTGGTCAGAAACGGCTGTTACGCTGCATTGGGGATACAGCGTCAGTCTGGGTTCCGAGCCATCCGATCCTTGGGGGTGATCCCCCAAACCCCCTTCTGGGGGACGAGACGCTTCCCCCAGACCCCCTCCGAAGGTGTTGATTTTGGGAGGAAGACCGCGCTTCGCTTTGCTGAGGATGATCGGGTCGTAACGCGAGGAAGCCGATCGTCGCTCACCAACTTAGGTTTTATAGCTATGTCACCCCGTCATGACCTTGGCTCAACTAGCGCAGGTTGTCACAAATAACTATCCAGCACTCAACTCAAAACTCAAAACTCAAAATAAGTCTTCTCACGAAACAGAAACTTCGGAAATGCCAAATGCCAGTAAAATCAGACCATGCAAAAACCACTTCCTCGTCCTGAAATTCCGGTCTGCGCCTGGCAACGAGCGATCGGCCTTGGTTGGGACACTCCCTACAACGTCCGTTATCCCAGCAATTTAGACGATGGCCCGTGGCATGGAATGCCGCTGGGGGGCTTTGGGGCGGGGTGCATTGGGCGATCGTCCAAGGGCGACTTCAACCTGTGGCACATTGACGGGGGAGAGCATGTGTTTCAATCCATGCCTGCCTGCCAGTTCAGCGTTTTTGAGCAAGCAGCGGGTCAACCTGCCAAAACCTATGCCCTCTGCACCGAAGCGCCAACCGATAGCTTAGCGAGTTGGCAGTGGTATCCCGGCGGACAAGCTACGGGAACCTACCATGCCTTGTATCCGCGCAGTTGGTTTGTGTATGAAAATGTGTTTCAGGCGCAATTGACCTGTGAGCAGTTTTCACCGATTTGGGCCAAGAACTACCGCGAGAGCAGCTATCCGATCGCCGTGTTTGAGTGGACGGCTCACAATCCCACCGATGAAGCGCTGACTCTAAGCATTATGCTATCCTGGGAAAATATGGTCGGCTGGTTCACCAATTCCCTCCAGTCGCCCGATGTGAAAGTCCGTGACGATGGCAGCCCGGTTTATGAGTATCAACCCCGGCTGGGAGAGAGCCAGGGCAATTTCAATCAGTGGATCGTGGATCATTACCGGGTGGGGCTGGTGATGGGACGGGAGCCGGGAGTTGGGGAATCGGAGAGCCGAGAAGTCAAAGAGGGCGAAGGACAGTGGGCGATCGGCACCCTTACCAACCCCAAGCTGGAAACCTTCTACCACTCGCGCTGGAATCCCGCCGGGGATGGCGCTGACCTGTGGGAACGGTTTTCCCAGGATGGCAGCTTGCCCGATGTGTCCGATGAAACTCCAGCGGTCGCAGGCGAAAGAGTTGGAGCCGCGATCGTCCTCCGCTTTACCCTCAAACCAGGGGAAACCCGCAAAATTCCCTTCATTCTGACCTGGGATTTCCCCATCACAGAATTTGCTCCAGGAGTGCAGTATTATCGCCGCTACACCGATTTCTTTGGGCGCAATGGCACTAATGCCTGGGCGATCGTCCGCACCGCCCTCAAGCAATATGACCTGTGGCAAGAGCAAATCCAGGCATGGCAACACCCCATTCTCGATCGCGCTGACCTGCCCAACTGGTTCAAAATGGCGCTGTTCAACGAACTCTATGACTTAACCAGCGGCGGCACCCTGTGGACAGCGGCAGACGAACGTGATCCGATCGGGCAATTTGCGGTGCTGGAATGTCTGGACTATCGCTGGTACGAGAGCTTGGATGTGCGGCTCTATGGCTCCTTTGCGCTGCTGATGTTGTTTCCAGACTTGGAGAAATCGGTGCTGAGGGCGTTCGCCCGTGCAGTCTCCGCCGCCGATCCCACCCCCCGGATTGTCGGTTCTCTCTACATGGGCGACCCCAATACGGCTCCCACTGCCATTCGCAAAGCGGCTGGCGCAACGCCCCACGACCTTGGCGCACCGAATGAGCATCCTTGGGAGCGAACCAATTACACCAGCTACCAGGATTGCAATCTGTGGAAAGATCTCCCCTGTGATTTTGTGCTGCAAGTGTATCGAGATTATTTGCTGACTGGGGCAAAGGATGGGGAATTTTTGGCGGAGTGCTGGGAAGCGATCGTCCAAACCCTCCACTACCTCAAAACCTTTGACCAGGACAATGATGGCATTCCCGAAAACTCCGGGCCCCCTGACCAAACCTTTGATGATTGGCGGTTGCAGGGAGTCAGCGCCTATTGTGGGGGATTGTGGATTGCTGCCTTGGAAGCAGCGGTGGCGATCGAAACCATTTTGCAGCAGTCGGACATCTTAGCATCAGATAGCCGGGAACCCTTTCAAACCTGGCTGGCCCAATCTCGCCCGCTATACCAAGAAAAACTCTGGAACGGACAATATTATCGCTTAGATGAGAGTGGTTCAGATGTGGTGATGGCAGACCAACTCTGCGGGCAGTTCTACGCCCGGCTGTTGGGTTTACCCGATGTTGTCCCCGCAGCCTGCGCCCAGTCTGCGCTCAAGACAGTTTACGCAGCCTGCTTCCTCAAATTCCACCAGGGTCAGTTTGGCGCGGCTAATGGAGTCAGACCTGATGGCTCCCCCGAAAAACCCGACGCAACCCATCCCCTAGAAGTGTGGATAGGTATCAATTTTGGACTGGCGGCATTCTTGGTGCAAATGGGGATGCAGCCTGAAGCATTGCAGCTTGCAGAGGCAGTGGTGCGACAAATTTACGATCGCGGCTTGCAGTTCCGCACCCCTGAAGCCATCACTGCTACAGGCACGTTTCGCGCCAGCCATTACCTGCGTCCCATGGCAATTTGGGCAGTCTATGGATTGTTGACTGAGACAAAATCTTTATAGACCCGCCGCTACTTAGGAGATTTCCGAGAAAGATGTCACCCCTGTAGGGGCGAAGCATACGGCAGATAAGCCCTTGAATCGACCAGAAGGTTGCCCGGATGCTAAGTGCAAAGCACACGCTACGCGAACGCCCTTCCGGTGCCTGGTATAAACTTTCCTGGAAATCTCCTTAGTGCAGCTTGGCAGAAGTTGCTGACCCGTTAGAGGGGTAGTTTTGAGTTTTGAGTTTTGAGTGCTGCCCACTGATTTCTGCCAGCCTGCACTAGATAATTGCGATTACGACTCGTTGGGCGACGGCTGTTGTTGTAAATACTCCAAAAACTCAAACAATTCTTCATCGCTCAAATGTTGCCGCGATCGTTTGCCATAGGTGCGTTGTAGGTAACTCCGTCCCTGAACTTCAGTCCACTTGAGGCGCTTGATTTCAACCGTGGTTTGGGCGATGGCATCCGAGAGATCGATCGGTGCTTTTGCCGCAGGAGGCTGGGGATCAGGTGCAACTACATCACTTTGGGAAGCAGCAGTTTTGCTCCGCTTACTCTTAGTAGGACTGGCGGGAGTTGGCGGTGGCAGGACTTCTGGAACGACTGGTTCTGCGATCGGCTCTATGGTCGGCTCCTCGACTGGTTCCTCTACCTCATCGGGTATATACTCATCGGGTACATACTCCTCATATATAGGTTCATCATATATAGGCTCATCAGGGATAGACTCATCAGGTAGAGGCTCGTCGTACACAGGTACATCGAACTGGTTAAGAGGCTGGTTTACGGAGCTATATTCCAATAGATTATTTGAGACTGAGGATGGAGAACCCAATGAAAGGGCCGTATCGATTTCTGTGTAAGATTCCCTCTGGGCAGGAGATGAATGATCTCCATAATCCACCAGTGGCGGATAAGTGGGAGTCGAAAAGGCTTGATCGACGGGCCCTAATTCAGTCAAAAACTCGCGATGACTAGGAATCGCTGTCGTCGATAGAGGTGAAAGGGCTATGGTGTCAAATCCTGGGGGATGAAGCCCCAAAACAGCCAAGGCTCTTCTGCGGGCGCGGTCTTCTGCCACTTCCAGGATGTCTGCGGCAGCCAACCCCGTGGCCATCGTGACTCCCGCAACTTGAACAACAGCCCGCACCAAAAAATTATCCTGGTGAATTTGCAGGAGTTCCGCAGTCAGGGAACCTGTTGGATAACGCATCTGGAATTGCCCCAGAAGAGAGCGATCGTCCCCTGCTGATAGGCTTGGGCGATCGGCTGACCCACTATTACTTTTTTCTCTGAAACTAGCCATATGAAAGTGCAACCACTGTAACGTTATTAACTGTAGCTAAATCGTAACTACTCAGCCTTGAACACGGGGAACATCGGAGCGCCCATGAATAAATTGACCAGAGCCTCCAATAGATCAATCCCTTGTTTCCTCAAGGTCGATATATAGCCCCGAATTCGACAGAACA
>Ga0163144_10003186_pt1 | contig 37452 bp, 38 predicted proteins | sample OliLak19BULKMAT1_FD_123175 | JGI IMG/M metagenome (GOLD analysis project Ga0163144, IMG submission 123175) | Freshwater microbial mat bacterial communities from Lake Vanda, McMurdo Dry Valleys, Antarctica - Oligotrophic Lake LV.19.BULKMAT1 | ecosystem: Environmental > Aquatic > Freshwater >...
TGAAGGACGGATGGCAGAGCGAGAAGCGATCTTCCAGACCCTTGAAGAGTACGGATTGATTAAACGAACCAAAGGCGGCATGCCCTACGCGCCAAAATCGGAAATCATTTTGTAACCCCTACAGGGAATGACCAGACCGATTACGATCAGTAGCAGCCCCAATTGTGTGGCGACCATCGAATCGAAGGCCGATTGCTTTTCCTTGAAGATCGCCGGCTGGATCAACGAGGATGTGAATTTCGCGAAAATCCTTGAAGTTTTTTCTATCGGCAACGTCCGAGCCCTCGCATTCGACCTGTTGGAAGTGACCCAGATCAACTCGTGCGGCGTCCGCGAATGGCTGCTCTTCCTTGAAAAAATCTCCCCGACGATCAAGATTCGTTTTGATGCGGTCGGTGAGACCTTCATTGAACAGGCAAACATCATCCCCAACCTCCTTGGAAAACCCGGCACCGAAGTACGCGTGATCCAAGTTCCTTATTTCTGTCCCACCTGTCAGAAGCGAGTGATCAAGCCGATGACTCCGACGTCCGTGACCAGTGTTGACGATAACTTTCTCGCGCCCAAATCTCAGTGCCCCGGCTGCAGCGGCCATCTCGAGTTCGACGGAATCGAAGACGAGTACTTCAACTTTCTCCGGCACGCGAAAGGTTGATTCGAATGAATTCCACCGATGTCATCGCCGCGATGCTGGAGTGCACTTTGGATCCGGCCTGTGTTCTCGACCACGAAGGTCGGATCATCGCGTGCAATCCGCTCATGCGAAATTTTCTGAAGTTGAAACCGCGCGAGCTTCTCAAGCGGCCGATTTTCTGCGATCTCGTCAAACTCTCAATTTGCAAAGAACAGTGCCAAATAATCGATGGAATCCACAAAAAGAAGATCGTTCGCGCGGATGAGAGCCCCTCTTCGCTCGGCGTTTCCAAGTATCGGCTGACTCTTAAAGGCACCCCGTACCCGTCGAACGGAAATCCCGGAATGATACTCACGCTTAGGGACACGTCGGCGGAAACGATCCTTCAAGCTAAATATCACAAGCTTCAGCACTTGCTCGAAGAGGAGAAGCGGAAGAACGAAGATATGCGTGAACGCATGCGACGCTCGGCCATGGCGCATCTGACGAAGTGAGCGCTTTTGACACTTAAAAGCCCGCCCGGTTTCCCGAGCGGGCTCGTAAAATTCGCGGACGCGAAAGTCAGGTCTTGATCGTCGCTTGGCCAGGCTTCCAATCGACCGGGCACAGATCACCCGTCTGAAGAGCCTTCAGAGTGCGAACGACTTCTTCGACCGAACGGCCGGTGCCGAGTGCGTTGACCGACATCCACTGCAGAATGCCCTTGGGGTCGATGAGGAAAGTTCCGCGAAGCGCGAGGCCCGCGTCTTCGACGAGCACGCCGTAGCTGCGAGAAACCATGTGCGCCGTGTCGGCAAGCACGGGGTGCTTCACGACTTGCAAATCGCGCTCAAACCAAGCTTTGTGGGAATATTCGCTGTCCGTGCTGCAGGCGACGACTTCGCACTTCAGCTCGCGGAACTCCGCTTCTTTACCGGCGAAGCCTTTGATCTCCGTCGGGCAGACGAACGTGAAATCGCGCGGATAAAAATACAGACAGACCCATTTGCCTTGGAAGTCCTTCAGCGCCACGTCCTTGAAGCCGTTGTGCCCGGCGACGTACGCCTTGGCTTTGAAATCGGGAGCGGGAAGCCCCACTCGCAGTGTGTTTGGTATCGACATCAGATTCTCCTTTTTGAAGATTTTGAATGTAGTCTTGAAGCGAGATGAATTCAGTAGAAATGAGCGCCATTCTCTTTCGTGAAGGTTCACCGCAACGCATTGGATTTAAATCTTTGCTTTTTTTAGTCGTCGCCGCTTCGCTATGGACCGGCGCCGTGTACCTCCGCCCCTACACTTTAAATACACACTGCGTCAGTGACCCAGCCGGCTGTACGACTTCAAACGTAGTGGGTTTCGATCAAATCGCCATCGGACGCGTTGATCATGACGCAGATAGCCGGTCATTTGATACCCAGCGATGGTCCGGCACGGTAGCGGTGCTGGGGATGTGGGCCTGGATAGCTGCGCTCGTCATTCTGGGACGTTTGCCTCCGCTCAACGCGCTGAAGCTGGCCGGAATTGATCTCGCCCTACTTCTTCAAGCCTACGTGGCGAACGGCGCACTCAACGAGCTGGTGAAAACTCTTGTCGAACGCCCACGCCCGTTCGTCTACCCGGATCCCGCCCGGTTCGGGCTCGATCCCGCACATTACACCTCATTCTATTCGGGTCACGCGAGTTTTGCGGCCGTCGGGGCCGCAACCCTGGTCATCACCCTTCGCAGACGTGGCGCTCCCCTTCCAGTCTGGTTACTGGCTGGCGGAGTTGGCGCCGGATTGGCGTTTGCGACGGCTTACTTTCGAGTCGCGGCCGGTCGGCACTTTCCCACGGACGTCATGGCGGGTTTAGTGTTCGGCGCGGGCGCGGCCATTGCCGTTTCGTGGGTACATTCTCGAGCGCATCACCTTGCGAGCAGAGCGTCGGCAAGTTAGTTTTACTGAACACCGCATGCGACAGAGTTCCCTTCTCATCATCTTCTTAGTCGTCTTCATCGATCTCGTCGGCTTCGGAATCGTCATCCCGATCCTGCCCTATTACGCGCAACAGTACGGCGCGACCGGTTGGGCTTTGGGCTGGCTCATGGCGGTCTACTCGCTCATGCAGTTCTTTTTTGCTCCGCTGTGGGGCCGGATCTCCGATCAAGTGGGGCGACGCCCGGTACTGTTGATCAGCATTCTCGGAAGCTGCATTTCGATGGTGATCATGGGCTTGGCCAAATCGCTGGAATGGCTCTTCATTGGACGGATCTTGGCCGGCATATTCGGTGCGAATATTTCCACCGCTTATGCCTACGTCACGGACGTCACCACTGAAGAAGATCGCGCCAAAGGGATGGGCCTCATCGGCGCGGGGTTCGGCTTGGGCTTCATTTTCGGGCCCGCCATCGGCGGTCTGCTTTCCCGATACGGCTTTGGAGTTCCGATGTTCGCCGGCGCCCTGCTCGCGGCCTTCAACTTCGTCTTCGCGATGTTCAAACTCGAGGAACCTCGGCTGGATCCCGAAGCACGGAGTCAAAATCGCCACAAGCGGTTCGACTTGGATAGCATCCGCACGACGCTAGAATCCTCGGTCACGCGATATGCGATCGCCATGTTTTTACTCGTCACCATCGCGGTCACGCAGATGGAGGTCACGTTCGGGCTCTTCATGGGCGCGCGTTATGGCTTTGATGCCGAAGCGGCGGGCGTGCTTCTCGCAGTCATGGGCGTGGTCATGGTCGCCGTCCAAGGTGGCCTGATCGGAACGCTCGTCAAAAAGTACGGCGAAATCAAACTCGTGTTGATGGGTTCCATCCTGTGCGCGGTTTCGCTCGCGGTTTTCGCCTCCACTCAGTCACTCACGGTCGTAGTCATTGCGTTAATCGGCGTCGCACTCGGACATGCGGTGATGCACCCGACGCTTTCGACCCTCGCCTCATTCGGCGCTTCCTCGCATCGCCGAGGCGCGACCATGGGCGTTTTTCATTCTGCGGGCAGCCTCGCCCGGATCATCGGCCCCCCCTGGGCCGGGTGGTTCTATGACCATATGGGCTGGCGTTCGCCGTTTTACTGCGGCGCCCTAATCCTCATGCTGGTGTTCGGAGCCACGCTGTTTTTCGGGGCGAAAGCCCGCCGTGCGCTTGCATGATTTTTTGGAGGCAGGTCCGCGAGCTGACGATTGCGAGTCTCAAATCACGCTACCGGAAAACCGTGGCCGGTTTTTTATGGGTCATTCTGAATCCCTTGATGCAATACAGCGTGCAAGCGATGGTCTTCGGATCATTCCTTCGGATCAACATCGAGCGCTACCCAATTTTTCTACTTTCGGGACTTTTACCCTGGATCTTCATGACCTCGACGCTCGAGATGTCCTGCTCGTTGCTCGTGACTTCGCGGGACTTTCTCAAGGCTTACCGAGTGAGCGGCCTCGTGCTGTTTTTCTCGCAAGTCCTCGATAATCTCATCAACTTCATGGCGGCGTTCCTCACCGTGCTGATTCCGCTCACGATCCTCGGCCATGTGCCTTGGGCCGGACTCTTGTTCGTTCCGCTCGCGATGATTCCGCTCGCGCTTTTCGCGGCCGGCACGGCCGTGCTCCTCGGCACCACTCATGTATTTTTCCGCGACACGCGGTTCATTCTGCAATTTGTTTTGAGCATCTCCTATTTTGTGACTCCGATCTTCTACGGCATCCAGCTCGTCCCTGAGCAGCTTCGCTGGGTGATCTACTTGAATCCGCTCTACGCGCTCATTCTTCCGTTCCGGGACGCCCTGTATCTGGAAGACTATAACGCGTTTTTTGGGCACTGGCTGGTCGCCATGGGCATTGGCACCACCGCCGCGGTGGCCGGCTGGACGTTTTGGAAAGCGCGGAGAACGGCGGTCTATCTCCATGTCTGATTCGCTACTCGAGGTTCGGAACGTCAGTCTGCAGTTTAATGTCGACCCGGTTCGAGGCTGGACCTTTCGCGACGTATTCACGGATTGGGCGAAAGATCCAATCAGGAGATCCCGACGAGAGCGCACGAAACTCAAAGTCCTGAACAACGTCAGCTTCGAAGTTCGCACGGGAGAGCGCGTGGGCCTGATCGGTTTGAACGGCGTCGGTAAAACCACGCTTTGTCGATGCATCGCCGGAATATATCGGCCTTCGTCCGGAGCCATTCGGGCCCCCTCGGACATTCGCGCCGTCTTCAGTACCGCCGTCGGCATTCAGCCGGATTTGACCGGTCGAGAAAACGCGAAGCTGCTTTCGCATTTTATTTTTCCCCACGAGCCCGACACCGGAAAACTCGTGGAAGAGGCATTGGACTTTTCCGAACTGGGCAAGTTTCTTGACATGCCCTACCGCACTTACAGCAACGGAATGCAGACGCGGCTCACGCTTTCGCTGATCTCGGCGAAGCCAGCCGCACTCTTCATTCTGGATGAAGTATTCGAAGGCGCGGATCAATTTTTCCGCGAGAAGATCTCAAAGCGGATGCTGGACGTACTCCATCAATCCGGTGCTGCGCTGTTTGTCAGCCATAGCGCGGATCAGATTCGCAGAGTTTGCACTCGGTTGGTCATCCTCGATGCAGGTCGAATCGGCTTCGATGGTGCCGTTGAGGACGGTCTGCGCTTTTACGATCGTAACCAGAGTCAAACCGCCTCCAATTCCTGATGGTTTTCGACGGCTTTTATTTCTCTTCAAACTGATGAATTCATAGCGAATGCGGTTCTTCGACGGTACGACACCGATCGGCATCGAACTTGCTCAAGCTCAATCCAAATTCGATCGATCCACAAAGGGGTTAGAAAATGTCGTCAAACCGTATGCGTCTCCTTGCTCTCGGCGCTTTAGCGTTCACCGTCGCAGCCATGCCTCGCTTGGCGGCTGCCGAACCGAGTGAGCACCCGGAAGTTTCCGTCACCCGAACGGCGCAATCGGGGCTTCAGGTCCAGGCGGGCCTGTCCAAAAATGAATATCGCTACGTCGAGCGCGAAGTCGTGGAAACCATCCAGGTGCCTTATTCGGTTTCCGTCCCCTACGAAGACTGGGAAACCTATTATGTGAATGAACAGCGCTGCGACCATCGCCCTCAGGAGACGTGCACCAACGAAAACGTCTGCCGCCAGGAACAAGTCATGCGTCACGAGTGCCACAATGAGCGCCGTTGTTACCCCGACGGTCATTGCACGGACGAACAAGTTTGCCGCACGATTCCGGTTCACGAGAACGTGTGTCGAGTCGAACGTCAATGCCATACCAGGCAAGTTTATGAGTGCTGGAGCGTCTCGGTACCGCACACCCGCCAGGTGACTCGGTATCGCAACGAAACCCATTATCGCTCGGAAACTCGTCGCCGTACCGTCACGGACCGGATTTTCCAGAATCATTGGGACGTGAACGTAGTCATCAATATGCCATCTGGATCTGAACTCCAGGACAACGAGCGGGAAACTCTTCTCGTCAAGTTGACCGGCGCGACTGAAGCCGATGCGCACGTCGAGATCAACGTCGACAGCCCGATCTTCAGTTACAAAAAGATGAGCGAAGACCGGAACGGAGGCACGATCACCGTCGGCCTCGAACTCGTGGCCAAGTACGACACGAATGCGCTCGGCGAAGCGACAATCACGGGCCTCGGACTGAACAAGGCTTCAGACGGACTCCTGGCGGTTCGTTTCGAAGACAAGGGCATCGTTTCACGAGTGGAGACGAATTACCTCGTCGCCATCGGAGACCGCGACACCCAGCAGACGATCTTCGAAGGCGAAGCGGTTGGAAGATTCGGCAGCCGCCAGATCGTCGTTCCCGTCAACGTCGAGATCGCCAAGGACCATGATCTCGTGATTCGTCTGACCGTACATCGGGACGGCATCGTGCTGTCGCAGCCGATCGACTTCACGAAGACGGTCCTGCAAGTGGGTCAACTCGACGCGGCACCTTACGCTGACGTGAACGGTGTTCGTGAATTCTCAGTCGTCGGAGAAAAGGAGCATGCCGTGCTCAAGTTCACCGATGCGACGCCGAAGGATCACAAGGTCGAAACGAAGTTTGAGATCAAACTCAAACGCAAAAAACTCCTCGGTCACAAGACTCTCGCCGCAGGAACCTTCGAGCGGAAGAATCTCGAGCATGACGGCGAAAACACCGTCAAGATCGACCTTTCGAAGTTTCCGGGCGTCACCGCGGAAGATCTCCGGGATCACGCCGCGAGCGGCGACGAGATCACGGTCGAAGTGAGAGTTACCCGTTCCAGCCCCCGGTTGGGCGGCAACTCTCCAATCCGTTTCGAAAAGTCAGCGAAGGTGAAGGTTCAGTAGGTTTCGGCGGAACAACCAACCGAGCTCGAGACTGAAAAGGCCGCCCACAACCGACCCCAAGAGCCAAAGTCCGAGGAAACCGGCGGCGACTTGAGCATCCACAATCACGAAGAAGATTAAAGAAAGTAGAATCAAATAAGCTAAACCGAAAACTCGATGGGCGCGCAGCTTTCGAAGCTCCTCCGGCGACAGAAGCAGGGCGGAGAGCAGGAGGCTCGAAGCGAGGAAAAAGAAGCCACACGCGATCATGCAGGCGGTATGCCCCATGGCCATGAAAACACGCATCAGCCCCATGCCACTTCCGAAAAGTCGAAAGCCGAACTGAGGGCAAACACTTAAAGTCAGTGCGCCGGCCAGTGCGTGAAAGACCGATACTTTAACCATCACCGACAGCACCGAAGGCGTTAGATCAGCGCGAACCCTCGCCAAAATACCGCGGCTAAGCGCTTCGGACGGCGCCGCTCCACCGGCAGCGGAGAATTCCTTCAGTTCCTGTTCCAGCTTCATAAGTTCTCTCCTACCCATCGGGTTCTCAGGGCCCGTACCGCCCGGCTCACCAGTTGGCGGGCGCCCGCCTCACTTTGGTCCAGTCGCTTGGCGATTTCAGCAAACGTTAACTCATCGAAGTAGCGGAACTCGAGCGCGGCCCGCTGTCCGGCGGGAAGGTGATCCAACGAAGGCAACTCGGTCTTTTCGGGCGCCTCCATCGCGGGAATCTCCGCCGCGAAATCCGGATCACACTTCAAGTCCTCCGGCCTCCGTTTGAGGCCCCGCAGATGGTCGATCAACACGGTCCGGGCGACGACAAAGAGCCAGCTCAATGCCGGAAAATTCCCGTCGTACCGGTGGCGGCTTCGGTGAAGCCGAAGGAAAATCTTCTGAAAGACCTCGTCAACTTCTTCGGACCGGGAAAGTCGTCGGCGCAAGTAGGCGTGTATTCGACCCGAGTGCCGACGATACAATGTCTCGAATGCCGGATAGTCACCCTCGGCGTAAGCTTTGAAAAGCTCTTCGTCGGTCTTCAATCCTGAGTCGGATCCTTGGCTGCACTTGGATCCTTGGCTGCACAATGATCCTTGCTGCACTCTTTTGATTTCGCGCAGTCGCAGGCTTTGCAGGTGCAGGATTTACTTTTACCCTTGCGGCAATCCATCATGCATTTTTTCGTGCAGGCGCACGTTTCGGCGGCCAGCACCGCGAATGGGGTCAGGAGTGACCCGATAGAGATCGTCATGAGGGTCATCGCAAGAACGGCTTTTGATTTTGTCATTTGAAGGCTCCTTATTCAATATACGTTTCTAGACGTAGTTTTGTGACATTGAAAAATTTCATATCATTTCATCGACTTGAACGGTCCAGTGGCACGATCACGCTGTCCCATTTGGCCTTCACGCCTTCCAAGCGCACGTTCCGCATTTCCTCTTCGTCCGGTTTTCCGAAGTTGCGCACCATTTCGTAAGCGCGAACGAAGTCGATGTAGAAGCCGCCCGGAATCGGAATAATGGGCGGAATGAATCTCGTCGTGATGCGGTTGATGATCTGATTCAATTTCGGGTCGGAATAAGCCCAGCGCTTGAAGTAGAGAAAATTTTTGGACGTGTTCATCCGGCGCTCCGGCGGACTTTCCCCCACTCCGTAGACCTTGAATTCAACCTCGACCGCGATCGGGATTTCCTCCCGGTCCGCCCAAGACCGTTCCGGCAACGGTTCCCGAAAAGCATGGACGAGCAGTGCTGAAACGTAGGCATTAAGCAACGGTTCTTCGCCGTCGATTCCGAGGAACCGCCCGGTAAAAACACCCCGACGATCCACGAGGAGGCGAACCGCGACCGGTCCGGTCACGCGGCGATGCACAAAATCCGCCGGATATTCGATCGTGGCATCGACTTTACGCCACAGACCTTTGAAAAACAGGCTGAGCTCTGACTCTCGCTTCATATCCACCGCCGCCGCAAAATCGTAGGCGTCCGTGATGGGCGTATTTTTTGCGGAAATCGGCTGAGACGGATTCTGAGTCAGACTTTGAGTCAGACCGAGCGCGTAGCGAGGCTTTTCGAGCGTCGTCTGCAAGCCCGGTTTCACCGGGCCTTTGAACTTTTCTCGAGCTCCCTGACTTTCGTTCAGGGAAACTTCGACGAATTTCGCCGGCACCTCGGGCTGACTAGAGCGAAGCCAAACACAGGCGAAAAGAAAACCATGGACCAGCAGGGCCCGAAGGAGGGCGGACTGCATTCTACTTGCTTCCCAATCGCCGGTACCCGACCCGTTACCCTAATTCTTTCGCTGCGCGTCTCTCACGACCAACTCGATCGCGACATCGATCGGGATTGATTTAACGGTCGCCGCCGCTCCGCCAAACTCGGAGTTCGGGTCGATTTTGATCAATGCAAAATCGGCCGGGGCGGGTTCCGCGGCCTTCGCTCCGAAGGTCTGCACGTAGTGAGCGGCGGCCCACTTGTCCTCGGGTGAAAGGCTCGCAAACGAAGGCATCTGATTCAGGCCGTTCGTCAAGGTCCTGAAGATGTCGGTCACCTTCCGGCCTTTTTTCCAGTCGTCGTTTTGCGTGAAGTTGCGGGGTTTTGGATTAATGCTCGCCGAGGCCGGCCCATTGCCCAAGCCCTGATCGCCGTGACAGCTCGCGCAGTTCTGCGTGAATACTTTCTTGCCGCGCGCGACAAGCTCGGGAGTGGCCACCCAAGGCCGCTTGAACTTCGGCTTGGCTTGAGCGCCAGTTGCCACGAGATAAAGCGCCTGACCTTTGGCGAGCTTGACGGGTCCGCGGAAAAATACGTCGGTCGCAAGCAAAGTGAAGAAGATCGCGAGAAAAAAGAAGGAAGTCGCAAAAATCAGACTGTTCTCCTTCTTGTCGTAAAGCAGGTTCATGAAGAAAAGACAGACGAGCATCGCCTTGGTGACCGCGACCAACAGCGCCACGATCAAATTCCAACGTCCAAAATCAAAATGCGCGATGTAGACCGTGAAGCCGGTCAGGCTGAGAAGGACCGCTCCAATCGTCAACGCGAGGCGAGTGGATAGGATGTGATGCTGTTTATGGTCCGACATAAGTATCCTCTATTTCCGATCAACCGATCAGGTACAGCATTGGGAACAGGAAAATCCAAACCAAGTCGACGAAGTGCCAGTAAAAGCCGACCAGTTCGACGGGGGTATAATAACCGCCGGTAAACTCGCCGCGGGCCGCGCGCCGCATGATCCACAAAATCAAGCCCATCCCGATCACGACGTGGGCGGCGTGAATGCCGGTCATCACGAAGTAAAACGAGAAGAAGAGTTTGAAAGCGTCGCTGGAGGCCGCGAACTCATTGACCCCGGTGTAGAGTCCGGCGGGCATGATCCCATGGTGAAACTTGCCGGTGTATTCGATGTATTTGACGATTAAAAACCCGCACGCCAGCAGAAAAGTCAAAAACAGCATGAGGACTGTGAGGCCCTTTTGCTTACGCTGCGCCGAGGTCACGCCAAGCACCATCGTCACCGAACTTGTGATCAGAATGACCGTGTTGGTCGCACCCAGCGGCACCGAAAGCAGCTTGTGGGCAGCTTGGAAATCCTCCAGGTAGAGCCCCCGGAACGTCATGAAAGCGACGAAAATCGCTCCGATCATGAGAACTTCCGTCACCAGGAACAACCACATGCCCTGTTTGGCCGAATCGAACTCATGTTCGGCACTGTCAAAGTGATGCGCGTGGTGCCTAACGCCCGGATCCGTCGAAACGACTGTTTGTGACATAAAAATGTTTTCCTTTAAGCGGTCTTTGAGCCCGGGAGCGGAGTGCCGGGGCGATAGTCGTATGACCATTCCTTAACCGTCGGCGTAGTCGCGAAGTTCTCAAGCGGCGGCGGCGTTGATGTCTGCCATTCGAGGCCGAGCGAACCCCAAGGATTATCCGACGCCCTTTCGCCCTTCAAAAGCGCATAGGCGAGGTAAATCGCTATCCACAAAAAGCCCAGTCCCAAAAGGAAAGAACCCCAGGAGGAAACCTGATTGAGAAACGTGAACTCAGGCAGATAAGACCAGTACCTTCGCGGCATCCCCTGCGAACCCAAAATGAATTGCGGGAAAAAGGTCAGATTGAATCCGGCAAGGACCATCCAGAACCCGACGGCTGCGGCTCGTTCGTTGTAAAGTTTGCCGAACATTTTCGGAAACCAGAAGTGCATTCCCCCGATCAGAGCCATGAGGGTGGATCCGACCATGACGTAATGGAAGTGCGCGACGACGAAATAAGTCTGCGTCAGGTGCACGTCGATCGCGAGGGTCCCGAGGAACACCCCCGTCAAACCGCCGATCATGAATAGCTCGAGGAAGCCGAAAACGTAGAGCATCGGCGCTTCGTAGCTGATCGAACCTTTGTACATCGTCCCGACCCAGCTAAAGACTTTCACGCCGGTCGGAACCGCCACGAGCATGGTCAGGAGCGAGAACGTGAAGTTCGCGAACTCACTCTGACCGCTGACGAACATATGATGGCCCCAAACGAGAAACGCGATCAGCGCGATTCCGAAGCTTGAGTAAGCGATCGCTTTATAACCGAAGATCGGCTTCCGCGTGAAAACCGGAATCATCTCCGAGATGATTCCAAACGCGGGGAGCGCCATGATGTAAACGGCCGGGTGAGAGTAAAACCAGAAGAAGTGCTGAAAGAGCACCGGATCGCCGCCTAGCGCGGCGTCAAATATCCCGATCTTGATCACCTTCTCCAGTATCAGAAGCAGCAACGTGATCGCCAAGACAGGAGTCGCCAGCACTTGCACGACCGAAGTCGCGTAGAGCGCCCAGAGAAAAAGCGGCAGCTTGCCCCAGGTCAGGCCCGGCGCGCGAAGTTTGTGAATCGTCACGATGAAGTTAAGCCCCGTCAGAATCGACGAAAAGCCGGCGATGAAGGCGCCCGTGAGGACCAAAATGACCGTAGGACTCGTGCGAATCGAGTACGGCGTGTAAAAGGTCCAGCCGGTGTCGGCGGGCGGATTCCCGAACCAACCGAAGAGCGAGCTCGAAGCGAAAATCGCGCCTGCGACGTAGAGGTAGTACGAAAACAAATTGAGGCGCGGGAACGCGACGTCTTTCGCGCCAAGCATCATCGGAAGAATAAAGTTTCCGAGCGCCGCCGGGATCGCGGGGATGACGACCAGGAAGACCATGATGACCCCGTGATAGGTGAACATCTGATTGTAAGTCGCCTGATTGATCACCGTGGGGCCGCCCGAGAGGTGCTCCCAGCGAATGATCATCGCGAACATGCCGCCGACGAAGAAGAAGAAAAGGACCGAAGCCAGGTACATCAACCCGATTCGCTTGTGATCGAGGGTCTTCATCCAAGACCAGATGCCTTTTTCCCAGTTGAGATAATTTGTGCCCGCGGGCGACGCGTGAGTTGTCATATATCCTCTATTTCAAACTTCGAATGTAAGCGATCAGCGCGCTGAGATCGGATTCGGAGACCTGGCCCTGATAGGGCGGCATCTGTCCCGCTCGAAATCCTTTTCTGATTTTAGCGGCCGGATTCTCGATCGACTCACGAAGATAATTGTCGTCGATGACGGCGGTCGTTCCGTCGTCGAGGCTGATCTTCGAGCCGTAAAGTCCGACAAAGCTCGGTCCGGACAGCTGACTGTTGTCGGCCTTGGCGTCCTCGGCGTGGCAGGACGCGCACGCCTTGGCTTCCACGAGCTGTTTGCCTTGCGCGACGAGTGAAACCGGCGCGGCTTGATCAAAGCTAACCTCGTCCCGATCAACGGCCGGCGGATCCGAGAGCCCGGAGTTCGCCTCCCCGGAGTTGGAACGATTGCTCGCAAGTGGAGCGTGCGCATCCGGCAGTGGCCCGATTTCCTTGCCCCGTTTGAAGTCGGCCCATTGTTGATCCGTCAAAACATACGCATCCGCGAGCATGAGCGAATGGTTGGCTCCGCAGTAAGCCGTGCAATAAACTTGATGGCGGCCCGGGACCTTGGCTTCGAACCAAACCGTCGTGTACATGCCCGGCACTATGTCCGATTTGATTCTAAAGTTCGGAACGGAGAACGCATGAAGTACATCTTGGGACGTCATGATCATCTTTACGGGTTGGTTCATGGGCGCATAAAATTTGTCGGAGATGATTTTCCCGTCTTCGTACTGAAAATTCCATTTCCATTGCTGCGCGACCACGCGGATCTCAATCGCATTGGCGGGCGCGGTAGCCATCTCGGAATAAATCGCGTAACCCCAGACGAAGATTCCGAGGAGCAGCACGGTTGGAATCGCGGTCCATAAGAGCTCAAGGCCGTGGTGATCGGTAATGTACTTGGTGCGCAAGCCGGGACGGCGCCGATAAGCGATCGCGAACCAGATCATCGCGCCCAAAACGAGAATCGTGAAGAAGATGCTCAACCCGATCAAAAAGTCGTAGAGCCAATCCCACCGCGTGGCGAGGTCGCTGGCGGCGATCGGGAGGTATCCCGGGTTCATGTTGTTTCTCCCTTTGAGTATGCGGTCGGAACCAGTTGCCGGCGCCAGTAAAGGCCCAGCCAGACGGCCAGGATGAGCACCGTCAGGGCGCCCCCGGCTTGCATGATTTTCGAAATATAAAACGAGTAAGTGCGGGAATTCGGGTCGTAACGATAGCAATAGAGCAGGAGCTTTTCGACGACGGTGCCAATCTTTCCTCGCGAAGCTTCGAGCAGACTCAGCTTCAATTGTTTCGCGTTGAAGTCGATCCCGTACAAGAGCCGTGACAAGGTACCGTCCGGGGTCATGACGAAGAGACCCGCGCTATGCATGTACTGTTTTTCTTTTTCGTCCCACTGGTAACCGAATCCCACGGTGCTCGCGAGTCGGCGAAGCTCCGACTCGGTGCCAGTCAAAAAGTGCCAGCCTTTTTCCGCTCCGGGGCGCGCGTAGTTCGCCAGATACTTCGCTTTCTTCGCGGCCGCGAGTGCGGGGCCTTCGCGCGGATCGATGCTCACGGTCACGATTTCAAATTGATCTCCCGGCGTCCAATCGAAGCGCTTCAACGAATTCATGAATCCATTGAGCATCGCGCTGCAGAGATTGGGACATTCGAAATAAACGAAGTTCAGAATGACGGGTTTCGATCCGAAGTAAGTCGCGAGCGGAACGAGGGTGCCCGATTCATCTTTGAAAGAGAAACTCGGAAGATCGATTTTCGCGCCGAGGCGTTCCACGATGCCGGCGGCGCTCAGGACTGTGGGCTTGAGTTCCCTCGGAACTTCGACTGCCAAAGCAGTCGACACGAATACCAGTAAGCCAAGGAAGCTGTAACGAAACGCACGTTGCATGATGGTTTCAAATTATTTAGACCTACGAACCAAGTCAATGATTGTCGCTCGAAATACGCACTGCATCATGCACTTCTCAAAAGTTTATGGGAATGGTAACCCCTCAAGGTTGAAGCTCTCTTTGTTCGAAATGGATGTACGCCCATGACCGTAACCACCGCTGACCAAACCCGACATCTGAAGTCGTATTCGAAATTTGCGCTCTACCGCGAACTTTCGAAGTCGGGAATCGTCACCCTCGTTTTAATCAGCGTGCTGGGTGGCTATCTCGTCGGGCATCCGCTCGAGCGCGCGTTCGAACCGCTTCGCCTCACACTGACTTTGATCGGCATTCTTTTGCTCGCGTCCGGTTCGTCCGCGCTGAACCAGATCCAGGAACGTGACATCGACGCCACCATGCCTCGTACCGCCAGGCGCCCGATCCCGAGCGGCCGCATTTCGCTGGCCCATGCCTGGACCTTTGTTCTGGTGGGTCTGATCGCGGGAATGGGCGTACTCGCCTGGCTCGATCTTCAATTGGCGGTGCTCGGCGTAGCTGCCGTAATTTCCTATAACGGCCTTTACACTTTGTGGTGGAAGCGACGATGGGCGTTCGCGGCGGTCCCCGGAGCGCTTCCCGGGGCCCTGCCGATTCTCATGGGCTATGCGGCTGCCGACGGGCGGGTTTTTACTCCAGCCGGAATTTACCTCTTTGCGCTCCTCTTCTTTTGGCAAATGCCCCACTTCTGGTCGCTCGCGATTCGATTCCGTGACGATTACGCAAAAGGCGGCTTCCCTACCCTTCCGGTCGCGCTCGGAACCGCGATCACGGTTGAACACATTGTTCATTGGTGTCTGGCCTACATCGGGATTGCGCTGCTTGCGCCGCTCTTCTTACCCGTCAGTCTCATTTACTGCGTCATCGCATTTCCCATGAGCGTCAAGCTTCTTTGGGAGCTGCGGGCCTTTACACGGGCGCCGGAAACCAAAGGTTGGCTCCGGTTTTTTCTCTGGGTCAATTTCAGCCTGATTCTCTACATCGCGGCTGCGGTCGCGGACCTCTGGAACGCCAAACTCTTTCCAGGATGGCAATAATGGCAACCCCTTCAAAACAAATAATCGCCATGGGCGGTGGCGGTTTTTCGATGGAACCGGAAAACCCGGCCCTCGATCTTTACTGCCTCAAACAGACTGGAAAACCCCGGCCCCGAGTCTGTTTCGTTCCGACCGCGAGCGGCGACTCGCAGGATTACACCGCGAAGTTTTACGAAGCGTTCAAGAAGCACGAATGCGAGCCCGCTCACCTCTCGCTGTTTCAGGGAACGACCGCCGATCTGCGCGGCCTGGTCCTTTCACAAGACCTGATTTACGTGGGCGGCGGCAATACGCGGAATCTCATGACGCTTTGGCGGGACTGGGGCCTCGACGACATCATGCGCGAAGCCTGGGAAAACGGCGTGGTGCTCGCGGGCCTTTCCGCCGGGATGATCTGTTGGTTTGAACAAGGCGTGACGGACAGTGTCCCCGGTGCCTTGGGACCGCTCGATTGCCTGGGGTTTTTACCGGGCAGCGCTTGCCCGCACTACGACGGTGAAGCCGAACGCCGCCCGATTTATCGCCGGCTGATATCGTTTCAGAAGCTGAAGTCCGGGGTCGCCGCAGACGATGGCGTGGGACTGCACTACATCGGCGAAGACCTGCACCGCGTGGTGAGCTCGAGACCGAATGTTCGCGGCTGGAAAGTCACCCGCACCGATAAGGGCACGAGTCTCGAAGAGCCGCTGAATCCCGATTACCTCTTGGCGACCTGAACTCGCCGACTTTTACTGATGATGGTGGGTGACGCTCTCGACGAGCCGCGGATCACCGATCGCCACGACGTTATGGCGGGTCAGGAATCGCAGCGTCGTGAGACCGAACAGCCCGAGGAATCCAAGCATCGTGCCGATTTCCTGAACGCCGATCACCGGTCCTTCGTGACCCAAGACCGATTCCGGCTGCGTGAGCCAGAGCATGTCGATCCACTGCGCGATCAACATGAAGATTCCGACGGTGAGCAGTCGGGTTTCGTTTCGCTTGGCTTCTCGCGGGAGCAGGAAAAAGAAGGGAACCATGAACTTGCCGAAGAGCAGGAACGCGGAGACCTTCATCCAGCCGCCACTCAGGCGATGAATGAAGTACGGGGTCTCTTCCGGCATGTTCGCGTACCAGATCAGCATATACTGGGAGAATCCGATGTACGCCCAGAAAACCGTGAAGGCGAACATGAACTTTCCGAGGTCATGAAGATGGTTGTCGTTCACGATTCCGGCGAGCGCGCCTTGCCGGCGCAGCAGCACGGTCACAACGGTCGTCAGTGCGAGCACGGAGTAGAACAGTCCCGCAAAGCAATACACGCCGAACATCGTCGAGAACCAGTGGGGGTCAAGCGACATCAACTGGTCGAACGACATCATCGTGAAGCCGACCGCGAAAACGAGGAGAAATGCGGGCGACAGAATGCGATTCTTCAAGGTGTGCGCGGCGTTCCGATCCGAATCTTGCTGAATGGACCGGCCAATCAGCTTGCGCGTCAACCCATACATGAGACCGAGCGCGATCAGATTTCGAATCATGAAGAAGGGGACGCTGAGATAGCCTTTTTTACCTTCGAGCACGATATCGCCATGAACGACCGCATGATTCGTCCAGATGTAAATCTTGCTCAGCCCGAAGTAGAGGCCGATGAAGGTGAGAATTGCGATGGGTAAATAAGCGGTAAAAGATTCCGCGATTCGTCGCACCGGCGCGCTCCACATGGCGCTCGTCGCCCATTGGACGGCCGCAAAGAAGATTCCGCCGAGGGCCAATGACATGAAGTAGAAATGGTTATGCAGGTAGGAAAACCAGGCCCGTTCGGGATTTTGCGTGAGTCCCAGGGCGAACACCGCCACGCCAATCACGGCGCACGCCGCGAAGATCAGTTGCACGGTGCCGACCGACTTCAGCGGACCGGGGTTTCTAATTTCCATCGCTTGAGCGGCTTGCATTTCAGTTTCCTGCTTCCGAGAATTTAAGGTCTTCCGCCGACGGATTTTTGGACCGTTGAAGCGCGCGAATGTAATGAATGATCGCCCAGCGATCCTTCACGTCGACCTGCGCGGCGTAACTCGGCATAAGATTCTGTCCCATGGTCACCACGTGAAATATGCGGCCATCCGCCCAGCCGCGAACTTTAGCCGACTGAAGCGACGGCGGTCGAGGGAACTGCGGAACTACGGAGCCGTCCCCTTCTCCCGCCGGACCATGGCAGACGATGCAATACGTGTTGAAACGATCCTGGCCGCGCAAAAGAACCTGGCGCGTTCGCGGAAGCGGGTTTTGATTGCGAACCGAAGCCTCCTCGTTGATCAGATATTCGGCGGGATAAGGCTTGAAACCCCGCGGAATCGTCCCCTTGGGGGGGACTCGCATCTGGCCTTCCTGCGCCTTGAAAGCCGGCGAATAGACCATGTCCGGCATGTAAATGACGTTGTTGTCGCTGTGTTTTATTTTTCCACATCCCGCGATGAGCGCGGTGACGAGCAATCCGAATGCGAAGAACTTAAGCGGGCGCATCAGAACCACCCTTCATCATGATAACTGCGAACATCCTTCGCGCCGGCCTTTTGCAAAAACAGCTTCGCTTCACCTTCACTGAAAGGTTTGAATTTCGCGAGGCGAGCGCGGGCCTTCGGATCATCCCTATCGTCCGGATCGGGGTCCTTCGGATTGTCGATCACCAGCGCGAATCGATCGCGCGTAATGGAAGTGTCCACAATGCGGTGCTTCGTATTCGGAAGGCGATTCGCCACGAACATCGCCCCGACCGTAGCCAGAGCCGCGAATAGGACGGTAAGTTCAAACGTGATGGGAATGAAGGCCGGCCAGGAGTTGAACGGCTTGCCGCCGACTACGATCGGCCAATCGACGGCTGACGTCCAAAGCTGGAGGCCGAAACCGCACGTGCCCCCGGTTAAGCCAGCCACGAAAGTCACCCAAGGCAACCAAGAACGCTTCAAACCCTGCGCTTGTTCAAGTCCGTGCACGGGATAGGGCGTGAATGTGTCGAATGATTCGTAGTTCTGATCTCTCACTTGCCTCGTGGCGTCGATCAACGTGCGCTCGTCGTCGAAGAAGCCCACGACTCCGGATGTGCGATGACTTGCCATTTAGTGCTTCCCTTCTTTGGGCATCACGCCTTTGACTTCGGACATCGCGATCGTCGGCAGGAAGCGACAGAAAAGCAGAAAAAGTGACCCAAAGAGACCGAACGAACCAAGCGTCCATCCCCAGTCGTAAAACGTCGGTACGTACATTGCCCACGACGACGGCAGGAAGTCGCGATGCAGCGAAGTGACGACGATGACGTAACGTTCGAACCACATCCCGATATTCACGAAGAGCGAAATTACGAACATGACCGGGATCGAGCGCCGCGCCCAGCGTGACCAGAAGAGCTGAGGAATGAAGACGTTGCATCCGGTCATGATCCAGTACGCCCACCAGTAAGGACCGAAGGCCCGGTTGATGAAGACGTAGCGTTCAAAGCCCGAACCTGAGTACCAGGCGATGAAAAACTCGCACGAGTACGCGTAGCCGACCATGAGGCTGGTCGCCATAATGATCTTGTTCATTTTCTCAAGGTGATCGAGCGTGATGTAGGCTTTGAGATTGAACATCTCGCGCATGATCACGAGAAGCGTGACGACCATGGCAAACCCCGAAAAGATCGCGCCCGCGACGAAATAAGGCGGGAAAATCGTCGTGTGCCAGCCCGGAATCTGCGAGACCGCGAAGTCGAACGAAACGATCGTGTGCACCGAAAGCACGAGCGGCGTCGAGAGGCCGGCCAAGATCATGTAAGCGACTTCATAGTGGCTCCAGTTCTTGTTCGACCCGCGCCATCCCAAGGACAGAAAGGTGTAGATCGCCTTGCGAATCTTGTTCTTGGCACGGTCGCGGACCGAGGCCAGGTCGGGAATCAGCCCGACGTACCAGAAGACGGCAGAGACCGTGAAGTAGGTGCCGACGGCAAAAACGTCCCAGAGTAGCGGACTTCGAAAATTCACCCAAAGGTTCCGTTGGTTGGGGTACGGCAACAGCCAAAATGCCGCGTACCAAACGCGGCCGGTGTGCAGAATCGGAAACGAAAGTGCCGTGATCACCGCAAAAATCGTCATCGCTTCGGCGGACCGATTGATCGCCGTCCGCCACTTTTGACGGAACAAGAACAAAATCGCCGAAATCAAAGTGCCGGCGTGACCGATTCCGACCCAGAAAACGAAGTTCGTGATGTCCGTGCCCCAGCCGGAGGGCTGATTGATCCCAAGCACGCCTTGGCCGTAATAGATGAAGCTTCCGACCGAGAAGGCCCAGATTCCTAAAACTCCCAGGCAGATCGAAAAGAGGAACCACCATTTACCGGTCGGGAAACTTTCGAGCGGCCGCGAGACGTCGTCATTGACGTCGGCAAACGTTTTGCCGCCGCGAACCAGAACGTCCGGGAGGATCGCTTCCGTAGACGGGCTATGTGTGACCATGTTCCGCTCCTTCACCGTGCGGCGCCTTGGACTGATTGCGAACTTTCGTCAGATAGGAAACCGCGGGTCTCGTGTTCAAGACTTCGAGGACTCGGAACGAATGGTCCTGAAGCTTCAGCTTCGAAACCTGCGTCGTCGGATCGTTGATGTCACCGAAAACGATCGCGTTGCTGGGACACGTCTGCTGGCAGGCGGTTTGGAATTCGCCGTCGACGAGTTTCCGCTTGGCGAGCTTTGCGTTCTCCTTGGCGCCGTTGATGCGCTGAATGCAGAAGGAGCATTTCTCCATGATACCCCGCGAACGAACCGTCACATCCGGGTTCCATGCCAGGTTCATCGTCGAGTCGTAGCTCTTCCAATGATCGAAAAAGTTGAAGCGCCGGACTTTGTAAGGACAGTTGTTCTGACAGTAGCGCGTTCCGACGCAGCGGTTGTACGCCATATTGTTCGTGCCTTCGTCGTCGTGGACCGTCGCAAGAACCGGGCAAACCGTTTCGCAAGGGGCGTTCTCGCAATGCTGACAAAGCATCGGCTGAAACAGGACGTTCGGATTTTCGGCCGAACCCGAATAGTAACGATCAATCCGGATCCAATGCATCTCGCGGCTGACGCGGACGTTGTTGCGTCCGACGGTCGGAATATTATTTTCCGCCTGGCATGCGATCGCGCAGGCGCCGCATCCGATGCACGACTGCAGGTCGATGGCCATGCCCCAGCGATAACCGGGATAATTATGCTTCGGCCACATCGAGGGAACCGTCGCCATGCGTAGATGCGGATCGGTATGATTGGCCGACGCCGGATCCTTCCGGAACTCGTCGATCGTGATGTCATTGATGATCGGCCGGTTTTCACTCGCGTTGTGCCACTGAGTTTCCGCGAGACGATAATACCGTCCGGTCTTGCGCAAACTGACCGTCTGGCCCGAGTAGACCGCGCGCCCGTTCTGATTTTGCACGTAGCCCGAAACGTCCACGCCGACGCCGTTCCCGACTTTGCCGGCCGCCCGACGGCCGTAGCCCAGCGCGACCGAAACCGTCATCGCGTGATGACCGGGTTGCACGTAAACCGGAAGCTCGAATTTCTCGGCCCCCAACGTCACTTCCATCACGTCATGCGTTTTGACATCGAACAGCGCCGCGATGCGCGGGCTGACGTTCAAATAGTTATCCCAGGTCACGGTCGAAACCGGATCCGGAAGCTCCTGGAGCCAGGCATTGTTGGCCATCGAGCCGTCGCCTATCGAGCCCTTCACGTAAATCGCGAACGTGATGGTATCGGGGTCCGCCGTCGAATGCGCGGGAACCTGACTGAGCGCGGGCGAACGAAACGTCCGGGCGTTGCCGCGTGCGGAGGTGCGGTCTTTCACGGTATTGATCACGCCCAAGGCGAGCGTCTCGTCCCAAAAGCTTTCAAACGTTCGTCCCGCGCCATGCTGCGGGAAGAGCGTTTCGCGCCAGTTTCCGATCAGGTATCCATGCCAATCCGAATAGCCCGACCCCGATGTCGCGAGCGCTTTCTGCTCCGGCGTGACGGCCGCAGCCGGATATCCGGCCGGCGGAAATAAAGTAGCCGGCGCGACTTCCTTTCCGACGATCTTGGCCGCAAGGCCCGTAACCGCGAATTTTCCGGTGCGCGCCCAAGCCAGAAGATATTCTTCGAGCGAGCGTGAAGAGAAGATCGGAGAAACCGTCGGCTGTTGCAGACTCCAGACGCTTTTTCGTGGGTGAGCATCGCCCCAGGACTCTAGAAAATGGCTCGAAGGCGCTACTAAATCCGCGTTCAAGGCGGTCTCGTGATCACGATCCGCCAATACGATCACGTTTTTCACTTGGGCCAGTGCAGCGTCGAATCCGAAAGCTTTCGAAACCGTGTAGGATGGATTCACGCGATCGACGATCAGGGTGTCGACCTGACCCGCGTTCATTTCCGCGATCAGCCTCACCAGTCCCGTGTGGCCACTTGCGCGGGGCAGTACGTCGACGCTGCCGTCGATCGTCGCGCCTTCGTTATCAAGGGCGGAATTCAAAAGATTGATAGCCGCATGGAGCGCGGGAGAGTTGGAGGTTTGGCTCGCGAATCCGCCGCCCACCACGATTCCTTTGCCGCGGGCTTCCCAGAGAGCGGTGGCCATCGCGCGAATCTTGTCCGCTGGAACACCAGTGCTTTCGGCGACCGCTGCCACACCGTAGGAACCGAGCGCCTTGGCGACCGCGCCATCGCCCGCGAAACGGGTATGTTTTTGGACTAGAATCAGCTCGTTTGCGACCGCGAGCGCGACCTTGAACTCGTCACCCGCCCGTACCGGAAAACGCTCATCGGCATTGGCGCCGGTCATGGACATGATCGGTTCGACCATGAAAAGTTTCGAGAGCGGAGCGTGTTTCGCGTTTTCGCTCGCAAGTTTCCGGCGCTTCGACCAGTCAAACGCGTGTTCGACGGAGGGACCCCAGGTGTGCAGGAAATCCGCGCCGAACGAAACGACGACATCGGCCCGATCAAAACGGTAGACCGGCATGACAGCGGTTCCATAGGCCTCGGCTTGGCCCGCATGGACGTCTTCGAGGGCAAGCGCTTCGTATTCGACGTGCATGCCGTTCGGGAACGCTTTCAAAAAATCACCGACCAGGCGCTTCGACGTATCACTCACGAGCGACGACGTCAGAAGGCGAACGCGAGCGGAAGTTTTCAGTTTACCGGCGACCTGAGTGTCGAATTCCTCGGGACTCAGCTTGCGAAGAGCCGCGCCGCGCGCGCGGGCACCCGGCTCTTGAAGGCGTTCCGGATCATAAAGGCTCAGGATCGCAGCTTGGCGACGCGAATCGAGTTTACCGCGATTGATCGGGTGATCGGGATTGCCTTCGAGTTTGATCGGACGACCTTCGCGAGTTTTGACGAGCAGGCCGTACCCGGTTTCCGGGTCGGTTGAAGCGTAAAAATTGGCGACGCCAGGGACGACTTCTTCGGGCCGCACGACGTACGGAATAATTTTCGTGACCGGACGACGCGCGCACGCGGTCGCGGCCATAGCCATGCTGGCGCCCATCAGCGTGAGGAAGTCACGGCGAGCGACACCGAGCTTGTCCATCCGTTCGATCATCGCGATCGTTTCGATCGGCTTGTCATGGAACTCTTGTGATCGTTTTTCAACCGTCGCCGGATCGCTCCAGTAGGATTCGCTGAGTTCCTCGGGGCCGATCCAGTGACGGGGAGGACTGAAGCCGGTAGTTTCTGACGGGGTGTCGTTCATTTATGAAGCCTCAATAATGACAGGTCACGCAGTTCGTTGGTGCGACCTGGCCTTCACGCCAGTTCGGACCCGAACGCCACTGTTCAGAGAATTTCGCCTTGATCGCACCAGGCGTCGTTTCACCCCGGTGGCAATTGATGCACCAGCCCATATCGAGCGGGGCGTATTGGTAAACTTTTTCCATCTCCTGGATCGGACCGTGGCAGGTCTGGCAGGCTAACCCCGCATTGACATGGCGATTGTGTGGGAAATGCGCGTGATCCGGCAGATTGTGAATCCTAATCCACTCGATCTGCTCGCCCGATTCGTAGGCTTTCTGAATCTGCTGGATCCACGGACTGTCGGTCTTCACTACCTTATGACAGTTCATGCAGATGCCGACCCCGGGCACGGTCGCGTGATGCGATTTTTCGGCGGCCACGTGGCAATACTGGCAGGCGATTTTCAAATCACCCGCATGGAGCTTGTGACTGTAAGGAATCGGCTGCGTCGGCGAGTAGCCCTGGTTCGAGGCGGAGGGGAAAACGTAGACACCCATGCCCAAACCAAAAACGATTAACAGTGACGCTAACACTGCGATTGCGGCCTTTTTCTGCGGATTTAGTGTCATGGAAACTTTTCCGACCCCTAAGCAAAGCCCACGAAACTGCAGTGGATTTGATGATTATCCTCAGTTTGTAACGTGTCCCAAACCAAGTTTCCAGTCTGTTTTAGTCTGGGAATGCGGACCTAATTTATCGTACATAAATGGAAACGCATGAACCGTATTTTTAGAAATTCCACGATCATCATCGCCGCGATTGTGATCGTGACCGTCGCAGCCGTTTTCGGCGGCATTTACTGGAAAGGCGAAGCCCTTAAGAAGCGCTTCATCCGCGAGTTCGTCGAACGAATTCAACCCCAAGTTCCGTTCCAAATCGAAAGTGTCACCCTCGACGCTGATTGGAAAAACATCCGGTCCGGCCAGATTCCTCAAGTTCGCATCGCTCTGAACTGGCCCGAACTCCAAGCGCGCGCGGTTTTGATAGGCCCCTTGATCTTTGACCGAGCGCGAGTGGATTTCAGGCCGACCCTCAGTCTTTCTGTTTCCGACGAAGCCTTCACGCCCGTCAGCCTGATGATCGAAGCGATCGTAGCTTCGGATTTGAGCCGCGTCGAAAGTCTCACGGTCAACGCCACGATCCCGAAATTCCAGTGGAAGAGTCGCGGAGTCGAAATGAACGAAACCGTGCTGAATCTGTCCGCCACTCGAGGTCGGATCACGATTCAGTCCCAGACGAAGTCGGCGGACTGGGCCGATCCCGCCGCGCCCGACACCCGACTCGCGAACTTGAGTGGGTTCAAATTCGCAATGGGCGGTACTTATGCGGAAGGTCCATTGCGCGTGATGCCTCAGTTTGAAGGGCGCGTCGACGGCGGTGGACTCGAGCTCTTGCACGATCGACTTTATCTGGATCTCCCCCTTTTCAAAGTTCCACTCTCCTTCACCGGTGATTTGTCGGCGCGTACCGTGAACGTGGTTTTTCCACGAGGCGAGTTCACGGCTCATTTGCCGGCAGACGAGACTCCACATGTGGACTTTTCGGTTCGTCGCGTTCCTTTAACGGCCTTCATTGAAACATTAAAGACCTCCTCGCCCCTCGCCGCCCTCACCGCATTCCAGTGGAAGGCGGGTACGATTTCAGTTCGCGGTCGTATCCGAGCGCCGAAAGATTCGCCGTCGTCCACCACGGCTCGGGTCGAGGCCCTCAATCTGGGGTTTACTCGGACCGATCTCAAAGTCGCGGTTCGCGGACTGAATTTAATCGGAGGTCTCACGCTGAAAGGATCGGAAGTCGGAACCGTCGTCGCGGACGTCGGGATCGCCCATGGCCGGATTCGGAAACTCGATTTTGCGATCAGCCCCACTCGCATTTCACTCCGCGATCGTAAATTCAGCACGGCGGGCCCGCTGGCGTTGCGACTTTCTGCTCCGCTCCCGATCGCGCTCGACGTGGGTCAAATATCCGGGAGCTTCGAAACGCCCGCCGACAAGGGCGGTCGTGCGCATCGACTGCAGTTCAAGACCTCGCTGCGGCTGGGCGACACTCCGCTCGGGGCGGTGCTTGCAGCGGCTTGCATTCGTCCCCGGGGCCCGGACGTCAAAATTAGTGCGGATTTTCCAGAAATCGAAGTGACCAACTCCTACATCGACTTCATCTCCGGCACGGCAAAGGCGAAAACTTTATCCGGCGAAGTGGTCGTCCGGGACATCGGATTTTTCGATCTGGATACGCCCGTCGTGGAAACTTACTTCGGCGCGGAATGGTCCGGACTGCGACTGGATCAGCTCGGTGACTACCTGCACTTCGGGAAAATGGACGGGCTCGTTCAGGGGCATGCTCGGGGGGTCGTTTTGGTGTCCTGGCTGCCGACGCAGTATGACTTCCTCGTCGAGGTCAAACCGCATCGGAAGCGCGACGTTGTCTTTTCGCCCGATGCCATGCGTAACTTCGTCAAGACCATCAGCGGCTATGACATTGACGAGCTGCCCGGCATTCTCAACTGGTTTATCTTCAAGTGGCCCAGCCGTCTTCTGGGGGGCTATGACGTCAACTATGCGGGTATTTCCCTGTATGCACGCGATGGGTCGATCCTTTTGGAGACCCTGGATCCTCCAAAAGTGGTTGCCTCCGAAGGAAAGCACTTCATCCTCTACGGCGGGCGCTTTAAGATGCCTCTTAGGAGCTCAAATTATCCCGTCGTGCTCGATACGACCGGCGTCGGAAACTTCGCCCAGCGGATGATCAAGCAACTTGAAACGATTTCAAAAAAAACTCAGGACGACAGGAGCCATACGCTTGAACTACCAGAATCCGACCCATGCTTCGCACCGCGATTCGAAGATCTCTCCGGCTCAACGCCTTAAATCCTTCGCAGTGCTCTTCGGCGTCACGGCCGCTGTCGCCAGCTGCGTGACCGTCAACGTGAATTTTCCCGAGAGCGCGGTTCAACAAGCGACGGACGATTACGTTCGTGATCTTTACCGGGCGAAGTCCAAAGGCGGAAAGATCGAGGACCCGTCCGCGCCGCCGACCTCGACCAAACCATCCGCGTCGTTTGAGTTCATCACGAGTGTTTATGCTGACGCGTCTTCGTTCAAAGTGCGCACACCGAAGTCGATGGGAATTCAGGAAAAACTTGCCGGACGCTTGGACGAAGTCCTTCAGTGGAAGCGCCAGGGCATGCTCGGCGAATCCAAAGAAGGACTCCTTGTGGTTCGCAATGGTGATAAACTAAAACCCATTCAGGCTAAAAAACTCGAAGCGCTCGCGGTGGCCGAGAACGAAGACCGTTCCGGGCTCTACGCCGAAGTGGCGGATACGAACGGCTTGGCGGGTGACCGCGCTTCAGGCGTGAGAGCCAACTTCGCGCGTTCGTTTCAGGCGGAGTCTCCCTCCGGGACCTGGCTTCAATCGGCGGACGGCACTTGGACGCAAAAGCCTTGAAGGTTTCTCCTTACGGCTTTCGCGCGATCAGCGAAGCGACCGCATCTTTGCCGTCGTTCGTTTCCTGGTAAATCAGAACTTCGAAATCCTTAAAGAGCTCTTTCAGCTCGTTCGCATTCAAAAGATAGTCCCGCCGAAGACTTTGTCCGAGGGCGTTGTTCAGCTGCTCGACCGTATAGTTTTCATAAACCACGATGCCGCCGCGCCGCAGCCCCCTTTTAATTCCGGGGATGAGGCTTCGCTGGAGATAATTGATGTTGACGATGACGTCGTAATGCTCGGGCTTGATGACGTAGGTATTCAAGTCAGCATTGATCGTGTTGATCGTCACTTTATGATCCCGTGCCAGCAGCCGGGCTTTCCGCAAGGCCACTTCCGAAATATCCACGCCGTCGACGCTGAAGCCTTTCTTGGCCAGGAAGACCGCGTTCCGTCCCTCCCCCATCGCGATGTCGAGAGCCCGGCCCACCGGCAACATTTGCATGTGGTTAGCGAGAAACTTGGCGGGCTCCTTCCCGAAGACGTAGGCGCGCGTATTGAAAAGAGTGTCCCACTTGCCGCGGTCTTCGTCCGTGTCGTCGCCGGTCACCATTTGATAGGCGTTCATTCCCTTGGGTGAGACCTCGACCGGTTTAACGGCGGTTTTTTTGTCGCATGCGGCAAGCGTCAGAAGGAGGCTGATTGACACGCCGAGTAGGCGCCGATATGTCTTGCTCACACCTCGTTTTTACCCGAGAAAGCCTGAGGAGCCCAAGATTATGTTCGGAGTTTCCGGTTCACACCTCATCATTTTGGCGATTATCCTGATTTTCCTCGGGCCCAAGAAGCTCCCTGCGCTCGCCCAGACCATGGGTAAAGCGCTCCGAAACTTCAAAGACGCCATGTCTGGCGTGGAAGAGGCCCGGTTTCGCCACGTCGAAGAAAATCATAAAATTCAACCTCCGCCCGTCATTTCCACCGCCGATCCGCATGCACCGATACCGCCAAAAGACGGCCAAGACGACCCTTCCAAAAAAAGCTGAGGCGTGACAGCTTTTCCGGCATGCAGCCAACCTCACCGGCACCGCACGGTTTCACGAATCGATTCTCGGCCTACTTCGGCCGCGATATCGCGGAGCGCGCGGCCTCTTCCCTTCGGGACAGCGCCGAGATCGAACTTCGAATTACCGGCGCGACGCCGGAGACTTTCACGTTCAAACGGAACGCCGGTAAAAACCTGGTCGTGGCAGGCACGGCCCGAGACCCCCAAATGACTTTCACGCTGACCGCCGATGCGGCGGAAGTGGTGCTTTCCGATGTTTCCACCGATATCGGGAGCTTGGGTGTCGGAATCCTTAAGCTCGTCGCCTCAAGCGACCCGACCAAAAAAGTTGAACTTCGAGTCCACGCGGGCGTGCTCTCGCTGCTCGGCAAAGGTTACTTCGGCGTACTGGCGACGGGCGGCTCAGGAGTCGCGTCATTCATGGCCTCCCGCGGCTTGGGTGGACTGGGCGCGATCAAAAATGCGCTGAAAAAATTGCACGAAGGGAAATGAAGTCGATGCTCGACGAGAAAAATTTTACTCGGTACCTCAACCGTCACGAAATCGAAGCAAGCGTTCAATCGCTGGCGAATCGCCTAAACGGGGATTACGAAGGCAAACAAGTTGTGCTGGTCGCCGTTCTCAAAGGCGCCATCATTTTCGTCGCCGACTTGGTCCGGCATCTTAAGTTCGACTACGAGGTCGAGTTCGTCCGGCTCTCCAGTTACGGAAAAAGCCGAACGTCGAGCGGGACTGTCACGATTCTGAAGGACATCGCGACCGATATTCGCGGAAAACACGTTCTGATTCTCGAAGAGATCATCGACTCCGGCCGGACCCTCAAGTTCATGTATGAACGTTTGAAGAGCGCAGGCCCCGCCTCGATCGAAATCGTCACGCTGCTTGATAAACCGGCCAAACGCGTCGTGGATGTGCCGGTCAAATATGTGGGACGTCCCATCGACGATCAGTTTCTTGTCGGTTACGGCCTGGATCTCGAAGAGCGCTGTCGGAATCTTCCGGACGTCTATTGTCTCAAGTATCCGAACTGAGGCGCAGTCGCTCGTCGTTTACTTCTGAGATGAATTCGGCGATTCGTCGGTCGCGTAATAAGGGTACGGCATCGGCATCCGATCGCGAATCACGTTCACTTCAGTCAAGCCTTCGACCAGGGAGTCCACTGGCATTTCGCGGACGTTGAAGCCCATAGACGTCAGCGCGATCTCGAGACAACGAACGTATTCGGCGCGGCGGGAAGTCTGCTCGTAATCGACGACTAGCCCGTTATCCAGGCGGCAGATGATTCCGATAGTGCCTTTGGTTCCCTTATTATCTTTCGACTCCTCCGCGCGGGCGACAAGAGGATGCAGGAAAGAGAGGGCAATCAAAGTTGAGACGATCATTGGATGCAGACCTCCGTGAGTGAGTATTCTGCTACCTAGTGTGACGCGCTATGTCAACTATTCTGGTCGTTGAGGGCGGACCATTAGTGCGGACATCACATCTTGAACGGAGTATCCGCTATGGATCAGGTGATAGACGCCTTCGGTAATGGGCATTTCGATGCCGCGTAACTTAGCGAATTCATACACACTTTTTGCCGTTCTCACACCTTCGGCGGTGCTCCCGAGCGATTTCAAGATGTCCGGAAGTTTCTCGCCTTTGGCGAGCCGATTCCCGACTCGATAGTTTCGACTCAGGGGACTCGAGCAAGTCGCCAGCAGATCTCCCATCCCGGCGAGGCCGAGAAACGTCTCAGGTTTGCCACCCAGCGCGACCCCAAAGCGAACCATTTCCGCAAGCCCGCGGGTCAAGAGCATTGAACGAGCGTTCCATCCGAACTGAAGCGCGTCGAGCGCGCCGCTTGCGATCGCCAAGATATTTTTCAAAGTCCCGGCCCACTCCACGCCGATCACATCGTCTGCCGCGTAAACGCGAAAACGATCGGTCGACAGCATTGCTTGGCCGGCGGCGATCACCTCGTCAAAGCGCGAAGCGACGACCGTCGCGGCAGGTTCGCCGCGCGCAACCTCATTGGCGAGATTGGGCCCCGAAACCACGCCGATTCTCGCGACGGGAAGCTCTTCCCGCAGAATCTCCGATACCCGCCGTAGAGTGCCTTCTTCCACGCCTTTCGTCGCATGGATCACGATCTCTTCGCCGCCAAACGCGGGCGCGAGCTTTCGGGCAAGTTCGCGACAAACCGACGAAGGCAGGGCCCAGAGCACGCCCTGCACGCCGCCTTCAAATACGCGTTCGATTTCCGCGTAGGCTTTGACGTTCGCGGAAAGCTGCATTTCCGGAATGTACGCCGGGTTCGTTCGCGTGGAGTTGATCACGCGAGCCTGTTCGTCGTCCCGCACCCAGAGCCGGACGTTTTCGCAGTTGTTAGAAGCGAGGCTCGCGAGCACCGTACCCCAGCTTCCGCCGCCGATGACCGCGATCTTTGATTTAAGCCAAAAATCCTTTTCGGTCATACGCTCCTGGGGAGTTCTGGCTTGGATCGGCGAGCAGAGAGAGCCCGTATCCGGCGAGCCGGTTTCGATAATAATAAAGCAAGTTCATGTCTTCGGTGAAAACCGCGCCGTCGTCGATGCGGACGACCGCCGCTTCATGCAAGAGACCCAGATTCCGAAGTCCGTCACTGATCCAGTCCTCACTGGCCAGAAACTCCGGACTGAGGTGGATGCCGCCGTGATCGGCGAGTGCGACGAGCCGAACTTTAAGGTCACGCGCCGCTTGCCTGAACGTGTCGATCGGAATCATCCGCTGCTGAAGCGAGAGCCGGAGGAATCGATACAGATCAAGCTCGGGATAGAGTTTCCGAAGGGATTCAAAAAGCGCGAACGCCACTGCATGCGATGTCAGCGCCGTGTTTTCCCGGTAAAAGCTTTGAATGATCCGCTGACCCAGCTCGCGCGTGTATTCCCGATCCCGCTCCGGCTGGGCTTTGAGTTCGCCGAGGGTCGTCAGCCATTTGACCGGGTCAACCGTGGTTCCGTTCGGGCCCATGGAGCGACCTTCGTCGTCAACCGGATTTCCGAAAACATCCATCGCGCGGCCGATTCGCACGGTCATCGAACTCTGGGACTTGAAGAATCGCCAAAAGAAATTCAAGACTTTGAGGGCCTGCCAGGATTCGTCGTCGGTGATGATGAATCGGGCCTTGCCCGCTTCCGCCAGGTAATCTTCGATCAGCGAACTCGCTTCGAGAACAAAGTGATAACTCGTGACCATCGGGACGACGAAGACGTTCGGGTTGGGCTTGCCGACCTTGAGATTTTCAATCTGCGCTTCAAGCCCCGTCCCGAGAAGCCCGAGCTTCAGCTTGTTTTCGATTGCGCCGCTGCGGCACCGGCCGCCGCCCGGAAAGAAGATCGAGTGCACGCCCTCGCGGAGAATTCGCGTGCTGTAATTTTTAAGCACTTCCTTGTAGATCGCGTTGCTCTTCTGGCGATCCACCGTATAGGCGCCAAGATTGCTCATAAAGAAGCTGAGCACGGGGTTGGAGAATAAATTCAGGCCCCCGCCATAAGCAAACGGCGGCAAACCCATGAGGTAAATCACGTAGCCGATCAGGACGCTGTCGAGATTGCTTTGGTGCGTCGGCACAAGCAGAACCGTGCCTTTTTTCGAGAGTTTCTTGAGGGCTTCGATTTCGCCCGTCACGCGCATGCGGCCTTCGAGCGATTGAGTCATGCCCCAGGGCACGAACCGCCGCATGCTCGCGGCGTTCAGGAGCCAGTTCAGCCCGAACGGAACCGCGTGCACGGCGAAATTGTAGACGCGCGGATTGAAGTGGCCGCCGATTTCTTCCCCGTAATGGCGGACAATCCGGTCGAGCGCGACGGCGCGGTCGGCTTCAACCGCCGGACGAAGCAGATCCGATTGCACGGACGACCAGAGGCGGGCGTCGCCTTTGAAGCGGCCGCGGGTAAAGAGGCCGGGGCGATTTCGCTTTAAACGGCTTCGTTCGGCGTAAAGGGCTTCACCGATCAGGAGATCCATCTTTCCCGGCGCATTCACCGTACGGGTCAGGTCCGAGACGGACCGCTGCGCCACGTCCTCAAGCACCGATGCCCGGAGGTCGTCGAAATGAATTAACGGGCTGCTAGATTCCATACGCCTTCTCGAATGGCCAATAAGGAATGATGACGAGGAGTCGGCCTGAACTCAAGCTCACTTCGCAGGTCGGCGACGTCACGAAGTTGCTGAGTCCATGGGATGACGGCCTCAAGTCAAAGTTCTTGAGCGGGTATTGAAAGCCTTTCACGTTCACGCGTCGCGCGACGTCCCCGAGCGAAAAGATCGAAACCAGCGTTCCCTTCGCCAGATGACCACGCCAGCGCGGGATTTCTGACGTCAAGATGCGGTACTCCGCCTCTGGACCGATCGCGCGGACGGACTTGAGGCGAGTACCTTTGACCGATGCGGCGTTGGCCAAGTCACTGAGCACTCCGAAATGATGGTCCGGACGCCCACCGGACATCCCCAGGCAAACGATCTCGGTCGCACGGGCGGCAACAGCGGCGTCCAAGGCATAGAAGAAATCACTTCGGTTCTTGGCAGTCGTCAGGGTGATATGCGGAGTCTCTCGCAGAATTTTTCCACTCTGGCTCGGCCGGATGCTGTCCCAGTCACCGACTGCGAGATGGGAGCGGATCCCCAGTCTTCGCCAAACTTGCGCGCCCGCATCGACTCCGATCAGGAGGTCTTTCTTGGGTTTTACTTCGAGGCGATCGAAAATGGTTTTGAGATTGCGATCTTGGACGGCGAGCGGTCCGATTAGGATCGCTCGTCTGGCCATTTAGGCGAGCTTCTCGAGACGCGCGAGCGCCTTTTCTAGGTCCGCGCGTTTACCGATCAGTTCCTGCTCGCGCGCTTTTTCTTTGGCGACGAGTTCGGGCGGCGCCTTGGCTATGAACGTGTCCTTCGAAAGCTTGCTTCGAATGAAGTCGATGTCTACCGTCACCTTTTCGATCTCCTTATGGAGGCGTTTCGATTCTTCGGCCACATCGACCAGCCCTTTGAGGCTGATGCGCAGCTCAATCGAAGGATAACTGATCGGCAAAATGGCTTCGAATTCACCGGGCCGCGTCCCCGACGCGAGCGGTAGCAGCTCACCGACCCGAGCAAGCGCGCGAATGTCCGCGGCGTAGGTCTTGATGAAAATCTCCGCTGTCGGCGTCGCTGCGGTGAACTTCACCGGAAACTCGTTTCGAGGCGAAATATTATTCTCGCCGCGGAAGTTCCGGATCGCCTCGACAATCGAGCGAAGAGCGGCCACGATCTTCTCGGCCTCCGGATCAACGAGCGACTGATTGAAGACCGGAAAATCCTGAAACATCAACGTCATGATCTTCGGCTTACCGTCGCGGGCGCGCGTTGGCGTGTTGGCCGCGGTTTTCCAAGGCAGGCTTTGCCAGAGTTCTTCCGTCACGAATGGCATGAAGGGATGCATGAGGCGCAGGAGTTTCTCGAGCACGTAGTGGATCGTGACGAGCGTTTCGTAGCGGGCGGCGCCGCCTTCTCTCAATGGGAGCTTTGAGAGCTCGATGTACCAGTCGCAGAACTCATGCCAGGTGAACTCGTAGAGCGCCTGGGCGGATTCGTTCAGCTCGAAGTTTTCGAGGCCTTTTTCGACCTTCATCGTCACCGCTTGCAGACGTGACATGATCCAACGGTTGGCCGGGAGCAACTCGGGGCGATGAAGCTTTAGCCAGCGACGAACGCGTTCATTCGGCTCGTCCTGTTCATTCGCCGCGGGCGGCAGTTCGATCGGTCCGCCGTTATCGGGCTCCAGCTGCAGATGGAGAAATTTCACCGCGTTCCAAAGCTTGTTGCAAAAGCCGCGGTAATTCTCGACCCGGTCCGCGGAGAGTTTGATGTCCCGCCCCTGCCCGGCCATCACGGCGAGCGTGAAGCGAAGCGGATCCGCTCCATGCTCTTCGATCAAGACTAGCGGATCGATCACGTTGCCCTTGGACTTCGACATCTTCTCGCCCTTCTCGTCGCGCACCATCGCGTGGAGATAGACTTTGTGGAACGGCACCTCGCCCATGAAGTGGATGCCCATCATGATCATCCGGGCCACCCAGAAGAAAATGATGTCAAAACCGGTTTCGAGAATCGAAGTCGGATAAAACGTTTTCAAGGCTGCAGTTTTTTCCGGCCAGCCCAAGGTGGAGAACGGCCAGAGGGCGGACGAGAACCACGTGTCGAGCACGTCTTCGTCGCGCGTGATTTCGCTCGAGCCGCACTTTAAGCACTGAGTCGGATCCGTGCGCGAAACCGTGACCGCCTCGCATTTAGCGCAGTACCAGGCCGGGATCTGATGCCCCCACCAGAGCTGGCGCGAGATGCACCAGTCGCGGATGTTTCGCATCCACTCAAAATACGTTTTCTCCCAGTTCTTGGGCGAGAAAACGATCTTGCCCGACTCGACCGCTTCGATCGCGGGGCGGGCGAGCGGTTCGATTTTGACGAACCATTGTTTCGAAATGATCGGTTCCGCCACATGCTCGCAGCGCTGGCAAAGCCCGAGCTTAAGCGAATGAGGTTCGACTTTGATGAGCGCGCCTGAGGCCGTGAGGTCCGCGATCACGCGGTCGCGCGCGTCGGCGAACTTAAGCCCCGCGTACGCTCCGCCTTCGGCCGTGATCAAGCCGTCTTTGCCCATGACGGAGATGAACGGGAGCGCGTGCTTGCGAGCGAGTTCGTAATCGTTGAAGTCATGGGCGGGCGTGACTTTCAACCCGCCGCTGCCGAAGTCTTTATCAACATATTCGTCGACGATGACCGGGATCAGGCGGCCGACGAGCGGGAGCATCACTTTTTTGCCGTGAATATGCTTCCAGCGTTCGTCATCCGGGTGCACGGCGATCGCCGTGTCGCCGAGCAAAGTCTCCGGGCGAGTCGTCGCGATGATCACGACTACGGGCTTACCGTCTTTACCGTTGAGCGGTTTCCCGCCGTCATCGACGACCGCGTAGCTGATGTGCCACATGCTGCCTTTACGATCGGTCGGAATCACTTCGAGATCAGACAGGGCCGTGCGGCAGCGCGGGCACCAGCTGATGATGCGCTCGCCGCGATAGATCAGGTTTTCTTCGTAAAGTCGTACGAAAACTTCGCGAACAGCACGCGACAGACCTTCGTCCATCGTGAAGCGTTCGCGCTTCCAATCGAGCGTAGAACCGAGGCGCTTGAGCTGATTCGTGATCTCGCGGCCGTGATCGTCTTTCCACTTCCAGGTGCGCTCGAGAAACTTTTCGCGTCCGAGGTCGTGACGATTGAGCGGCTTACCCGAAGGGCCCTTGCCTTCTTTGGCGATCGCCTTCTCCACTTGAGCTTGCGTCGCGATTCCCGCGTGGTCGGTGCCGGGAAGCCAGAGCGCGTTGTCGCCGCTCATGCGGCGCCAGCGGATCAGGATATCTTGGATCGTATTCGTCAGGGCATGGCCCATGTGGAGGACGCCCGTCACGTTCGGGGGTGGGATCACGATCGAAAAAGACTTCTGGCCCTCGGCGCAGGTATCCGACGCATCAAAGCATCCGAGCTTTTCCCAGTCGGCATAGATCTCTTGTTCGAAGAGCTTAGCTTCGTAACTTTTACCGAGCGGGCGGTGCGAGATGGACTGAGCCATGAGGACAGAAAGCTAACACACCCCTGCCACCCTCGCCATTATACGTGTTGCGACTGGCTTTGCCCTTCGCCCCGACATAGTGGAGTCCCATGGGCGTGCCCGAGGTCCTCAAACCACCGCGGCTTTCCGTAATCGTCAGCCTCCCCGTCTGGCCGCCCGGGCAGCACCGCGCGGGCATTGAACGCTTGATCCGGAGCATCTTTGAGCAGCCCGATCCCATTAGCGTCGAGGTCGTGCTCGCCGAAGACGGGTCGACCGACGAAACACTCGATTACTTCAAGACTGCATTTCCCGACGCCTGGCGCGCGGGTCGGCTTCAAATACCCAATCTCGAGCGGATGATGGACGGCGGTCGGGTTCGTAACGCCGCGACGCAAGCCGCGAGCGGAACGTTCATCGCGTACGCCGATTCGGATGTGAGCTGGGGGAATCAGCGCTTGTCGCGGCTTGCGCCAACGCTCGATGCTCATGATCTCATCTTTGGGATGGTCACCGAACCGGGCGCCATCCATGACTTCACGCGCGCCTTGATCCAGCAGAATTTGGTAGTGCCTGGGTCGGTTGTCATTCGACGCACACTGCTTGACGCGATTGCAGGTTATCCTGCCGGGAGCAGCGGAACGCCGTTACCGCGCGCGCTGCCTGCGACGCCTGAGTATGAACTTGTTTTACGTGCTTCGCAGCATCTGACCGTTCTTGGTCGGCCGGGCCGTATCGTTGCGCTTTCGAACAGTGATGTTCGAAGTGAGCGGCCGCCGCTCTCGCCCGAGATCGCCGGGCTTGATCGGCGCTTGCGCACGCTTCGCGATGGGTTGGCTTTGATTCGGGTGTTTAGATCTTTGCCTAGGCGGTATTGGTTGGAGACTTTGAAGAGTATTCTACAGCGAGGGCGGGAGCTCGCGGGACGCCACCCCCTACGACAAACGAATCAGCGGCAAACTAAACGTAACCGAAGTTCCTAAATCGCTCTTTGCGCGTGGTGACTGGATATTCATCTTCCCGCCCCAGCGTTCAATCAGTTCTCGTGAGCTGAAAAGCCCCAGCCCAGATCCATTGGCCTTACTCGAATTCACCTGCTCGCGACCGAGACGATTCAGAAGGTCACACGGAATCACAGGTCCTGAATTAGAAATCGCGACCTGGACAAATAGCGAATCCCGGCTTTCTAGTCGAACCTCAATCGTCTTGGGTGCCGATCCCGCCCGAGACGCTTCCAGCGCATTACGAAAGATGTTTTCCAGGACCCGCTTGACCTGCGCAGGATCAACGGAAGTTTCCGCATTCTTGATCAGTCGTCGCGTATCAAAAATAAAAATAGACAACGGCACCGATGCTTCACGCGCAATGGAGACTGCGGTTTCTTTGCAAACCTGCTCCACTCTGGTTCCGGACTCCTTGTCAGGCGCCAAGTCCCGAGCAATCGCTTCCACTCGCGCTAGGCATGTCCGTACGATCTCACCCAATTCAGCCTGATCTGGTCTTAGCCCGTTCTCGACTGTCTTTAGCGCAAACATAGGACCTTTGAGATCGTGGATCACTCCGGCGGCCCATTCCGCTCGCTGCTGGCTATCCTTTACCGCTAAATTTGCTCGGCTCAGGGACAACCAAACAAAAAATAAAAACGACACGGCGGCCGACGCAAGTGCGCCCGTCATCAATGCGGTCCACACTGACGTAGTGGTCATCTGGAGCCCCAGACGAACGTGGTGGTGACTTGAGTTCAAATCAAATTCGAATACAGGAAAGTAACTCGCCCAAGATGACCGTCCCGCTGCCGCAAACTCCTGCTCAAACGTCTGGCTTGCTGGAACCGTATCCACTCGGACGTACCGAACCTCCATCGCGGCTTCGTGTTCAAGCACCCGACTCATCAACGCAGCAATGCCTGCACCATCGAGCATGAGGCCCTGAAACTCTCGCTGAACTTGGACGCCTTCTAAAACCGCTCTCGCCTGATAAGCCTGAAAGCTTCGAAGAGTCCATACCCGCGCAACCACGCCAATCTGGAAGGCGGAAAAAACCAAAAGTAACAGGACACTCCACCTGATACGCTTCAAAGTTCGCTTTTTTGACACAGAGCGTCTTTATAGTGGTAGCTACGTAAAAGATCAACCACGCAGGGGGGCCGAATGCGCACACTACGGGACATATGTGAACGAGTATTGGGCATCATCATTGTCACGTTGTCCTGTCCGGGCTCGTTCGACACAGTGAGGGTGATAATTTAAGATAGGTTTCTGTGTCGATTGAGGGCGTAAACCCCTGAAATCACAGCATGGCTCCTGGTTCCCGGAAACGGAGAATCA
>Ga0163144_10003187_pt1 | contig 37450 bp, 27 predicted proteins | sample OliLak19BULKMAT1_FD_123175 | JGI IMG/M metagenome (GOLD analysis project Ga0163144, IMG submission 123175) | Freshwater microbial mat bacterial communities from Lake Vanda, McMurdo Dry Valleys, Antarctica - Oligotrophic Lake LV.19.BULKMAT1 | ecosystem: Environmental > Aquatic > Freshwater >...
AGGCGCGCAGCAGCGGCCCGTCGGCGCCGAGCTGGAAGCGAACGAGGCCTGCAACAACTGACATGAGGCGATCACGTTCCATGCCCGGCAGCCCTCGCGCCTGATGCTGCGCCTCGGTGGCGATGCTGAATGAGCGGCGGAAGCAGGCGGCGACAAGATCATCCTTCGCCTCGTTGTGATGATAGAAGGCGCCCTTGGTGCGGTTCAGGCTCGCCGAGATGCGGTCCACGGACGCGCCGCGATATCCGTGCGCGTTTATCTGGCGCGTGGCGGCGACGAGGAAGCCTTCCTTCGACATGTCGGTCGCGCCTGTGCCGAGCTCGAACGCGCGCATTCCAGGCTCGAACGCGCGCATTCCGGGAACGTCGCCGGCGCGGATCAAGCCGCTGGTCATGCAGTCAGCCATCCGCGCGGCGAGGCGCGGAAAGAGATCGAGGTCGTATCCGTCGAGCCATGAACTGGACCAGGCCAGCTGTTCGATCAGCACGATGGCGCGGATGGTGCGGTCCGCTGCATCGAGACGGGCAAGTTCCGGCGCGCGGAGCAAGCCGCGCACGCGGCGAAACATGCGCTTGTAGCCGTCAGTCACGCGCGCGAGGGGGGCGCCTTCGAGGGCCCGGATGGCGGCGAAAGATGCCAGCGGCGTGGCCTGCCCCTTCCGCACCTCAGCGTCGCGGGCGACATGGCTGCCGATCAGGCGAGTGATGCGGGAGGCGGCGTCGGGTTCGGCCTCCGCCGCGTCAAGCATGCGATGGACCGCAGCGAACCCCGCCTCGAGGCAGGCGACTGCCAGTTCCTCCTTGCGGGGGAAGTAGTAGGTGACGCCGGTCGCCCGCAGGCCGATCCGTTCGGCAACGGCCGTCAGGTGCATGCCGTTGAAGCCCTGGCCGTTGAGGAGGGGGATTGCGGCCGCGATGATGTCGGCGCGACGGCGCTCGAACCGGCCACCAGGGGCCTGTCCGGCTGTCTCATCCTGGGTTTCCCCTGTCATGACACCTACGCTTCCCGTGCCACGCGAAACCGCCTCCGCCCACACAACCGCGAATTCCGCGCCGCGGCAATCGTCAGAAAGGCCTGATTTTGCGCCATGAACCGGGGATTAACGAAAAACTCAGCTTGTTGGCTTGAGCCTTGCTCCATGGTTTCGAGGAACCATCAGGGATGGACCCCATGACTAGCTATGAGCAACTGGCACGACGCTACTGCGCCTTGATAGGCGAAGATGCCGATGACCGGATCGACGGCGTTCCCGTCTGGCGCATCGCGATGGCCGATCTCGAGGCCGCGATGAACGCGCTCGACACGTTTGGTCTCGACGTCCGCACCACCTTCCACGAAATCTCCGAAGCTTCTGAAACACCCAAGCCAAAGAACTTCTTCATCCGCCTCGTCGCCTGATCATCATCACCTGATCACTGCCTCCTGATCGGGTCCTGCCGGTCCGTCCTGACGTGCGTCAGGTTCTGGGCTTCCGCTTCTTCGCCGCTGCTTCCTTCATCAGCGTACGCGTCGTTTCCACCACCGCATTGTCCTTTGCGACTTCTTCCGGCGACAGCTGTTCGAAGGGGATGAGCGTCTTGCGCATGCGGTAGTAGTCGCTGCGACCGCCGGGTCGCCACCCGTCCAGGAACCGGTCAAGCATCCAGCGCTGATGCTCCAGCTTCGCCATCGCCATGTCCGGCTCCTCTGGTGTCGGGAACGCGCCGGCGGCAGGTGGCAGTTCGTGGCATTCGCGATAGCCCGCGCCGGCGGCGAGCCAGCGGCCCAGATCGTAGTTCATCACGAACGCCTTGGTACGCATGTGCGCCGCGGCGCGGCGGTTCGAGACGCGGAGCTGGTCGGGGAGGTCGTCCCATGATTTCGCGGCAGCGGTGACGGCGCCCGCGTTGCGCCGTTCATGACTGGCGTAGTGGCGGACGTATTCCTCGTGATAGCGGCGGGCCTGCGCGTCATAGGGATGTTCCAGCATGCCTGCGCCATCGAATGCTGCTGGCCAGGAGCCGAAAGAGACGACGCGCAGGTTGCAGAGCTTGCCTTCGGCTAGCGCCTGCTTCTCGCGCTCTTCCTGGACATCGCCGGGACCGCCGACGAGTCCGACGCCGTGGCGCACGGGCGGCAGGCCGGCGCCATGCTGGGCGCAGACGAAGATCGGCGCGAGGAAGAGATCATGGCGCAGCGCCATGGCGCGGATGGCGAAGGCGAGGCCGAGCGGCTGGTGCTCGAGATCGATTGCCACATAGACCGCTGAGATCGGCGCCTTTGCTGCGCGCTTCTTGAGGCGCTCGATCAGGCCGTCAGCGCGTGTGTCAGCGAGGCGGAGGTCGCCGGCGATGAATTCGAAGTCGACGTGTTTGACGAGTTCCTCGTGGCGGCCGCGAAAATCCGGCTCGACGGTGGCGGCTGCGGCGGGATCAACGACCGTGACCATCAGCTTGTGATCGCCCGGCGTGACGCAGGTGACAACGAACTCGCGGGCGATGGCCTCCCCGACCTGTCCGAACCCCACGACAAGGATATGCTGGACGCTGGTGCCGATCGCCTGCGCGAGGAGGTAGGGCGGATGGGCGAGCATGACCTGACGCGCGGTGCCGCCGGCATAGGAGAACGGCGTCAGCCGCGGCGTGGCGCGCTGGTCGATCGCGCGGTCGCGGCTGAGGCGGTCGCGGATCCACGGATCGGCGATGTGGGCCAGCACCTCGGCCTTGGGGCAGGCGCGGGCGGTCTGGTAGGCGGTCTGCCATGTGTCGGCGTCATCCCCCTCATCGACAACGATGCGGCGGGCGGACATGGCCCTGGCGCGTCGCAGCTGCGCCTTGAGGTGGCCGCGGCGCTGCCATGTCGCGAGGCGGTGGCCTGTGGACATGCGCGCTGAGGCGAGATGGATCGCGCGGCCCTTGAACATCGCGTTGTGAGCGGCGGCGTACTCCTGCGCGGCGGGACCATCGCCGAGCACGACATGGTGGCGCCCGATGAAGAGCGCGTACATGAAATCCGACAACCGCGCTCCTATCGCCAGCGCCAGCAGGCGTAGACCGACGAGGAGAGACGCGAGAACCCCGAGGGCGCGTGCGTATTCAAGGAGGGGGGCGGCGTCAGGATTCTGCACCGGGTCGTAGTATATGTCGGACAGCAACAGGACCTTCACGGTACGCACGGCGATATCGATCATGTCCGGCGCGTCTTTCGGGGCGCCGAGCTCGATGAACCAGCCTGTTCCGGCAAGGGCGAGGGCGGCAATGCCGGAGAGGATTGCGAAGGTCCACCACACGCTCAGGAAGGCCTGGCCGCGGCCGCCGCCGGGGCGTGCACTCACCTCGGCATGGGCGACGACCATCAGCGATATCCCCTTGCCTCCCGAGGGCGGGCACAAGGACGTTAGGGGCAAATCGCGGTCGCCGCAAAGGCTACGGTGTGAAGAATTCACGTGCTAGCAAGGGGATGCTTCAGGGCGTCGGAGACGAGCAGGAACGGGGCGGACGATGAAGACGATGAAGAAGAGCGCTTCGGAAACCGATGCGGAAGCGATCCAAAGGATCGCGCAGGTGGCGCATGAGGCGATGCGCGCCTGGCAGAAGGCGAATGGGCAGGCGCCTGCCCCTCCCTGGTCGCGCGCGCCCAAGTGGATGAGGGAATCGTCTGTCGCCTCGGTGCGCTGGCGCATCTCAAATCCGAAGGCGCCCACATCTGCTCAGCATGACCAGTGGATGGCGCAGAAAAGGGCGGACGGCTGGAAGTTGGGGAAGACCAAGGACGCGAAGAAGAAAACCCATCCGATGATGATCACCTATCGCGACTTGCCCCAGTTCGAGCAGCGCAAGGATGCGCTGGTGAACGCGGTGGTGGATGCGTTGAGGTAGTTCCCTTTTTTGTGCGCCCTCTGTGAGCCCGGCGTTCCGCAGGACTACGCCCTGGCAGCTTCCCGCGCCATCCGCTCGGCATCGGCCTGCGAGAAGCCGAGCTCCAGCAAGACCTCCACCGTGTGCTCGCCCAACAGCGGCGGCTCGATCCGGATGTCGGCTGGGGTGCCAGCGAACTTCACGGGGTGCTGCATCGCGATGTACGGAAAGCCTGCCGGATGGTCGCGCTCGTGGATGAAGCCGGTTTCGCGCAGGTGTGGGTCTTCGAGGACTTCCTGCAAGGTGGCGCAACGCGCGCACGGGATATCCGCGTTGCCGAGAAGGGCCAGCCATTCGTCAGTGGTTTTGGTGGCGGCGACTTCGCCGACGAGCTGGTAGAGCGCGCCGATGTTTGCGGTACGCGCATTGTAGGTGGAGAAGCGCGGATCTTCGGTCATCACTTCGGGGCGGCCGCCAAGTTCGAAAAAGGTGACCCACTGCTTGTCGCTGTAGGGCATGATGCCGATATAGCCGTCCCTGGTCGGGTACGGCATGCGGTTGATGCTGGACGAGCGCGTGTACGCCATCTGCGCCATCGGCGGCTTGAAGGTATGGCCGTAGAGGTTCTCGACGAGGTTGAAAGCCGTGAAGGCCTCCAGCATCGGCGCTTCGATGAACTGGCCTTCGCCCGTCCTGGCCTTGGCATAGAGGCCTGCGATCGTGGCGTAGGTCGCATGCAGGCCGGAGACCTTATCGGCCATCAGTGCGGGCATGTAGCGAGGCGGGCCGCCATCGCGGACGTGGAAGAGATCGGCGATGCCGGAGCCGGCCTGGATGAGATCGTCGTAGGCGGGCTTTCCCGCATAGGGCCCATCGGCACCGTAGCCTGCGCAGTGGACGTAGATGATGTCGCGCTTCAGCGCCTTGAGATCTTCATAGCCGAGCCCGAGGCGCTTCAGGCCGTCCATCCGCACGTTGGTGAAGAAAACGTCGGATTGCTTCACGAGCCGGCGCAGCGCCTCCAGGCCTTCCGGATTCTTGAGATCGAGCAGAATCGCGCGCTTGTTGCGGTTGCAGCCCATGTAGATCGCGCCCATGCCGGGCGCAGGTGATGGGCCAGCGTGGCGCATGATGTCGCCCGCGCCGTTTTCGACCTTGATGACGTCCGCGCCCATGTCGCCCATCAGCTGCGTGGCGTAGGGGCCGAGCACAACCGTAGACAGGTCCAGGATCTTCACGCCCGCAAGCGGGCCGGTCGATTTCGTGGTCACGCGCATTCACTCCAGGGTAGCGTCCGGCCTGCTATCGGGCGGCGCGGCGGGCGGCGCAAGAGCGGCGCAAGGGCGGCTCACGGCGGTCACGCGGGCTTGATAGCGACATCGGCCAGGCGACGGGATTTGCAGGATTTCGCCTGTGACGCCAAGGCACTTGCAATGATACGTGACTAGAACCATTCTAGCTCTGCCATGAAGACAGAAATACGACTGCAATCTGCTGGCCTGCGCGCGACCCCAAAGCGGATCGCGATCGGTGCCTTGTTGTTCGACGGCCCGGACCGCCACGTTACTGCCGACGACGTTGCAGCAATGGCGCGCAAGGCAGGCGTGCGGGTGTCTCTGGCGACGGTATACAATACGCTGAACCAGTTCGTGTCGGCTGGCCTGATGAAGCGCATCACGCTCGATACAGACCGGACCTATTTCGACACCAACGTTTCTGACCACCACCATCTCTTTTTTGAAGAGAATGGCGTACTGCATGACATTCCGGGTGACGCGATCCGGGTTGAAGGTCTACCCCCTGTCCCGGCCGGCGCCACGGTGCGCTCAGTCGAGGTGATCGTCCGCATGACGGGCGGAGGAACCTAACCCCATCTGGTGGAAATCAGTCTCCGAGAGCACGCGGGATTTGCACGCGCGTAGCGCTGAACTCCTTGATTGCATACCGTCGAGGTCAAGCGAAACAGGGGGCGGGCAGAAGCGGACCTACGGTAACTTGACGACGGCAGAAACCCGGCCAGTTCCTCGATCATCTTAACTTGCATCAAGGACGGGAACCGAGAAGCAGTCGAGTTCCTTACTCCCACGAAACACAACTGGGAGCATTTCTTGCCGAACGCCGAGCGCTTTGCGCTTCACAGACCTGAATTGTTGCCAGCCTTGCTGAGGGGCGAGCAAAAGCTCGTCGCTCTGATGAGCATTGATCGCCGCTCTGTCCCTGCGGGCAGAACGCTCGTTGAGGGCGATGCGGAACACCCGTTCGTCTATCGCCTCATGCAGGGATGGACCGGTCGCGTGCGAACACTTCCCGATGGACGCAATCAGTACATCCTCATTTTTCTGCCGGGCGATCTGTTCGCTGTGAAGAGCATGTTCGTGAACCGGCATCCCGACTCTATCGTTGCGCTGTCAGACATCGTCGTCGAGCAGATCGATCATCGAAAGTTGCGCGACATCTGCAATCAGGATCCCGATGTCTCCCTGCGTTGCGCCTGGCAGCTCGTCGAGGAGGAACGGCGGTTGCATAGCTGGATCGTCAGCCTTGGGCGTGGCAGCGCAGAAGAAAGGCTGGCGATGCTGATTGCCGAGCTGCATGGGCGGCTGGTCGTATCGGGAGCGATCGCGCGTGATGCGCGGGAGTTCTACCTGCCGATGACTCAGAGCCAGCTTGGCGATTATCTCGGCCTGTCAGCGGTGCACATCAACCGCGTCCTGAAGGCAATTCGCAACAACGGCATCGCGACTTTCCGCAACCAGCGGATGGTGATCCACGATCTCGACGCGCTGGGGCGGGTGGCGGATCCGCTGCGAGATTTCTACGACCGCACCAACCCCGCGTTCGGCGGCGACGCCTCGAACGGTCACGAGAGCTAGGTCAGCCACCGGGCTTCTTCGCGCCCAGCATGCGTGCGAGCGCCGCCGCCTGGATCTCCCACGCCCTGGACCCTGGGGCGACGAGTTCGACATGGCCGGTATCGAGGACAACCTCAACCGTCGATTCATCTCCGGCGGCTTTCGCTTTCCGCGCCCAGTTTTCACCAAGCACGGGCGGCGCGATGCGGTCGCGGTGACCGTTCACGCTGACCTGCGGGATGCGCAGGGGCAGGAGTTCGGCAGGCGATGTATCGGACAGGACGTTGCCGCGGCCGGGACCTATCCTGCCAACCAGATCGTCGTAGATGTCCGCCAGACAGCTGCGGTCAGTTACGTCGACCGAATCCGCGAGGTCAGCGAGGCCGCCTGAATTCACCACGCCAATCAGCGGAAGCGGGTTGTCGATGCGCGTGGGGCTGGTTGCAGGCAGGTGTTTGCGGCCGGCGAGCCAGAGCGCGAGATGACCACCGGCCGAGTGTCCGAATGCGGCAACGCGGTTGAGGTCAAGACTGTATGTGGCAGCGTGATCTCGCAGCGCGTCTGCGGCGCGGGCGACATCGGTGAAGGTGCCGGGATAGCCGCCGCCGGCTTCGTCAACGCCGCGATATTCGATGTTCCAGACGGCCATGCCGCGGTTGCGGAGGTCGTCCGCGGCCCAGTTCATCAGCGTGCGATCGGCGATCGCCTTCTGCCAGCAGCCACCATGGACCATAAGCACGACCGGATGCAGACCTGCGCCATCCGGGAGCCAGAGGTCTGCGATGTCCGTGGCGCTTGCGCCCCACTGGATGCTGTGAGTGGGAGAAACCCTGGGCCGCGAAAGGAGGTCATTCCAGACCATGAGCTGGGCAGGGGCCGTATAGCGTGGCTGTTCGGCCCCTCGCGTGCCGGGCGCAGGCGCAGGGCCCGGGCAGGCGGCGAGGGCGAGAGCCAGGACGGGAGCCAGGACGGGAGCGAGATTGCGCATGCCGTTCCCTCGCAAGGGATTGCGGGCATTGCAAGCCGGGGCCCTGTCATCGCAGATACGGCATGACCCAGAAGCGCACTCAGGCGCCCCGGACACGGCAGGACTGCGAAGCGCTTGACCGGGCCGATCCGCTCGGCGGGACGCGCGCACGGTTCGCCCTGCCTGATGGCGTGATCTATCTGGACGGCCACTCGCTGGGGCCGGCGACGCATGGCGCGCTGGAGCGGCTGGCGCGTGCCGCGGGCGAGGAATGGCGGCGCGGCCTGATCCGGTCGTGGAATGACGCCGGCTGGTTCGACCTGCCCGCGCGCACGGGTGCCAAGCTGGCGCGGCTGGTCGGCGTGGCGCCCGATGAGGTGGTCGCGACGGACAGCGTGTCGGTGAACCTGTTCAAGCTTGCGGTTGCCGCTCTACGGTTGACAGGTTCGCGCACGGTGATGGTCCAGAACGACGAGTTCCCGACCGACCAGAGCATCGCTGAGGGTATTGCGGATGCGGGACTGGGCGAGTTGAAGCGACTGCCGCCTGCGGATGCGCTGGCGGCCTTCGGTGCCTGTCGCGGCGTGATCATCCGGAGCGCGGTGAACTACCGTACGGGTGAGGCAGCCGACATCGATGCGTGGGAGCAGGTGGCGCACGAGGCGGGCAACCTGATCGTCTGGGATCTGAGCCACGCCACGGGCGTGCTGGATCTGCGGCTTGCACAGCGCGGCGCGAAACTGGCGGCTGGGTGCACATACAAGTTTCTCAATGGCGGGCCTGGCGCGCCGGCCTTTGTCTATGCGTCCGCGGACATCGCGCAGGCGCTTCAGTCACCGATCCTCGGCTGGTTCGGGCAGAAAGATCAGTTCGACTTTGGCGCAGCCTATGAGGCGAAGGACGGCGCGGCGCGGTTTGCCACGGGCACGCCGCCTGTGCTTTCGCTCTGCGCGCTTGACGCCGCTCTCGATGCCTTTGACGGCGTCGATCTTGCGCAGACGGCCGCGAAGGCGCGCGCGCTGGGCGATCTGGTGATCGCGCGAACCGAGGCGATGGGCCTCGAGACTATTTCCCCAGGTGACGCTGCACGGCGTGGCGGGCATGTCAGCATACGGCATGAGCATGGCTACGCCGTGGTGCAGGCGCTGATAGCGCGCGGCATAATTCCGGATTTTCGCGCGCCGGATGCGATCCGGTTCGGCGTCTCGCCGCTGTATGTGCGGTATGTTGATGTGTGGGATGGGATGGACGCATTGGCCGTCGTACTCGCAACGCGGGCGTGGGATCGGCCGGATTTTCACACGCGGGCGGCGGTGACCTGAGCCCTAGTCGTCGATCGCCGCGTAAACCAGTTGCTGCAACTGGGGACGGATGGGGTAGGCGCCGGAGGGCATCAGTTGAGTCATCTGGATGGCGATGATGTCCTCGACCGGGTCGATCCAGAAGAAGGTGGAGGCCATGCCGCCCCATGAATACGTGCCAACCGAACCGGGTTGGGTCGTCGCAACCACGTCGGTCGTCAAGGCCCAGCCGAGGCCAAAGCCGGATCCGTCCATGCGGGATTCCGAGAAGGTCTTGTCGCCCATATCCTTGAGCGTCTTGTTGCCCGGCAGGTGGTTCATGGTCATGAACTCGAGCGTCTTGGGCGAGAGGATGCGCGCACCATCGAGTGCGCCGCCGCCCGCCAGCATCAGGCAGAAACGGAAATAGTCGCCGATGGTCGAGGCCAGTCCGCCGCCGCCGGAGAACACGTTCGGCGCCGCCGCATAGCGGCTGGCCGATCCTGCGGCGTCCGCGAGAGAGATCACGCCAGTGTCGGGATTTCGGGCATAGCAGGCCATCAAGCGATCGATGCTTTCGGCCGGCACGTGGAAGCCTGTGTGCTTCATGCCAAGGGGGCCGAAGATGCGCGTCTGGAAGAAGCGGTCGAGACTCATGCCCGACGCCACTTCCACAACGCGGCCAAGCACGTCTGTCGAATTTGAATAGTTCCATTTGTCGCCCGGCGAGAACACAAGCGGCGCCTGAGCGAGCCCCTCGCAAAAGGATTTCAGGTCGCCCTTCCAGTTTGAGTAGTCGAGCTTGCGCTGGCGATAGATCGCATCGACCGGCGTCTGGACGATGAAAGAATAGGTCAGGCCCGACGTGTGCAAGAACAGGTCGCGCACGGTCATGGCCCGCGCCGGCTTGTGCAGCTGCCCATCCTCCCCCATCACCATGACGTCGTGGAATTCCGGGATGTAGCGATGGACTTCGTGATCGAGGCGCAGGGCACCTTCCTCGAACAGCATCATTGCCGCGACCGACGTGACCGGCTTGGTCATCGAGTAGATGCGGTAGATCGTGCCCGCGTCGATTGGCCGGCCGCTACCCATTTCGGTGGTCCCCTGAAAGGACAGGTGGGCCACTTGTCCGCCACGCGCCACCAGTGCGGCAACGCAGGGCAGCTTCCGCTTCTCGATATAGGCGTCGAAATAGGCTGGAATGCGCTTGAGCCGTTCGGCATTCAGCCCGGCCTCGGCCGGATCGACCTGCTCAATCGCGCCCATGTGAACTCCCTGATGGCTTTGCCGCAGCTTTAGCCCGCCATTCGGCTGGTGCAAACCGTATCGCGCGGTTGCTCCGGGGCTCCATCTTGTCGATGATGCTGCGGGGAAAGTCCGGAGCGCTCAGAGAGCACACATGGCGGATACCGCCCGCACCATGAAAGACAAACCAGGCGATGCGCCGACGCGGCGCGAACGGCGCAAGAATGCCGAACGCTCGGCCGCGACCCGTAAGCAGATTCTCGACGCTACCGTCGAGTGCCTTGACACGTCGGGCTACGGTGCCGTGACCAACATCCGTGTGGCCGACCTGGCGGGCGTCAGTCGTGGCGCGATGATGCACCACTTCCCGACGCGACAGGCGCTCATCATTGCGGCTGTCGAGCATGCATACGGCACTCTGAACCAGTATCGCGCCGAAGAGCTTGCGAAGGCTCCGCCGGGACTGGACCGCTATCGGCTGATCATGGACCTCTCGCTTGTGACCCAACGCCTCCCGGAAGGCATGGCGCTGAACGAGATCAGGATCGGCTCGCGCAGCGACCCGGAGATCCGTGATGCGGTCACGCCGATGATGAGCGCGATCTCGGAGGACTATGTGCGCCTGGTCAGCCGCATCGCGCGCGAGGCTGGCCTAAAGGCGACACGCGAGTTGCACGGGCTCACCGGAACGGTGGCGATGGCGACGCGGGCGCTTGCGATCAACACCTTCACCTATCCCAGCCCACGCGTTGGGGAGAATGTGTCGTGGACGCTGCAGACAATGCGCGAGGGTCTCATCGCGCGGCAACTCGGCAAGGACAAGGCGAAGTATCCTTCGCCGCTGCCGGAGAGCGACTAGGCCCGCATAAGCGCACCAAGCAAGGGTATGCCGCGCCAGAGCAGATCGGCAAAATCGGTGGGCGCGAGAGGATAGGCCATCAGATAGCCCTGCCCTTCGTCAACGCCGAGGTCAGCGAGGTAGCGCCACATCTCGGGCGTCTCGATGCCTTCGGCAACAATATTGAGTTGCAGCTCTCTCGCAAGACGCACGCTGGTCTCAACGGCGGTGCGGGCAAACGAGTCGGTGAAGACATTGCGTGTGAAGGTCTGGTCGATCTTCAGCTCGGTGAAAGGAAAGCGCTGCAGGCGATCAATGTTGGAGGCGCCCGTACCGAAATCATCGACCGACAGGCCGAAGCCCTTTATGCGCATGCGCGCCATTGTCTCAAGGACGTCCGGCCCGGAATTCATCAGGTGGCCTTCGGTGACCTCGAGCGTTACCTGCGTGCATGACAGGCCTGCCGCTTCGATGATCTGCGCCAGCTGGTCGGGAAAGTCGCGGCGGGTGAGAGACAGGGGCGAGATGTTGATGGACACGGGCATCGGCTCGCCGTTCACACCATAATCGCGAACATGGTGCGCGACCGTGCGGGCGAGCGCGAGCGTCAGGTCATCAATACGATCAGTTTGCTCAGCAAGCTGAATGTAAGGGACGGGGTTCGCGTACTCATCGTGTGTAATGGCGATGCGGGCGAGGGCCTCGGCGCCGGAAACCTGGCAGGTGCGCATGCACACCTTGGCCTGGAAGAAGGGGATCAGCGCCCCGCGGTCGATAGCGGCGTCAAGGACGGCAGGGTCGGCGGGCGCAACGCTACCAGGCGCACCAAAGCGCCTCGCCGGAGCGCCGCGTTTCAGCGCGTCGTTGAGCGCTTCCGTGGTCAGCGGCTTGCGGATCGAGCCGATGATGTTGAGGCCCTGCATCCTCGCGAGCCGGGCTACCGTGTCGATGACTGCAGCCGCCTCGCCAGAGACGATGAGCACTTTGCCAGGAAACTTCCGGTCGGACAGCGAGCGGATCAGGCTGACGCCGTCATGCGCGGGCATGTTGAGGTCGCACACAAGCAGGTCCGGCTGCATGCCGGCATCGAGCTTGGCAAGGGCGTCAAAGCCGTCTTCCGCCATGTCGACCGAACCGAGGCCAGCGTCGAGGATCATGTCCTCGGTCAGGGCGCGGAAGACGGGATCATCATCGACAAGAAGTGCGTGTCTGTAGCTCATGCCGCGTGCGCCATCTGGAAAGGGATCAGACGAGGCGCACCCTGCCCCACCAAGGTTAAGGATATCGCAAGCGTCATCCGGCGGTTGTTGTCAGCTTGACGATGGGCCAGGTTTTGTTCCCGACACCCCCGGGCAAAGGGACGAGGCTGTCCTCGCAATCGGTTTTGATGCCCCCATGTGGGCGCCCCGCATACCGTCTCGAGGTACGCAGTCTGAAAGCCTTTCCCGGGCGGGGGCGGAGGGCGCGTTGCACCATGTCGTTAACCCAACTGTCAGGACGGCTTGCCATGATCGGCCCAAGAGGGGCGGAAATGGCCGGGATTGCAGTACCGTTCAGGCAGTCGATCCGGTTTCGATTGTCCCTGATGATTGCAGGGGTGATCCTGGCCGCGGTGATGGCTGTCACCGTGAGCGGCGCGTTCCGGGACCTGAGCCGGGCGGCCGAAGCCCGGACAGAAACACTCACCGCGGCATCATCAGCCTATACCGCCGCGCTCTCCGCGCCGCTGGCCACGCGCGATCGCGCAGCCGCGTTCGAGCACATGCGCGGTATGCAGAATGTGCGCTCGATCATCTACATGGCAGTCGCGGACGCAGAGGGCCGGACATTCGCCCAGCTTGGCGCAGGGGCCTCGATCAGGGGCAAGACGCTCGATCTTACCCAGCTGCATGAGTTCGATCTGCTCACTGCAGACCGTGGCTCGCTGAGCATGCCGATCGTGCATGGCGGCGAGACCATCGGTGCGCTGGTGCTGCTGGCCGACATCACCGACTTGCGGGGCGATCTCTATGCGACGCTGGCCTGGACCCTGCTGGCTGCGCTGGCCGCCATCGCCGGAGGGTTGGTGCTGGCACAGGTGATGATCAGCCGTCTGACGCGGCCGATCCGTGAACTGGCGAGCGTGATGTCGGAAGTCGGCGCCAGCCAGGACTTTTCGCGCCGTATGCCGGAGGCTCGCCGGAGGGACGAGGCAGGCGTGCTCGGCCAGGCCTTCAACGGGATGATCGACAACATCCGCCAGCGCGATCAGCAGATTGCGCACCATGTTGCGACGCTGGAGCAGACGGTGGAGGATCGCACACGCGATTTCCGTCTTGCCAAGGAAGAGGCGGAGAATGCCAACGCCGCGAAGTCGGACTTTCTCGCCACCATGAGTCACGAGATCCGGACGCCGATGAACGGCATGATGGTGATGGCGGAGATGCTGGCGTCGGCCGATCTCTCGCAACGCCATCGTCGGTACGCCGAGATCATCACGCGGTCGGGTGCCAGCCTGTTGACCATCATCAATGACATTCTCGACCTGTCGAAGATCGAAGCCGGAAAGATGGACCTCGAGGCCGTGCCGTTCTCGCCGGAACGAATGGTCGAAGATGTTGCCAGCCTGTTCTGGGAGAAGGCGCGCTCGAAGGGACTGGAACTGGCCGTGCGTATTTCGCCGGAGGTCCCGCTGCAGGTGGTAGGCGATCCGACGCGGCTCAACCAGGTGGTGACCAACCTCGTCAACAACGCGCTCAAGTTCACGGAGTCAGGCGGCGTCACGATTGATCTGGCGGCCGACGCACAAGGCCAAAACACACGGCTACGCATCGCAATCAGGGATACCGGCGTCGGTATCGAGGCCTCACGCATTGGCGCGATCTTCGAAGCGTTCAGCCAGGCGGACCAGTCGACCACGCGCAAGTTCGGCGGCACGGGGCTTGGTCTCACCGTCTGCCGGCGACTGATCGATGCAATGGCCGGCGAAATCATCGTCACGTCCGAAGTCGGCAAGGGTTCCGTGTTCACCGTTGTCGTTGATCTGGCCGTCGAGCAGGCGGCCCCTGCGAAGCCTGCCCACGACGGCATGCGGTTCGCACTGGCCCTGCCCTGCCCACTGTTGCGGGCCTCTGTCATTGCGTCGCTTGCCGACCTGGGCGCACGGGGTCGCTGGATCATGGCGCCGCAAGATGCTGAGGCTGGCGAGATCGTGCTGTGCCTGTCCGACCAGTTGCGACACGGCGGCGCAGCTGGAGCAATCAACGTTCTGCTGACGGATGTGGGCGACAACCATGCGGATGCACTTATCCGCGATGGTGCCGCCGCCGATGTGATCCCGCTGCCGCTGGGGCGGCAGGCGCTTTGGGACTTTGTAGCCCGGGCGAACCGCAACGCCTTCCGCGGCTCGGCTGCGCTGGCGGCATCTGCCATGGTCGCATCGACCGAGAGCTTCTCTCATCTGGCGATCCTTGCCGTCGACGACAATGCCGTGAACCGCGAAGTGCTGCGAGAGGCGCTGTTGAGCCTCGGCGTGGACGGCGACTTCGTGAGCAATGGGCGTGAAGCGGTCGAGGCTGCGGAGCGCCGGGACTACGACGTCATCTTCATGGACGGCTCGATGCCGGAGATGGACGGCCTCACCGCGACGCGCCTGATCCGCGAGGCGGAAGCCAAGGGCAGCAAGCGCCGCGCCTTGATCGCCGCGCTGACGGCGCAGGTTCGTGGCGCAGATGCGGATGCATGGGCGGAGGCAGGCGCCGACCGGCACATGACGAAGCCGTTTACCTCGGCGCGACTGATGGAGGCTCTGAAATCAGCGGGTGGACAGGCGGGTCTGGAGGGTGCTCAGGCACCAGAAACATCCATGGTGGACACTTCGAGCGTCGTGCCTGGCTTGCCCGAGAATGACTCTATCGAGGCGGCGGTCGATCCGGGCGTTCCGGAGCCGGTCGCTGACGTCATGATCGACGAAGATGCCGTCGCGACCATGACAGCTGTCGGCGCGCGCAATGGGCGGGATGTGCTGGGCAAGGTTTGGAAGCTGTTCCTCGTCCAGGGGCCGGATGCGGCCTTCAAGCTGGAGACGCTGGCGACGGGGACAGATTCCGCGGCGATCGCGAGACAGGCCCATTTCCTGAAATCAATGGCGTTGTCGGCCGGCGCGGTGCGGGTCGCCCGGCTCTGCGAGGACGTCGAACGGGCCGGCAAGGAGGCGAAGCTTCACGAGGCGATTGCTCGGCTGAAGGGGCTGCGCGAGCATCTCGACGCGGTCTGCACGGAGATGAAGCGGCGGCTGGACGAGAAGGTCGCGGCGGTGGGCTGAGCCGGCAAGGTATTCAACCGTTGCAAGAATTTGCCTGGACCCGAGCAGCGATCATTGCGGCGCCTCGCCCGGATTGACGCGCCGGACCGGGGCGTGTGAAGGCTGCCGGGGCCGCCGCGAGTGGCAGCCGTACCGACAACGTGAAGTCTCCGGGCAGAGACTCGGTCCCTTCTGGCGCGGTACAAGAAGCGCTGGATTTCCGGACGTTACATGAGCGTTACGCCCACTGAACCAAACACACAGCTCGACCCCGCGACCACCGCGGAGATTGCGCGCGTGCGGGGGTCGGGCGTGCTTGGCCAGTCGGGTCGACTGCTCGAACTCTTCGACTTTCTTGCGCTGCGCTCGTCCGATGAACGTCCCCCGAAAGAGGCGGAAATTGCCCTTGCCGTGTTCGGGAAAAGCGACGCCGAGGCGCTGCGCGATGACCCGGTCGCGCGGGTCTATATCCACCGGCTGCGCAAGCGGCTGGACGAATTCTACCTGCGCAACGGAACGCCAGCAGGCGTACGGCTGGACATTCCGAAGGGCGACTACCGGATTGCCGGCATCAACCCGAACGCGGCCGATGCAGCCGAGGCCGATACGCAGGCCGCAAACGGAACGGAGGAGGCCCCTGCCCGGCGCAAGATGAACTGGGGGCTGATTGCCGCCTGCGTGGCTGTGTTGGCGATCGGCGGGAACATTGTCGCGTGGAGCATGCTGGCGGGGCGGCCGGGAGGCGCCGAGCAGCGCCTAGCCGATACCAGTATCTGGAGCGAGATCGCGGCCAGCAATCGTCCGCTGCTGATCGTCGTCGGGGACTACTACATGTTCGGGGAGTACGAAGACCGCGTCGTGCTGAAGCGCCTGATCCGCGACTTCGCGATCAACAACAAGGAAGACCTTGTCTCCGCCCAGCGTGGTGATCCGGAAAGCATCGAGACCTACTCGGACGTTGCCATGCAATACCTGCCGGCGTCGGCGGCGTTTGCGCTGGCTGACATTGCCCCGCTGCTGCGCGAAGGACGTGACGTGCAGGTGACACTGGCATCGGAACTGACACCGGACCGGATGAAGACGAACGACATCATCTATGTCGGCCTGCTGAGCGGGCTTGGGCCGTTGCGCGATCCGGTGTTCTCGTCGTCGCGGTTTGCACTTGGCGCGAGCTACGATCAGATCGTCGATCGCAAGTCGGGCAAGACGTATACAAGCGAGGCATTTCTCGCAGCGCCCGGAGACCAGATGTACCGGGACTATGGATTCTTCTCCTCGTTCGAGGGGCCGACAGGCAATCGCATTGCCATCCTTTCCGGCTCACGCGACACGGCTGTCATGGGCGTGGCCGAGGCCGTGACACAGCTGGACCGGCTGGCGCGCGTTGCGCAGAAGACGCCGGCAGGTGGCGACTTCGAGGCGCTGTTCGAGGTGAAGGGCCAGAAGCACGTGAACCTCGAGGCTCAGGTGGTGGCGTCCTATCCGCTCGATGGCGAGGCGATCTGGTCGGGCGACCGGGCCAATACCGCGTCCTATCCGGACAAGTAACTCAGGCGGGAGCGAATGCGAGTTCGCATCGCACGCCGTCGCGTTCGAATCTCACAAGCGCAGACCCTCCCGGCACGCCGTTGAGCGCTGCGCCGATCATGCGCGTGCCGAAGCCGGAATTGCGGGGCTTGTCGACGGCAGGTCCGCCGGACTCGATCCAGCGAAGCACGCACAGGCCGGCGTCCGATCTGGCCCAGTCACACGTGACCTCGCCGGCCGCAGAAGACAGCGCGCCGTACTTCACGGCGTTGGTCGCAAGCTCGTGCAGACAGAGCGCGAGCGGAATCGCAGCCGAGGGCGCGATTGCGATCGTCGGGCCGCCTACGATGCGCAGGCGCTGGCCGAAGCTATCGGTGAAGGGGGCGAGCGACAGGCTGACCAGCTTGTCGAGGTGGACCGGCGCATCGGCGTCAGTCGTCGACATCAGGTTGTAGGCGGATGAGAGGGCGCGGACGCGCTCGGTCAGACGGTCGCGGAATTCCTCGACGTTGGTGGCACCCTTGGCGGACTGCTGGGCGAGCGCGCTGAGGATGGCGAAGGTGTTCTTGGCGCGGTGGGTCTGTTCGCGGATGACGAGTTCGAGTTTCTGCTTGGTGCGGGCGAGTTCGTCCCGTTCGGTGCGGAGGCGCGTGCGCAAGTCGTAGGCGAGGCCGCAGCCGATGGCGACAACCGAGGCGAGCACGAGCCAGATCATCGTGATGGCGAACGGGAAGGCGCCAAACACAAGCAGGGCGAGGGGGGTCGAGATCGCGACGGCGAGCGCGCCCGAGCGGATGCCAGCGATAAGCGATGCTGCCATCACTGCAGGATAGTAGGTCACGAAGGGAACCTGGCCCGGGATGATCGCATCAACCGCGAGCCGGGCGAGATAGCCGAGGGCGGTACAAGCGAGGGCGACGAGCAAGGCACGCAGCCAGCTTCCACTCCCTGCGAGCCACCCGTGGATTTTCATATGCCACGCTTACCGGTTGACGCATCTATCCTCACAGGGATTTTGCAGAGGTCAACTGGAGATCGCGCACACGGACGCGACCCCTGCGGCGAGAGCCGGGGTTGGTTGAATCAATGAGGGGTTCGAGGGGAGTGGTGGCGAGCCCCCGCATTGGTCCAATTGAGAGTCCCGCGGCGAGCCCGAGATTGACTCCGTGGGTGTGGCTGCGTTCCGCGAGGTCATTGCCGGACGTCGCCTGGGGCACATCTGCGTGCGCAACCGCCGTGTGCCAATCACGGTGGTTGCGGTTGACGATCATCCCGAGCGTTGTCGCGGCGCGTTGTACGAGGCTCACGGATAGCATCAGCACCATTTCGATCCAGCAATCGAGAGACGGTGGGGTCACGACGCCGTATGATGCGGTTCGTGCTCGTGTCATGGGCGCAACTATACGGCCGCGCGGAACAGTGCTCGACAGAAGCCCTTTCGCGATCTCTGTGTGTTCCCCGCTTTATTGGCGCAGGGCTTTGAACAGTCTCGCGAGAGCCGGTTCCCCATCCCCAAAACCGTGCGCGCTTCCGGGGGCGATGCGCATCCTTCCAGCGTGTTGCTTCGTTGCGAGCCGCTACGCTGCGCGTTCGAAGATGGCGGCAATGCCCTGGCCTCCGCCGATGCACATGGTTTCGAGACCATAGCGGGCTTCGCGGCGTTTGAGTTCGTTCATCAGGTTGGCGAGGATGCGGCCGCCCGTGGCGCCGATGGGGTGGCCCAGGGAGATACCAGAGCCGTTGACGTTGAGCTTGTCGGCATCGTTCCAGCCCCAGCCTTTCAGAACGGCAAGGACTTGCGGGGCGAAGGCTTCGTTGAGTTCGACGAGGTCGATGTCTTTCCACTTGAGGCCGGTTCGCGCGAACAGACGTTCCACTGCCGGGACCGGGCCGATGCCCATGCGGGACGGCTCGACGCCGGCGGCAGCCCAGCCGACAAACCAGCCCATTGGCTCAAGGCCGAGTTCTTCCAGCTTATCCTCGGCGACAACAAGACAGGCGGCGGCGGCGTCGTTCTGTTGCGACGCGTTGCCAGCGGTGACGACCCCGCCCTTCTCGATCGCCTTCAGTGCGCCGAGGGAGGCCGCGGTGGCGTCGCCGCGGATGCCTTCGTCCATCTTGAAGGTGATCGGATCGCCCTTCTTCTGCGGGACGGCGACGGGGACCAGTTCGTTGTCGAACTTGCCGGCCTTCCACGCGGCGGCTGCGCGCTGCTGGCTGCGGGCGGCGTACGCGTCGCATTCCTCACGGCCGATCTGGTAGTCCTTGGCGAGATTCTCCGCTGTTTCGATCATGCCTGTGATGACGCCGAAGCGGGAGACAGGTTGTGACATGACGCGGCCGCGCTGGAGCCGATCGTGCATGGTGACGGAGCCAGCGCGGGCGCCGGAGCGCATGTCGGTCGAATAGTATTCGACATTCGTCATGCTCTCCACGCCGCCGGCGATGACAACGTCAGCGGCGCCCGTCTGCACGAACATGGCGGCGTCGATGATTGACTGAAGCCCCGAGCCGCAGCGGCGGTCGAGCTGGTAGCCGGGGACGGAAATGGGGAGATCTGCCGCGAGTGCAGACCAGCGGGCGACGCAGGGGGCTTCGCCCGAAGGGTATCCCTGCGCGAAGACGACATCGTCGATGCGCTCCGGGTCGATCTTCGTGCGCTCGACGAGGGCCTTGAGGATCACAGCCCCGAGGTCACCCGCCTGCATCGGCGCGAGGGCACCCTGGAACTTGCCCACCGCCGTACGGAGCGGGCTGACGATGGCGGCGCGGCGGAGCTTTGTCATGCAGGAATCCTCTGGAAGTGCCGGCAACATAGCGGCGAGCGCGGGGGACACAACCGCCGGGCGCGTCGTGCCGACTTGACGTGCGCGGCCGGAAGGTTCGTATCGGCGCGGGTCGTTCTGCTGGTGAATTCATGCGGACGACCGAAACGCGGGGAGATGCAGGTGGCGGCACATTACCGGATCATTGGCGGGCTGGGCTCGCCCTACTCGATGAAGATGCGGGCGATCATGCGGTATCGCCGCCTGCCCCATGTGTGGGAGCCAGGCGGGGCTGACATGGAGACCGTGTTCGGGAATGTGAAGGCACCGGTAATACCCGTGATCCAGTATCCAGGCGGCGAATGGCGCAATGACTCGACGCCGATGATCTTCGAGCTGGAGCAGCGGCATGCCGAGCGCGGCATCGTCCCGGTGGACGCGGCGGACAGGTTTCTCGCCTGCCTGCTGGAGGACATGGGCGATGAATGGGCGACGAAGCTGATGTTCCACTATCGCTGGTTCTACGAAGAAGATCAGGAGGCTGTATCGCGCTGGTTGTCCTATGACCGTCATCGCGGCGGCGGCATGGAGCAGATACAGGCGTTCGCCGATTTCTTCCGGGCGCGCCAGATGGGGCGGATGGCCCTGGTCGGATGTACGCCGGGCAATGCGCCGCTTATCGAGGAGACAATGCGGAGGCTGTGCGCAATGCTGGAAGAGCAGTGCAAGGTCTCGCAATTCTGGTTCGGCTCGCGGCCGTCGCTGGCGGAGTTTGCATGGATGGGTCAGGTCTCGCAGCTGGCTTCCGATCCGACGCCCGAGCGGCTGATGCGGAGGATTGCGCCGCTGACTTTCCGCTGGCTGGAGCAGATGGACGATCTGTCAGGGCTGGAAGGTGCCTGGCGCGAAGCGGGAGAGGCGCGTGGGCCGGTGGTGGAGAAGCTGCTGGCGTTTGCGGGCGAAGTCTATTTTCCCTTCCTGATCACCAATGCGCAGGCGGTGGCGGCTGGCAAGGAGACGTTCAGCTTTTCGGCTCTGGGGATGCCGTATGAACAGGGTGCGTTCAAGTATCAGGTGAAGTGCCTCGACACGCTGCGGCGGATGTATGCGGAGCTGCCTGTTGAGGCGAAGGCCGAGCTTGATCCGTTGCTCGAGCGGACCGGATGCCTTGCCGCACTGAAAGGCTGATGACGGATGCCAGCGGGCGCGGCAGACTGACAAAATGAGCAAGGCCGAGACACATCCGGAGATTCGTGAAGCTGTGCGCAAACTGTGCGCGCGGTTTCCCGGGCCGTACTGGCGGGGGCTGGATCGCGAGCGCGCCTATCCGACGGAGTTCGTGAAGGCGCTGACCGAGGCGGGGTGGCTGTCGATGCTGATCCCGGAGCAGTATGGCGGCGCGGGTCTGGGGCTTACGGCGGCTTGTGCAGTGCTGGAGGAAATCCATCGTTCGGGCGCCAACGGTGCAGCGTGTCACGCGCAGATGTACACCATGGGCACGCTGCTGCGTCATGGCTCCGAGGCGCAGAAGGAGCGATGGCTGCCGAAGGTGGCGAGTGGGGAGCTGCGGCTGCAGGCGTTTGGCGTGACGGAGCCGACGAGCGGAACGGACACGACACGGATACAGACATTCGCGAAGCGGGTGGATGACATGTATGTTGTCAACGGCTCGAAAATCTGGATCAGCCGGGCTGAGCATTCGGACCTCATGGTCCTGCTGTGCCGGACCAGCCCGCGCGATGACGCGGGGAAGACGTCGGACGGGATGAGCGTGCTGCTGGTCGACATGCGAGAGGCGAAGGGCCGTGGGCTTACGATCAAGCCGGTGCGCACAATGCTGAACCATGCGACGACAGAACTGTTCTTCGACGACATGGAAGTGCCGGTCGAGAATCTGATCGGACGCGAGGGCGCCGGGTTCAAGTACATAATCGACGGGATGAATGCGGAGCGCATTCTGATCGCGGCGGAGTGCATTGGCGATGGGAAGTTCTTTGTCGATCGCGCGTCGGCTTATGCGAAGGAGCGGTCTGTGTTCGGCGGACCTATTGGTGAAAACCAGGGCGTACAGTTCCCGATCGCGCGGGCGCATGTGCAGGTGACGGCGGCGGGGCTGATGGTGGATCATGCCGCTCAGCTGTTCGAGGCGGGCGAGCCTTGTGGGTCCGAAGCCAACATGGCGAAGATGACGGCGTCGGAGGCAAGTTGGTATGCAGCCGATGTCTGTGTGCAGACGCATGGCGGATTCGGCTTTGCGGAAGAATACGACATCGAGCGCAAGTTCCGCGAGACGCGGCTCTACCAGGTCGCTCCAATCTCGACCAATCTGATCCTCAGCCATGTGGCGACGCATGTGCTGGGCATGCCGAAATCGTTCTAGTGCGAGGGGACGACATGAACTGGCGCTCGATGTTGTTTGTGCCGGCGGCAGCGCCGCAACGCTGGCAGAAGGCGCACATGCGGGGCGCGGATGCGCTGATTGTCGATTTGGAGGATTCGACGCAGGCGGATGCAAAGGCGAGCGCGCGCGTGCTGGCGACGGAGGCGGTGGCATTTCTCGCGGCGCAGGGCGCCACCGTGACTGTGCGGGTGAACAATGACGAGGCGTATCTCGCAGACGATCTTGAGGCGGTGGTGAAGCCGGGGCTACGGGCGATTGTGATGCCCAAAGTTGAGCAGACGTCGGAGCTGGACAGCTTGTCGGCGATGATAGACGCGCTTGAGTATGAGGCGGGGCTGGAACGGTTTTCGATCGGCGTGGTTGCTGTGATCGAGAGTCCGCGTGCGCTGGAGCGCGTGGTTCAGATTGCCGATGCACCGCGGTTGATCGGGCTCGCGCTGGGGAGCGAGGATTTCTCGCTTGCGCTTGGGCGGAAGCCGGGGCCGCTGTCGCTGGATCTTGCGGCGCAGACGATTGCGTACGCGGCGGCGGCGCGGGGGAGGATGGGGATCGGCATGGCATCGAGCATCGCCAACTTCACTGATCTGGACGCGTTCGCGACAGATGCACGCCGGGCCCATGCAATGGGGCTGACGGGCGCGATGTGCGTGCACCCGAACCAGATCGCCGCGCTGAATGCAGGCTTCGGCGCGACTGAGGCGGATGTGGCGGAGGCGCGCGCCATTCTCGAGGCGTGGGACCGCCGCGTGGATGGCGTGGTGAACCACAATGGCAGGATGATCGACCTCCCCGTGGTGGAGCGGGCGCGCCGACTTCTGGCGTCTGCGGGTCTCGCGTGATCACCGGCTATCCTGACGACGCTGTTCGCGCGCTGCGACCGGGGCAGCGCGTGTATTTCCAGGGCGGGCCAGGCGAGTGCGCGGCGTTCTACACGGCGCTGCGCGATAATCCGGGGCTGTCAAATGGCGTTGAGCTGTGGTCGTGCCTGATCCCGGGGATCAATACGCGCGACTATGGGGCCCTCCCAGGCAATGTGACCCTGACCACGTTCATGGCCTCGCCTGCACTGGAGATGTCGATTGCTTCGGGGCGCACCACACTCAAGGCGATGCCGTATTCCGAAATCGGCGAGCTGATGGCGGCGGCGGAGTTCGACGTGGCGGTTCTGCATGTCGCGCCGCCGGACCGCGATGGTCGATGCTCCTTGGGCCTGGCGTGCGACATGGCGGGTCTGGTGTGGCCGAAGGCGGGGCGATGCGTGGCGTTCGTGAATGAGCGGATGCCGTCAATTCCCGGAGCGGACTTCATTCCGGCGGACGCGATCAGTCTAGCGATACCGATTGATGAGCCGCTGATGACGCCGCCGGCATCGGAGCGGCGCGCGAACCCGGCGTTGCTGGAGATCGCGCGTTTCTGTGCAGAGCTGGTGCCGGATGGCGCAACGATTCAGTCCGGGATTGGCGAGGCGCCGGGAGCGGTGGTGGCTGCATTGAAGCTGCATCGCGGTTTGCGCGTGCATTCGGGGATCATCACGCCGGACTACATGCAGCTTGCCGAGGCAGGCGCGCTGGATTCAGGCGCGGAGCATGTGACGGGTGTGGCGTGGGGCGATGCGGCATTTCAGATGTGGCTGCCGCAGTCGGGCTTTGCGTTCCGCTCGGTTCTGGAGACGCACGGCCGTGTGGCGCTGGCGGCTGTCGACGGGTTCGTGTCGATCGGGTCGGCGCTGGAGGTGGATCTCGAGGGCAATCTGAATCTTGAATGGCGTGCGGGGCGGCGGATCAGCAGCGTTGGCGGCGCGCCGGACTATATGCGCGGGGCGAAGGCTTCGGCGGGCGGGCTGTCAATCATCGCTCTGCCCGCAACGGCCGGTGGCGCGTCGCGCATCGTGCCGCAGCTGGCCGCGCCATCCATAACGGGCAATCTGGCGGATCTGGTGGTGACGGAGTATGGCGTGGCGCGGTTGAAGAACCTCTCGGGCCGGGGGCGCGCGGCGGCGTTGATCGCGATTGCAGCGCCCGAGCACCGGGGCTTTCTGGAACGTGGGCTGCGGTGAAGCGTCAGGGCGCGACGGTGATCCCGGCGCGGCGCAGCAGTTTGCGCGCGAAGACGTCGACAACACTGAACGGCGCGAAGAGCACGGTGGTGCGGTCAAGCGACCAGACAAGTTGCAGCGAGGACAGGTCTGGGCCCCGCCTCGACAGGACGCGCCGCATGAGCAGGTAGCCGACCATGCGGCGGCCGCTCACCATGGCAGTTGAGAGATCGCTGCGGACGGGCTTTGGCCAGCGGGTCCGGTGCTTGACGCTACGGACGGAGACGATGTTGAAAGCGCGGCGGCGAAGGTCCTTCACCGTCCCCCATTCGTGCGAGCTTTCGTAGATGCTGACGCCGCGGCCAAGTGAGACTTCGGATTGCATCGACACGCAGACGCGGCGCGCCTTGAGCGCAAGATCGATGAAGAAGTTATGGTCCTCGCCGGCCCAGCGGAGCTTCTCCGGCATGCGGAGGCCTTTGAGGATGCCGACGCGGATCAGGATTGATGAGGTGTGCGCGAGATACTCGCGTGCAGAGTAAGCGGCCATTTGAGGGCCGCTGCAGACGTAGAAGCGGTCGCCGCCAAGTTGGGTCAGTTCGCCGTCGCCGCCCAGAGGTTCGCTGAACAAGCGCGTGCCTTCGAGATAGTTGGCGTGGTGGTGGCTGACGTGGTCGGAGAAGTACAGGTCGGCGTCTGCGCACGCGAAGCCTTCGATCGCGCGGGCGATGTGGTTGGGCGTCCATGTGTCGTCGGAGTCGAGCATGGCGACGTAGTCGGCATCAGCGGGTACCGCATCGAACCCGGTGTTGCGCGCGGCAGCGGGGCCCCCATTGGCGCGCGTGATGATGCGCAGGCCGACATTTGCGGGAGGCGCGCCCGCCGCCTGAACGTCTGCGCCAGGATCGATCGGCGAGGCGTCGTTAACGATGATCACGTCGAGCACCGTGTCGCCGCCGATCTCCTGCGCGTAGAGCGACTGCAGTGCGCGGACGAGGATGCCGTGCTGTTCCTGATAGTACGGAATGACCACGGAAATCTTCATGGGGGTCGTGATCCCTGTTCCGAAACGGGCCAGCTCGATGCTCCGCGCGCGCGATGGCGTGCGTGGCGATGGTTTGGCGATGGCTATGCACCGGGCGCGCCAGTCTGCGTGTCAGGCTCGCATCCGCCTGCTTCGCCGGCGGCCCCCTGAGCCCCTTCGCGGACCTCCCCTCGTCGCGGCAAGAAGTCCTGCCCCGCCGGAGGCGGGGAAAGTGGCGCGCGGAGCGTGACGGAAGGGACCGGCCGCGAAGCAGACGGATGTTCTACGTGGTCAATCACTCCGCCGGGGTCAGCTTGATAATGCGTTCGGCGAAGCGATCCACGGCTTCGCGGCTGAAGGCGAGCGGGACGTAGGCGCCTTCTGCCCATAGCGGAAACAGGTCGCGATAGTGGGCGCTGTAGGGGTCGGCTGACTGGCCGGGGGTGTTCATGACCATCGAATTGTCCCAAGCGCCAGCGTCCATCACCATGCGCACGGAGGCGCCGGCAGTGACGTTGAAGTCGGAGGCGCGATAGGTCTGCGCGCGCGGCGTGGAGGCGGAACCGGGTGTGGCGAGCGGGCCGAGGGTCATCTGGGCGCGCAGCTGGGGATCGGCAAGCACGGCGATGGCGGGCTCCCACTTGGCGACATGGAGGCGGCCCCACGCCCAGCTGTGCGGATCGGGGCCGAGGCGGCCGGCGAGTTCATCGGTAGCAGCCTTCAGTGTTTCGAGGATTATCGCCGTGCGGGCTTCGCGCGGCCTGGGCCCAAGGCGCGTGTCTGGATTTTCGAGGTAGGTGAGGATGGCTTCGAGATGTCCGTTGCCGACAAGCTCGCGGGCTGCAGCGGGCGTGACCTTTTCGACGACTGCCTTGCCAAGATGCTTGTTGGCCCAGACTTCGTAGATGGTGGCGGCAGGGCTGTCGATCGAGAGGTGGCCATCCCAGCTGGTGAGCAGCTTGATGGCGTGATCGACATTGATGCCCATCGTGCCGCCGGGGACGTCTCGCAGCAGTTTGACAAAACGCCGCGCCTGCGGGCTGACGGCGTCGCCCTGCAGCTTCATCGAGTCAAGCAGGCTGATCTTGCCATCGGCGGCGAGCACTTCCTTGATGCGGCTCACGCGCGAAGGATCTGTCCATTCGAAAGCGACCTTGCGCTCTTCCGCGGGATAGCCGGCAGGCAGGTTGTATTCGTTGGCGGTGGCGAAGAAGCCTTCTGAGGGATTGTAGCTGGACGGCAGCATGTCCTTCGCGAAGAAACCATTCCACTCATAGCGGCCATCGCCCGGGACAGGCATCAAGCCGTCCCAGTTCTTGCGTACGGGCGTTCGGCCGGAGGCGGCCCAGCCGATGTTTCCTTTGGTGTCGGCATAGACGAGGTTGAGCGGCGGCGCGCCCCAGGCATGGCTTGCAGCCTTGAAGTCGCTCCAGTCCTTCGCGTGCGTGAGACGCGACGCGCCGAAATAGCCCGCAAGGCCTGGTTCGGACCAGATGCTGCGCATGGCAAAAGCGCGGCGTGAGGTTTTGTCGGATTTGAGAACCGGGCCGTGGCGCGTGTAGCGGAGTTCGACCTCGCGCGGGGCCTCGCCTTTCACCTCAATCGTCTGCGTCTCGACCGTCATTTTCTCCCAGCCGCCCTTGTAGCGGTAGGAGTCCGGATCGCTTGAGCGGGTCTCGTAGACGTAGAGGTCTTCCTGATCCATCGCGAAGATGGTGATGCCGAAGGCGATGTCGTTGTTGTGGCCGATTGAGACACCGGGCAACGCAGGCTCTCCCGCCCCGATGATGGCCATGCCGGGGGCATGCAGGCCAACGACATAGCGGAGCGAAGGAACGCCCAGCTGACGATGCGGGTCGTTGGCGAGAATGGCGCGGCCGGTTTCTGATTTCGACGGGGCGACAACCCAGTTGTTCGAGCCTTCGTACTGCTGCCTGTCCATCAGGGCCGCGAGCTGCAATGCGGGATCGATGTCGGCGCGCTGGCTGTTGGTCAGCGGGGTGAAGTCGACCTGTTGCGTGGCGAGGACGTAGTCGCCGAGGACGTCGGCGGGGACGTCGCACGGGTTGAGGCCGGCGGGGATGACACGCTTGTGGCCATCGGGATCGAGCTTGCGGCGGAGTTCGTCGGCGTCGATGCCGGCGGCACAGGCGACGCGGGCACGGGCGACTTCCGACGTGACGTTCGAGACAAGCGCGTGGCTGCGGATGCGGAGGATGTCTTCTGGTTTCCATTGATCCGGCGTGGAGCTGGTCAGCTTGAATTCGACGGGGAGCGGCTTACCGCCAGCCGCAACTTCGGCGACGTAGGCGTTGATGCCGGCCGCGAAGGCCTCGACGCTTGCGCGAGCGTCGGGGGCATAGGCATTCCATTCCGCCTGCATGTCGCCGCGATAGAGGAAGAGGCGGGCTGCCCTGTCCTGCTCGACATAGGCGGGGCCGAAGGATTTCGAGAGTAGGCCGAGGCCGCGCTTGCGCCAGAGGTCGATCTGCCAGAGGCGGTCGCGCCCAGCATTGTAGCCCTGCAGGAAGAAGGCGTCGCGCTGCGAGGCCGCGAAGATGTGCGGGATGCCCCAGTGATCGACGATCAGTTCGGCGGGGGCAGACAGGCCTTTGACCTGCCAAGCGTCGCGGGCAACAGCGGTTGACATAGGGTTTTCGGCGATCGCCACGAGAGACGCTGCGCCGATAGCAGCGGCACCGGCTACTCCAAGCAGCCACTTTTTCATTGCAGAACCCTCCACCGTCCGACGTCTGGGACAGGAGGATCGGGTCGTGCAGCCGTCTTGTCAAAGCATTGCTTGGCTTCCAAAGCTGGATGCATGGCAGGCTGGCATTTCTGGATCGATCGCGGGGGCACGTTCACCGACGTGGTGGCGCGCGCGCCGGATGGGCGTGAGGTAGTGCTCAAGCTGTTGTCGGAGAATCCGGGCCAGTATGCGGATTCGGCTGTAGAGGCCATTCGCTCGATCCTGGGCGGGCATGACGCAACCGAGATCGGGTCGATCCGCATGGGCACGACGGTGGCGACCAACGCACTGCTGGAGCGGAGGGGCGCGACGACGGTTCTGGTGGTGACCGAGGGGTTTGGCGACCTGCTGGAGATCGGCACCCAGGCGCGGCCGGATATCTTTGCGCTGAACATCGTGAAGCCCGATCAACTTCAGGCGCGGATGATCGAGGCGCGGGAGCGGGTCACGGCGGGGGGCGACGTGCTGACGCCGCTGGATGAGGCGCGTGTGCGGGCGGAACTGAAGTCCGCGCTGGAGGCAGGAATTGCGAGTTGCGCGATCTCCTGCCTGCATGGCTGGGAGTATCCCGCGCATGAGCAGCGGATTGCGGAGATCGCTCGGGAGGTGGGGTTCCGGCATGTGTCGGTGAGTTCGGAGGTGTCCGGCCTCACGCGCTATGTGCCGCGAACGGATACGACCGTAGCGGATGCGTATCTGACGCCGGTGCTGGATGCGTATGTGCAGCGCGTGGCAGGCGCTTTCGATGCGGCGACGCGGCTCTACTTCATGCAGTCGAACGGCGGGCTGACGCCAGCAAGCGCATTTCGCGGGCGGGATGCGGTGCTGTCGGGTCCAGCCGGCGGCATCATCGGGATGGCGGCGGCGGCCAGGCGGGAGGGGTTCGACAAGGCGCTGGGTTTCGACATGGGGGGCACGTCGACAGACGTGTCGCACTATGCGGGTGCGTTCGAGCGCACGAATGACACGGTAGTGGCTGGCGTGCGGTTGACGACGCCGATGCTGCAGATTCACACGGTGGCGGCGGGTGGCGGGTCAATCTGCTATTTCGACGGCGCGCGGTTGCGCGTGGGGCCGCAATCGGCCGGGGCGGATCCCGGGCCCGCCTGCTATCGGCGCGGCGGGCCGCTAACGATCACGGACTGCAATGTGTTGCTGGGGCGCGTGCGGCCGGAGTTCTTTCCCGCGCTCTTCGGGCCGAAGGGCGACAGGCCGCTTGACGCGAGGATTGTGGCTGAGCGGTTCGGCGATCTGTGCTGGCAGGTAAAACAGGCGACTGGGGCAGACCTGACGCCGGACGCGGCGGCGGAGGGTTTCATTGCGATCGCCAACCAGCACATGGCGGAGGCGATCCGGAAAATCTCGATCCAGCGCGGGTATGATCCACGAGAGTATGTGCTGTGCGCGTTCGGCGGTGCGGGAGGGCAGCATGCATGCGCTGTCGCTGATGCGGTGGGGGCGCAGCGCGTGTTGCTGCATCCGCTCGCGGGCGTGTTGTCGGCGTGGGGGATGGGGCTGGCGGATGTGCGGGCGGTGCGAGAGGTTTCGGTCGAACAGGGGTTGGGCGTTGATTTGTCGCCGCGATGCGCGGCGCTGACGCGGCAGGCGGGCGGGGCCCTGGCTTCGCGCGAGGTTGCTGTGCGCGCGACGGAGCTGACGGCGTATCTGCGCTATGAGGGCGCGGAGGCTCTGCTGCCGGTGGCGGATGATGTGTCGATGCGCGAGGCATTCGAGGCGGGGCATCGTACGCGCTTCGGGTTTCTCGATCCGTCACGTGGCATCGTTGTGGCGAAGCTATCGGCGGAGGCTATCGGCGCCGACGAAGCACCGCCGAAGGCTACAGTCACGATGCCGGAGGGGGCGCCCTCACCGCTCGCCAGCGTGGACATGCGAGTCGCGGGGGCGACGTACAAGGCGCTGGTGTTTCGGCGTGCGGACATTCCGGCGGAGTTCAACGTCGATGGTCCGGCGCTGGTGCTGGAAAATGGCGCGACCACGTTCATCGAGCCTGGCTGGCGTGGGGCAATGAGTGCGGAGGGAAGCCTGGTGCTGACGCGCATTGCCCAGCCGGCTTCAGGAGCGGCAATCGCGACGCTGGTGGACCCTGTTCTGCTTGAAGTCTTCAACAACCGCTTCATGGGCGTAGCCGAGGAGATGGGCCTGGCGCTGCAGACGACGGCGGCGTCGGTGAACATCCGCGAGCGGCTGGACTTTTCGTGTGCGATCTTCGACGCGACGGGCGGACTGGTCGCCAACGCGCCGCATATTCCGGTGCATCTCGGCTCGATGGGTGAATCGATCCGGACGGTGATCCGTGAGCGCGGCGAGACGATGAAGGCAGGCGACGTCTACATGCTGAATGCACCGCATGCGGGGGGCACGCACCTGCCCGATATCACAGTGATTGCACCGGTGATCCTGGAGGGCGAGCCGGCGCCGGCGTTCTTTACGGCGGCGCGCGGGCACCATGCGGATGTAGGTGGGATCACGCCGGGATCGATGCCGCCTGACAGCAAGTGCATCGCAGATGAAGGTGTGCTGATCGACAACTTCCTGCTGGTGGAGGCGGGGCGGCTGCGGGAGGCGGAGACACGAACGCTTCTTGCCTCAGGGCCTTGCCCTGCTCGCAACATCGACAACAATCTCGCGGACCTGAAGGCGCAGATTGCGGCGTGCCGTCGGGGCGGGGAGGAGTTGCGGCGGCTGGTTTCCAATTATGGGCGTGAAGGCGTCGCAGCTTACATGCGACATGTGCAGGACAACGCCGAGGAGCATGTACGGCGAGTGATCGACACACTCGAGGCGGGGAGCTTCGAGGCGCCGATGGACAATGGCGCCATGATCCGCGTGTCGGTGCGGCCTGAGAAGGCGACACGTCGCGTGACGATCGATTTCTCGGGCACGAGCATGCAGGACTCGGGAAACTTCAATGCACCCCTGTCGATCACACGGGCGGCTGTGCTGTATGTCTTCCGTACGCTGGTGGATGATGCCATCCCGTTGAACGAGGGATGCCTCAAGCCGATCGACATCATCACGCCTGAAGGCTGCCTGCTGAACCCACGGAAGGGCGCCGCGGTGGTGGCGGGCAACGTCGAGACGAGCATGGTGGTGGTCGATGCGCTGTATGGCGCGATGGGGCGTCTGGCCGCTTCCCAGGGCACGATGAACAATTTCACCTTCGGGAATCAGCAACACCAGTATTACGAGACGATCTGCGGTGGATCAGGCGCGGGGCCGGGGTTTCATGGCGCAAGCGCGGTACAGACGCACATGACGAATTCGCGGCTGACGGATCCGGAAATTCTCGAGAGCCGATATCCGATCCTCATCGAGCAGTTCGCTGTTCGGCGTGGATCGGGCGGGGATGGCGAATGGCGCGGCGGCGATGGGGCTGTGCGCGTAGTGCGATTCCGCGAGGCGATGACGGCGGCGATGCTTTCCAATCGGAGGGCAACGGCGCCGTTCGGCGTGGCGGGCGGTGGGGATGGAAAACCGGGAGTCAATTCGCTGCGACGTGCCAACGGAGATGTTGAGATGCTGCCGGCGACTGCGAAGGTTGATATGGCGGCAGGCGATGCCTTTGTGATCGAGACGCCGGGCGGCGGCGGGTTTGGGGGGGAGTCATGACGATACTGACGCGCCAGTTGGCGGAGACATTTGCAGGGCTGGCTTTGAGCCACATCAGCCGCGCGTTTCCGTACAGGATGGATCATGTGTTGTCGGGGCCGGAGGACGCGGTAGTTCCGCGATCGGTGCATCCGATCTTCTTTGGGTCGTTCGACTGGCATAGCTGCGTGCATGGCTTCTGGCTGATGGCGCGGCTCGTGCGGCGGCATCCGGAGATAGCAGCGGCCGAAAGCATACGCGCGCTCTTTGCTGAGCGGTTCACCGAGGCGAATGTCGCGGGTGAGCTGGCTTATCTGGCGCGGCCTTTGTCGCGCGGGTTCGAGCGGCCGTATGGCTGGGGGTGGCTGCTCGCGCTTCAGGCTGAACTCGAGCTTCATGAGGGCGATACGCTTGCCAGGGCCGCGGAAAAGCTCCGACCGCTGACCGAGGCGTTCGCGCAGCGGTTTCGGGATTTCCTGCCGCTTGCGGACTATCCGGTGCGCACAGGCGTGCATTCGTCGACGGCGTTTGCCATTCGTATGGCGGCCGACTGGGCGGAGGCGTTTGATCCGAAGCTGTTCGACCTGATGCGTGCGAAGTGTCTTGCCTGGTATGGCGGGGATAGGGACTGCCAGGCGTGGGAGCCATCGCAGGATGATTTCCTGTCGCCTGCTCTCATGGAAGTCGAATGCATGCGACGCGTTCTGGAGCCGCGCGAGTTTCGCGAATGGCTGGGGCGGTTCATGCCTCGTCTGGCGCAGGGGCATCCGACGGCGCTGTTTGCGCCGGCGAAGGTGAGCGACCGCACGGATGGCAGAATCGCGCATCTGGATGGGTTGAATTTTTCGCGGGCATGGTGCTGGCGGTCGCTGGCGGCGATGCTGGGTGATCATCCTGTTGCACAGCGCGGACGCGAGGCGGCGGACCGACATATCGATGCGAGCATGCCGCATGTGAGCGGCGACTATATGGGCGAGCACTGGCTAGCGACGTTCGCGCTGCTGGCGGTGGATTTCTGAGGCAAGGCCAATCGCACTCAGGGGTTTGCGCGCCGCCACGCCGCGCCGCCGAATTCGGACGACGCAACGGACTCGAGGCGAACCAGCAACTCTGCAGTGGTCGCGACGGCGATGGCAGCGGGAAGCTTGGATGTGACCAAACCGCCGCCGATCGGACAGGTGAGGCTTGATCCATCAACGCCGTCCTTGGCAAGTCGGGACAGGAAACGCGCGCGCTTCGTGGCTGAGCCGATCACGCCACAATAGCTGGCGTCGGCGCGGCGCAGGATGGCGCGGGTGAGCTGGTAATCCAGCTCGTGGGCGTGGGTGAGGATCACGAAGAAGCTGCGCGGCGGGGCTGTCGCGATGATCGCCGTGGGGTCAAGGTGGATTTCGAGAGCGGGCGTGCCAGCGAGGTCAGCGCGGGTATCGGTCCAGCGCAGGCGGAATGGGAGCGTGGCGGCGATGGCGGCGAGGGCTGTGCCGACATGGCCGGCGCCGAAGATATGGAGGTGTGCGCTGACGGGGCCGATGTGTTCGATCAGCCGCGTCCACGGCTGGCGCCTGGTGGCGTTTATTGCAGCGCCCTCCCTGACGCCCGTCGGCCAACCCGAGGAGATTGCGCGGACGATCACTGCGCCGGTGAGGTCGGCGGTGAGCGTGTAGGGCGTCCCGGTCTGCTCTGCTGCTGCGGCGGGATCGAGCCAGAGGCAGCTAGCCGCGTCGAGGCGTTCGATGAGGACGCGGACATGGCCGCCGCAACATTGCGCGAGAAGCGGGCCGAGGGGGTAATCCTGCTGGAGACAGCTCAGGTCACTGGCGAGAAGGCGGCGGGCCTGATCGATGAGGAGAAATTCCAGATTGCCGCCGCCGACTGTGCCATGGGTTTTTGTCGGGGTCACGAACATGCGGGTGCCGGCATCGCGCGGGGTGGAGCCTTCGGTCGCAGCGAGGGTAACCATGGCAACGGGTTCCCGTGCCATCAGATCGAGCGCGAGGGTGGGCCAGTTGTTCACGCCGGGCCTCCGCGGACACCGTTGATCGCGGCGAGGACGCGCTCGGGCGTTGCGGGGGCGTCGAGGTGGGGCGGGATACTGTGATCGCCCACCGCAGCGATGGCATCGTAGATCGCGCTGAAGGCAGAGATGGCGAGCATCAGGGGAGGCTCGCCAACGGCTTTCGAGCGGTAGATCGAGTCTTCGTCGTTCTGGTTGTCGAACAGGGCGATGTGCATCTCGGGGCGATCGCTGGCGGTGGGGATCTTGTAGGTGGAGGGGGCGTGCGTGCGGAGGCGGCCCTTGTCGTCAAAGACGAGTTCTTCCGAGGTTAGCCAGCCGAGGCCCTGGATGAAGCCGCCTTCGATCTGGCCGAGATCGATGGCGGGGTTCAGCGACTTGCCGCAATCGTGCAGGATGTCGGTGCGCAGAATGCGGTTCTCGCCAGTGAGTGTGTTAATCGTGGCTTCGGAGACTGCGGCGCCCCAGGCATAGTAAAAGAAGGGGCGGCCCTTCCCGGCTTCGCGGTCCCAGCCGATCTTGGGTGTCTTGTAGTAGCCAGTGGCGGAAAGCGAGACGCGGGCGAAGTAGGCCTCGCTGGCCGCCTGCGCGAAAGGGATGGTCGTGGTGCCAGCATGAACAACGCCATTGGCAAAGCGGATTTCCGCTTCATCAATGCTGTAGGTCTGGGCGATGAAGCCGATCAGGCGCGCCTTGATCGTCTGAGCGGCGTTGCGGGCCGCCATGCCGTTGAGGTCTGTGCCCGCGCTGGCTGCGGTGGCGGAAGTGTTGGGAACTTTCGCGGTGGACGTGGGCATGATGCGGATCGCGCTGAGCGGCAGGCCGAACTCTGCGGCGACGACCTGCGCAACCTTGATCATGAGGCCCTGCCCCATCTCCGTGCCGCCATGGTTGAGCTGGACCGAACCGTCCTGATAGACGTGCACGAGAGCCCCAGCCTGATTGAGATGGGTCGCGGTGAAGGAGATGCCGAACTTGACCGGCGTCAGTGAGATGCCGCGCTTGATATGCGCGCTGCGGGAGTTCCAGGCGTGGATTGCTTTGCGGCGCGCGCGGTAGGACGAGCTTTCTTCAAGCTGATCGATCAGTTCGGCGATGACGTGCTGTTCCACGCGCTGGCCGTAAGGCGTCTCGTCGCGGGCGGGACCGTAGAGGTTCAGCTTGCGGATATCGAGCGGGTCGCGCCCGAGGCGGATGGCGATCGCGTCCATTGCGCGCTCGACGACCATCATGCCCTGCGGGCCGCCGAAGCCGCGGAAGGCGGTGTTGGATACCGTGTTGGTGCGGTAGCGATGGGAAAGGATGTTCGCCGCCGGCAGGAAATAGGCGTTGTCGGCGTGGAACATCGCGCGATCGTTGATGGCCATGGAGAGATCGGCCGAGTAGCCGCAGCGTGAGGCAAGTTCGATGTCGGCGGCGGTAATGCGGCCATCTGCATCGACGCCGATGGCGTAGCGCGTTTCGAAGTCGTGGCGCTTGCCGGTGAGGATCATGTCATCGTCGCGGTCGAGGCGCAGTTTTGCGGCGTGGCCCGTCTTGACGGCGGCAAGCGCACAGGCGGCCGCAATGAGGGCCGACTGCGTTTCCTTGCCGCCAAAGGCTCCGCCCATGCGACGCACCTCACAGACAACGGCGTGAGCCGGCTTGCCCAGCAGATGCGCGATGACGAGCTGCGTTTCGGTGGGATTCTGCGTCGAGGAATAGATCGTGAGATCGCCATCCTCGCCGGGGACGGCCATGGCGATGTGGCCTTCGAGATAGAAGTGATCCTGTCCACCGATGCCGAGCGTGCCTTCGATGCGATGGGCGGATCTGGAGAGTGCGGCGGACGTGTCGCCCTTCGTGAGGCTTCTGGACTTCTCGATTCTGGCGTTTGCGGCGCGTGCATCTGAGATGGTGAGGATTGCGGGCAGGTCTTCGTAGTCGATCTTCGCGAAACGGACGGCGCGGCGGGCAGCTTCGCGCGTCTCGGCGGCGACGGCGAAAAGCGACTGGCCGTGGTAGAGGACTTCATGTTCGGCGAAGAGCGGATCATCGCCCATGATGGGGCTGACGTCATTCCTTGCGGGGATGTCCTTCGCGGTGAGCACGGCGACGACGCCGGGAGATGCGAGGACAGCCGAGAAATCCATGGCGACGATACGGGCGTGAGCGCGCTCGCTCATGCCGATGGCGAGGTGGAGGAGGCCCGGGGGCTCCGGCATGTCGTCGATGTAGAGGGCGCGGCCGGTGACATGCTTCTGGGCGCTGTCGTGCGGGAGGGCGGCGCCGACCACGGGCGCGGCGCTGGCGGAGATGGTCGCATCAGCCATATACGACGCTCGCGAGACTGGTGATGCGTGCAGGCTGGCCGGACGACTCATGGAAGAAGCGGAGCAGCAGGTTCGCGGCGGCTTCGAGCCGGTAGGCGGCGCTGGCGCGCATGTCGGTCAGCGGCGTGAAGTCGTTCGCAATGGCGGCCATCGCGGCACGGACGCTAGCTTCGGTCCAGGGCTTTCCGGTGAGCGCGGATTCGGCGTGTGTTGCGCGCTTTGGAATTCCCGCGAGGCCGCCATAGGCGAGGCGCGCATCGGCGATAACGCCCTGCTCCACCCTGACGAGGAATCCGGCGCTGATGGCAGAGATGTCCTGGTCGAAGCGTTTCGAGATTTTCTCGGCGGCAAACAACGCGCCGGCGGGCGGTGACGGGATTTCGACATGCGTGATGATCTCGCCGGGCACGCGGTCCTGCTTTCCGTAGCCGAGAAAGTAGCTTTCGAGCGGCAGGCGGCGGTCTCGCTGGTCATGGCGCAGGATGATCTCTGCGCCGAGGGCGATCAGCACCGGCGGCATGTCACCGATGGGAGACGCGTTGGCGATATTGCCGACGACGGTGCCGCTGTCGCGGACCTGGGCGGCACCCAGGCGGCGGAGATAGTTGCGCAGGGCCGGGTGAAGCGCGACCAGTGCGTCGATGGCGTCGGCATAGCGGACAGCCGCGCCTATGGAGAGCGCGGCTGGCGTGCTGGCGACGGCGTTGAGATCGGCAACTTTCATCAGGGAGATCAGGGTGGGGAGATCACGGCCCTGCTTGGTGACCCAGAGACCGACATCGGTTGCGCCGGCGAGGATGGTTGCGTCGGGATGTTGCGCGCACAACCGCGCAAGATCATCGAGGGTCGTGGGAGCAAAGTAGGCGCGGCGGCCCCACGGCGTGTCGGCGGTGTAGCCGAGCGGTTCGCTGTCCGGCGACGGCGGTGCGGACGCGGTTGCTGCAGGCCCGACGCATGCGAGCCTTGCCGCGTCAACGATCGGGCCATAGCCCGTGCAGCGGCAGAGATTGCCGGCGAGGCAGTCATTGATCGCATCTGTGGTCGTCTCGCCGCCGCGAGACTGGTGCGTGTGCAGCGACATCACGATTCCCGGGGTGCAGAAACCGCACTGCGACCCGTGGAGATCTACGATCGCACGCTGCACCGGGCTGGTGCCGCGCAGTCCCTCGACGGTGACGAGCGAGCAGCCGTCGATCATGGGTAGAAACGTGATGCAGGCGTTGATCGCGCGCGGCCGGTCCTGCCCGTTTACAACCATCACGGTGCAGGCACCGCAATCGCCCTCCGCGCAGCCTTCCTTCGTGCCGGTCAGCCGGCGTTCGGTGCGGAGCCAGTCGAGGACGGTGAGAGTCGGGGCAGGCGCGCGGATCACAACCGGGGCATCGTTCAGTGTGAATCTGACGAATTCTCTCATCCTGTGATGATGGGGGTCACCGCACGTTTAGCCAATCGCATCAGAGAACGTACCCGGGTTTCCACAGAGGCCGCCTGAAATTGCGTCGTCCCGTTGCGAGCATGCCCGGCAATCTACACACGCAGAAAGCGAATTTTCTTAGTCTTCAACAATTTGCTTTTGCAAAACATGCGTCCTTTTTTCAATTTGCGATCAACGGCTTGTTTTCTCTCAGGTGTAATTTGTGTTATCCTGCTGATCGGTAGTTCTTTCTTCAAGCAGGGTGACGGGGGTCACACATGTCGACGATCACGAATG
>Ga0163144_10003188_pt1 | contig 37446 bp, 24 predicted proteins | sample OliLak19BULKMAT1_FD_123175 | JGI IMG/M metagenome (GOLD analysis project Ga0163144, IMG submission 123175) | Freshwater microbial mat bacterial communities from Lake Vanda, McMurdo Dry Valleys, Antarctica - Oligotrophic Lake LV.19.BULKMAT1 | ecosystem: Environmental > Aquatic > Freshwater >...
CAGGAGCCATACCCCGGGATTGATCCACATATACCTATGAAACGATCAGACTTTCTTAAAACAATCGCGTTTGGTGCGGCCGGCACAGTATTCCTACCCCGGATTTCCCGTGCAGAAGAAATGGTTAAAACCCCTGTTAATGATGTCAGTGACCCGACAAAAGTGTTAGCTCGTTTTGTGAATTCCGGCCCATCCACCTCCAAAAAAATCGCGCTCACCCTCGATGACGGCCCGACCCCTGGAGTCACTGATTCCATCCTGAAAAACCTCTCAGACCGCAAACTCAAAGCCACTTTTTTCATGATTGGCGAAAGGATCAAAGAATTCCCTGCACTCGCTAAGGAAGTCACTGCGGCCGGACACGAGGTGGCTAACCATACTTTTACCCATCCAAATCTCAGCCTCATGTCGACGGCAAAAGTTTACGACCAGCTCCGCAGAACCCAGTCGATCATCGGTAATACCCTCGGAGTTTATCCAGCATGGTTCCGCCCCCCTTATGGTGCCTTTAAAAAGTCACAAGGCCCGATCGCCTTAGATATGGGTTTGGGAGTGGCTTATTGGTCTGTGGATACCGTCGACTGGAGCCGCCCGGGTGTAGACAAGATTGTCGAACGTGCTGTCGGTCAGGCCCGGGATGGTTCGATCATCCTTTGCCATGACATGCACCAGCAAACGGCTCAAGCCATGCCGCGTATCCTCGACGGATTACTCGAAAAAGGTTTCGAGTTTGCCACGATGACAGAGCTGATTGGCGAGCCTTACCCGACCGTCTAATCACGGCTGACAGCGCGGAAATGATTAGCTTTGTGATCGGGCCTGACGGTTTTTAAATGGGGCGCTTTTACGGCTCAATCTTATATGGTAGAGTATTCCAGCCAGTCCGATGGCAAATAGGACATAAGTGGAAGGTTCAGGAATCACGGCGAGATAATAAAATCCACCACTGAAGGCACTCTTCAAATATTGGTTAGAGTTGAGGCCTGTCACTGTAAACCCGCTTGTGAAAAACCCGCTGGGATTTTGGTAGGCAGCAAAAATATTATTTGTGGAACGCATCCCGCCGAGATAGGGATTTAATGGTGTGCCTAATCCCCCGGATGGAGGGGCGGAAAAATTCCAGACAATGGTTCCCGAGTTTGTGAATGATGTCCCTCCAAAATCGATTCCTTGGAAAGTGGGATTAGATGATCCTCCCGTTTCATTATTGAGATTTATCGTTCCGGAATTCGTCATACTCCCGGTGACATAAAACATATCCCCGGAGGCTTCGGAGACATTGACCGACATGAGACTGCTTTGGTTTAAAAAACTTCCTTGGTTCGTGACGGACCCTTCGAGGGTTAAATTCCCCCCCGCCGCGATGACGGTATTTGCGATGATGGAGTTATTCGTCATATTCATCGTGCCATTATTTGAGATGACTAACCCATTAGCAAAGACATGGCTGCCCCCGTCGGAATTATAAAGGGCCGAGGAACTGCCGTTACCGACAAAAAAGAGTTGGCCGTTGTTATTTGTCGCGTTCCCATTCACCGAGAGAGTGCCACCGTTTAAACGGTAAGCCCCTGAGGCATTGGTCACGGAAAGATTATCCACAAGGACCAAGCCACCGTCCTGGGTATTAGTCCCGCGCCGGATATCGATGAGTCCGGAGCCTGTGCTATTGGTCACGATCAGGGAGCTAGACCCACCGGAAATACCCACGGAGTTCCCAGTCGAGGCCACGGTGGATCCCACGATGAGGTTGGTAGAATAAACCGTGCCCCCATTACTGATTGTTAATGAATTACCGGCGGTTGAATCACCGACAGACAATATCCCGGGATTTGTCCAGGTGGAGCCGCTCCCTGTAACAATGACTGAACGGTTTGCTGCCGAATATATCCCCGCCCCGTTGACGGATGTGGAGGTGTTGCTCACGATGGCACCATTAGAGACGATCAACCTCCCGCTCGACCCGAGCGCACTGTTATTGGCTGTTTCGAGTACCCCGGCATTGACCGTCGTATCACCGGTGTAGGTATTAGCATTTGATAATGTCAGGGTCCCGGCTCCTTCTTTGGTGAGTGAACCATTAGAGAGGACGGCCGATACAACCATGTCTTGGGAAGCTGTGGCATTATTGCTGATATAAAATGTGCGTGTGGTGCCGCCTAAATCGAGTCGACCGGCAATCACAGCGGAGGTATTCCCTGTAATCTCTCGGACGACATTTGAGTTTAGGACCAAGTTAAAATTCGCATCATTGGTGATGAAACCACCCCCCTCCATACGCAGGAGTCCGATAGTCTGACTTTTTGTGCCGCCATAAAAATCGTCTAATTCCACACGCCCGGAGGACTTGATCATAAGGTCGGCAGTACCACTTAATTGGTTCCGCCACCTGAGCATTAATAAATCGCTCCCGACACCGTCCCCGACAGTCATGGTTCCTCCTAAAGGCGAATACGTGGTGTTACCCATATCCAGAATCATTGTGCCCGAGTTAATCAATGTATTTCCGCTGTAAGAAGAAAATGAAGCGAGTCCCCCGTCGGTTAATAAAAATGTTCCTGTTCCATTTTTAATTAGCCCGCCCGTACCGGTGGTTTGTCCGTTGAACCGGACATCCCCCGCCCCGTCAATGGTGAGGACAAAACCGTTATTCGTCAGGTCACGCCGGGTGGGTCCGTAGGATTGAAAGGTCAATGTAGTTCCGGCTACATCATTTATTATACTGGAATCAGAAGCTAAGATCATATTCCCATTCCACGTATTATTTCCCGATCCGTTATTGAGCGCCCCGATGCCGCCTGCACCGGTCCCATTTAATGTCAAGGTTTCCCCCGCTACTGATGTGATGCCATTACTCATTTGCAATGTGGCGCCACTGATTACACTGACTCCACCGGCGGCAGTTCCCAGCGCGGTGGCATTAGCGATTTGAACGATGCCGTTACTGATGGTCATGGCCCCTGTCCAGTTATTGGCTTGATCGATAATGAGAGTGCCTGTCCCGGATTTGCTCAGGTTTCCGGCACCGGTGAGATCATTAGCGGCATTACCTAGGTTCAGGCTGATCCCGCTGGCCACATCTATGCCTGAAGCCGCATTAACCGTAATCGTGCGGTCATAAGATTGGTTTACGGCCGAGGCCGACAGGGTACCCCCGTTTAAAATCATATTGCCCCTCCCTAAGGACCCATTGGCTGCGGACTGGAGTGTGCCTGCCGTAACGGTCCACTGTCCGGAGTAATTATTTGAAAACGGCAGTAAGAGTGTCCCTCCCCCCGTTTTGGTGAGAGCGTTGGCACCCCTGAGGTCATTGGCGGCATTCCCGATGCTTAAGGTAATCCCTGTGGCGACATTGATCGTGGAGGCTGCATTTGCGGTGAAGGTTTGGTTATACGATTGGTTCGCCGTCGTAACCGCGAGTGTGCCGCCATTGAGCGAGACATTACCTGTGCCTAGGCCCGCCGTACTCTGGGATTCCAGTGTGCCAAGGGTAATGGTGGTGCCCCCCGAGAAGGTGTTGTTCCCAGAAAGAACCGTTGTCCCTCCTGCTGCATTACGCAAGACAGTTCCAGCGCCCGATATCGGGCCACTAAAAGTCTGGGTACCGGCTGTGTTCAAACCCCTGAATTGCGAAAAGGCATTATTGAGATTGATCCCGGAGGCAAAGTTAAATCCGCTCCCGGAAAAGCCGACAGACATCGTGCCTGCACCTGAGGAGTTATTGATCGTAAGGGTATTTCCGGCCGAGGCACTGATTGTACTGCTCGAAAAAATCAAATCCACGTTATTTGCGGCGGAAATGGTGGTATTATCATTGATTGTCAGGTTATTGGCCAGAGTTAAATCCGCCGTAGGGGTTAATGTCCCCCCGGAAAGGGTGACGGTCCCGGTTCCTAATGAGGCATTGTTGGCGATACTCACTGTTCCGAGGTTCAGGGTGAATCCGCCACTGAAGGTGTTGGCGACATTACCTAAAGTCACTGCGCCGAGGCCATTTTTTGTCATGGACCCCGTCCCGCTGATGACATCACCCGCGCCCGTGCTCAAGGCGATGGTGCTGGTAAGTGTCTGGGGATCGAATGTAAGGTTAAAACTGCTGAGATTGATTGTGCTGTTGAAAGTCAGTCCCCCCCCAGCCGCCGTTGATTGCCATGTTTGTGATCCACCGACGACGATGGGATTATTAAATGTGTGGATCTGGGCAATTTGATTGTCGATCCCGATGCCACTGATCCCATTGATGGTCAGGGCAGCTCCTGTAAAAATTTCCGCATCGCTTGTTCCGGTGAATGTCAACCTTCCCACGGAGGCAGCGGCTGTGAAATTCGGGTCATTTCCGGTGGCCACATTAAAAATCGCATTACTCGTGGCTCCCGGAACGGCAACCGGTGTATTCCAGTTATTGGCATCATTCCAAGTAGTACTCGCACTCCCGTCCCAGACTTGTGCATAGATACGGTCAAAGCTTATCCAGAGACTGACAAATAGGACAAAATATAATAAGCGTATGTACCGAGTAACTCTCATTCATAAGACCGCTCAGAAAATAAGCGGTGAAAAAACACCGAACTTATTCATTTATAGTGCTATACGTAAAAAATAACTCACTCTCCTAAAAAGGAAAGATTATATCGATAAGCGGTAGTAAAAAATCGATAAGCGGTAGTTTTTGGCAATATTATTTTAAACATTACTCCTTATAACGACTTATCATTGACTACCATATCTCATGGAAATGATTTAATCGTGGATTCACCCGTGCCATTTACCGGAGAAAAATACGCAAGGTTCGATAAGTGTATGAAAAAGTCTTAGGAAATTCACCTAAGACTTTTGTCATAAACCAAATCGAAAAAAGACAAGTATGTACTTGTCAGGATTCAGGTCACTCCTCGTGAAATACAAGGGGAGCAAATTGCCGCAGGCAACCTGCGAACTGACTTTTCTTTTTTTCATCCACCATGGCAAATTGCCGCAGGCAACCTGCGAACTGACTTTTCTTTTTTTCATCCACCATGAGCAAATTGCACCACGAAGAACATGAAAGGCACGAAAGATCATGGAGACGGTTTGTCCAAACTCAATTTGTGTAGGGCGACCGGCCCGGTTGCCAAATGCCGTATGTACGTGTGAAACTCTGCCCCTCCACAAGCAGGGCTCACTTGCCCGACAAAGTCAGGACAGCGGAGAAAAATACAGTCTCATACTTGAAAACAACCAATTTCCTTACGACCCTAATCACTAAAATCCAGGAGCATCGTGTTTTCGAGTGGGTAGAATTGTAGCGGGAGATACAATCGAAAAATATATGCGGGTTATGACAAAATCATAAACGCGACTCTAGGATTTACTCGCCATATTGCTCTGACTCGTCTTCTTCGTCGTGCACTTTGTGCGTAGAGTTTTCAAAGCGGGTGAATTGATTCATGAAGACGAGGTCGATGTCGCCGGTGGGGCCGTTACGTTGTTTAGCGATGATGACTTGGGCGAGGTTACGGAGTTTCTCACGGTCCTCTTCATTTTCAGCATAATATTCTTTGCGCAGGAGGAGCATGACGACGTCGGCATCCTGCTCGATGGAGCCCGACTCGCGCAGGTCGGAGAGTTTCGGACGATTACTGTCACTTTTTTCAGCATTACGGTTAAGCTGCGAGAGGGCGATGACGGGCACGTTAAGTTCCTTCGCTAAGGCTTTCAGTCCACGGGAAATTTCCGAGACTTCATTTTGACGGCTGTCCCGGGCTTGTTTGGATTCACTCGTGAGAAGCTGGAGATAATCGACGATCACGAGTTTAATGTCTTGGCGCTGCTTGAGCCGGCGTGCGATCGCCATGAGCTGGCCGATTTTCATTCCACCTGAGTCATCGATAAAAATCGGGGAAGCGGAGAATTCTGAAGCGGCCATGGTTAACCGTTGGAAATCACCCCTGCCTTGATCGAGGAATCCGGTTTGTACATCGCGCAAATTGATCCGGGATCGTGAACAGATAAAACGTTTCACGAGTTCCTCAGTGGACATTTCGAGGCTGAAGATGGCGACGCCTTGTTTGAGATTAACCGCGGCATGTTCAGCAATATTCAGCGCAAATGCGGTTTTTCCCATACCGGGACGGGCGGCGACAATAACGAGGTTGCCCGGATGGAGCCCAGCGGTGAGTTTATCGATTTCATAAAATCCGGTTTCCAGGCCGGTGACCGGCTTTTTATCCGCAAAAATCGCCTCGATCTGGATCATGGCTTTATTGACCGCGTCTCGGATGGCTACGGTATTACCTTTGAGTGAATCCTGACGGATTTGCAGAATCTCACGCTCCGCCTTATCGACGAAATTCTCCACTTCCTCGGGTAACCCGTAGGCTTCTTGGACGAGGCTTGTTCCCTTGATGATAATCTGGCGTAAAAGATATTTTTCCCGGAGGATATCGAGATAAAAAATGAGGTTCGCCGCCGTGGCGACCGAGGTAGCGACTTCTGTCAGGTAAGTGCTCCCCCCGGCTTGATCGAGCTGGCCACGGTCGTGGAGCTTTTGGGTGACAGTGACGAGATCCACGGACTCGGGGGAACGGTCCAGTGTGGTCATGTCGGAGACGGTTTGGAAAATCAACTGGTTCTTTGAATCATAAAAATAATCCTGTGTGATATGGCGTTCCTGGCAGAGGCTCACGGAGTCACGGGGATTAAGGAAAATACTGCCTAAGATACATTTCTCCGCATCGATGGCATGGGGCGGGAGGCGGTCGAGCTGGACGACAGGATTTTGCGGGTGAGCGGTTTTATTAAAGTCAGGTTTGAGTACACTTTGCTGGGCCATCCTCAAATCATAAGTTTCACACCCCTGACCTCAAGAGCAAGTTGCTCCGACTTTTTAACGGGATATTCACAAAGTTATTCACATTAAGTGGAGCTTTCCCGACCCTTGCCCCTTTAAAATGAGTACGATAATCAGCTTTCAGGCGGAGTAAAACCAATCCACCGTCTTTCCAGACGGTGGTCGTTGATTATTTTGCCGGTGCGTCGGCAGGGGCTTTGATCTCGACCCAGCCTGTATTAAAACGTTTGATTTTATCCAGCCCGGTGATTTCCACGACGTTACCTGAGGTGTGGCCAAATGTATAACGGAATTTATTGTCATCCTGTTTGCCGAACCACCCACAGAAAGATTCCTGGTACATACTGATATTTTTCCATGACTTACCCCGTTCGGCTTCCGCGCCCCAACCTTCAGGATTATCACGGGTATCTTTAAACATACTGGAAATGAATATCCCGTCTTCTGTGAGGAAATAAACCTGTCCATAATTCCCGTGGATCGCCATGACGGCACCCACCTCGTCATTGACCTTGGCTGCACCGGCAATAAAAAGTTCACCCGTCATTTCACCTTGGGGCACAGGACCTATGGCCATGGAGCCGTGGACTGCTCCGCCGAAGATTTTACGTGTGGCGACGACATTACCTTTCATGTCAGTCCAGACATGTTTGCCTGTAAAGTAGGTGGGCCAGTCGCCGTACCCTGAATAAAGATGGTCTCCGATACGGATATAAAATTGATCCGGTTTTGGGCGGTTATTCGGATCGTTTGTCAAGGTGTCGATGACTTTATCGTGGCCTTTGAACTCCTGTTTGGTGATCGTGGCCTTTTCATACACGGGTGCTCCGCTGGGCAGGAACCGTGTGGGTTTAATCGCAAACCCCCCATTATAAAAATCAAAGGAGGCACTCATCGGGAACATCCACCCGGGAATACCCCGCCCTTTCGAGCCTTCAATAACCACGACCTCATTTTCCTGGATGTCTTCGTCCTCATTCAAGTCACTCCAGACATACACCGTTCCTTCCGGATCCGCTGGCCGGCTCCAAGGGGTCACTTGAGGCCAAGCCCCCACCTTCGTCCACATCGCCGCCACCGGACGGTAATCCCCGTTTTTTGCCAGGAAAATAATCGGGTAAGCGCATTGTGTATAAAGCATATAGTCATGTGGTTGGCCGGAGGCATCACTGCGGAAAAATTCATTTCGGTGGAACCACACGCCGACCCCTCCTAATTCCGTATTGAGCTTGCTGCCTTCTTTCTTATTGCTCGTGACGAATTTCTTTATCTTATAGGACTGCGTCTGGGAAGGATCGACTTCCAGTTCGGCATTCCACACAAATGCCCGTTTGGGATCTTGGTTATGGAGCGCGGTATTCCATCCACCGTAGTAAGTGCTTCCGACAAATTGTTTCTGGAGTTTACCGTCCTTGTCCCAGAGGGCTTGACGGCGGGGGTGCGCGCCTTCGCTGGTCCAGATATTGCCTTGGTTATCCACGGAAAGGGCCAAGAGCTTAAAGAAACCATTCTCGTCATACTGGACTCCCTTTTTAGCGCCGCCTTTGACACCGATGGTGCGGATGAGATCTTTAGCGGGGGAATAAACCTTGATTTGATAATCTGCACCACTATCGAGAATATAGAGATTCCCTTCCTTATCGAAAGCCAGAGGACCCGGCTTTTCGAGACCAGCCAACGTCACGGGCGTCTGGGTTCCTGATTTATCGATCGTGACGAGTTTGGTGAATTCTTTATCCGTTCCATAAAGGGTGCCATCGTTTGAATAGGCCAAATGCATGGGTTTATCTAAAACAGCCACGGCATTAGTTTTGCCCATTTCCTTGTCAAAAAACCAAATGTCCGCCGTTTTTTGTTTGGCATCGGGGGTAATCGAAAAAGCTCCTTCGTTAGGGCCGACCGCGACGGAATAAATGATGCCCGGCGCCTTGATTTCGGGAATGGTACCCGCGGGGCGTTTCCAACCGATGACTTTCCCATCAGCCGCAGACATCCTGCGCAAGCCATTCTGTGCCGCCAGATAGAGGACATCATTGTCCACCGCCACAGCCCAGGAAGCTCCCCACGCCTGATAGAGTCCCCATTTCTTTTTTCCGTCTTTGCCGATGGCAATCGCATAATCAGTCCCTTCCGAAGCGGAAAATGACACGACCGCCGCTAAATTCGTCGAAGCAGAATCCGAGATAGCGGCGATCCCGACTCCATCCCCGTGGTTTGAACCCCAAGCACTATTCGGATACATGTGCCAGGCAGGAGTGCCAGGATTGTAAAAGCTATATTCGTAAAGTGCATCTAATCCCTCGAGGGTGAGGCCACGCACACGATACATTCCTGCCGGGACCGGTTTTCCATCATCATCTTTTCCATCCCACGAAACCGTTAATGTCTGGGGCTGTCCAGAGTCGGGTGTGCCACCAAATTTCTCGACAGGCTGCATCGAGAGCAAATTGCGCGCACGTACCCCACTCTCATCATCGACGACTACAGTCACAAGACGGTAACCAGCAGGAATGGTTACTTTGATTTGATCTTGGGAAAAGAGAGGCGTTTTTTTAGAGGCGACTGGAACTTCTACCTGATCCTCTTGTTTTTTCGAACAACTCACGGCCAATAATAGGCAAATAAATGTCACGGACAAAATACGGATTTTTAACATAGATGAAGGTTACCTTAGTTGATTTTTACGTCGATGTTTTATCGAAAATTTTCATTAGACATGATATCGGGTAATAACCCACTAAATTATTATATCATTACACTTTAATAAGTGAGTGATAAATCTGGATGAACCATTCCTGCCAGGCCTTTGATTTTAAAAAGTCGCGGTGGGTGAGGTAGGATTGTCCTGAAGCAATCCAGAGGACTTCCCCGTCCCCGACTTTGCGTTTTGTGCAATAAACCGCATCATCAGTTGTTGTGTAAAGAATCTCCACATCCTCCGCTACTTCACCCTTCAAACGGACTTCATCCAAAAATTCCACAGATGATGGTAAGGCCTTCCCGGCATACTTTGTTTTCTGGATTTTTGTCTTGAGAGGCTCCTGTGTCCATCGATGTCCGCAAGTATGATCCAGCGAAAGGCCCAGCAATTTGCTCAGCGTATTTGATTTATGGGCTGTCTCATAAAATAAGACGAGTTTCCCACCGCCTTGGACAAATTGCTCCAAAACTTCATATTCACGGCCCTGGGGATTCCACGTTGGATCCGTCGATATCGCAAAGTCAGCCTGTGGTAATATTTCCACAAAATCCCGGCGAATATTAACGAGATGGACTTTATCTTCACCCCCGAGCAATTTGCCGAGTGATTTCCCAAAGAAATTAAAGTCATAAACCAGCGTTTTGGACGGATTAAAAATTTTCGCAGGCGCCGCCTTCAGCGTGATTTTATTTAATCCCTTTTTCAAGGCCAGCGCCGGGATCGAAATAGTTTTCCCTGCAAAGGTGAATGTCCGCCATTTATCTTCCGAGTCGATGAACGGGAAGAATTTCTCCTTGAGAGCTTCATGGGCGACTGCTTTACCATTCACCATCAGCTCCACATTTTGGTGTCGGATCAAATAAGGAACCAAAATTTCGGCATTCACCACTTTATTACTTTTTGAATGAATGGAAACTTCGATTTCGGTGGGGGAATAACATCCGCTCGCCACTAATCCTCCAGATCCATAAATCCTTTCAAATGAGGAACTTTTGATTTCTTGATTCCGCCCGAAGGAGGTGAAAAGTTTGATATCACCGGTGAAAAAGTCTGTGTAAAAGAATTGTTCACTCTGTGCGGTTAAAAGGGTCCCGCTGGCAGAAAGATAGGGTTGGGTAGTGCCCGTCAGGGTTTCGGATTCACCTTCGCAGGGAAGACCGAGACCGACATAATAATCAAATGAATTCCTCAATCGGGCTTCGCCGGCGTCAGGAATGCCTGCCCGGAAATCGCTGGCGGCACCCCACTGCATTGGCCATGGCATTTTGAATCCGACAAAGGCCATATTACTACAATAATGGTCATGTAACATCCTCGTAAATTGATATTTATGTTTCTCCACCCAGTGCTGGCCTTCAGTGGGATAACAGAGGACGGGGAGATATGAATCATGTCTTTCCCCGGTTTTTCCATCACGTTGATCGAGGTATTCATTCTCGTTTTGTTCGAGATAATAATTTTCTGTAATTTCTTTGGCCAGTTTCCAATGAGCGGCGTTATGTTTACCGGCGGTTGAGGCCATTTCGTGACCTTTGGCGAGGACACTTAAAAACCAGCAGAAAGTGTATGTATTATTTTTCGCCTTCTCCATAAATTCATCAGAGAAAGTCACATCGGTCGCTGATGCAGTAGAAAGAATCCACCCTTCCGGGGTTTTCTCAAAAAATTTCTCAGCGATGGCAAATTTGACACAGGCATCCACTATAGCAAAACAACGTTTGGTTAAGGCTGTATCCTGCGCAAATTGCGCAATACGCTGGGCGGACATCGCATGAGCACAAATCGACATGAACCCCGTGTCACTGGATTCAGTCTTCCCATTATAGTGGACCATCCAGTAAAAAGGGCGGCGCCCCTTATTGGCGACAAGGGCTTTCTCTAGCCAATCAATCTTTTTCCGCGCATGGTCTATCGCACCGACATGGAGTATCCCGTCGATAATATGGTGGGAATCCCAGAATACCCGGTCTCCCAGATGGAAAGGGACGAAATTACCCGAACATTGTGCGCCGAACTCCATCGTGGTGCCAAAATCAGCCAGATAGATATTATAATGATAAAGCCAGTCACGACGAATATCCCCCGTGGAAATGGCAGCACGAGTCATCCAATAATCCTTCATGAGATTTTCGTGTTTAGATACAGGGTCGAGGCTTGTTAATAGATTTACTGCTTTTTCATCATTGTGACTATTTGATTGGTGGGAACCAAAATAAAAGGCAAATGCGGCGGTGGAGGTTCCTTCTTTTTTGACGCTTAACTTCTTTTTTACCCCGAGCAAATTGTCTGATTGAAAGGGATTTCCTCCCTTAATCGCATAGGTAAGCGGATAATCTTCCATGACTTGAAATTTCTCACAGTTACTCGCTGTCAGGGAAAATCCTGTTATGCTCCCCTGTTTCCAGGCCTTTGGGAGGGCCTCGAAAATCGGAGTCCCATCACGCAGAGTAAAATGAATCCGGCTTTCAATCTCGACCTCATGACTTTTTCCGTCGAGGGCGACGAGTGCAAAGTTAAACCGAGGCATAATAGTTTCCCGGGTACAATAACTCTCAATGGACACCCAAACCCCGTTCAAGTCGTATTCTGTCGTGCAGAGTACCTTGGCCAGATCAAAGGTGCGCCTCCAGTTTTTAGCCTCCTGAGCAATTTGCTCGGGGGAATATTCTTTTCCGTCCATCGTCAGGGAATAATCAATCCACCCTAGCGGCATCCGGACATAGTCATTTTTCCTGTGGATCGCATGATTGGACTTCACCGCGGTATGGAATACGTAGAGGTCGTCGTAGTTATTGGAATCTCCGTATTGTGATTGGAAAAGGGGATACTCCGCCTGGCGCGCATCCAGCCCTTGCATGCCTGTCGCATCCAGCCCGAAGGAAAGGATGCGTGAACCAATAAATGCCGGATAAATATGAAGCGGCATCGTGTCGTCAGATTCTACGGCTTTAAAGGCTTCTAGCTCACGGACGCGGGAATGGTGGAAAAGAATCGATTCATTCATATATATGCGCTGTTAACGCTTCTAATCGCCTTGTCGAGCAAATTGCTCCGATTTTATCAGTTAAACGGGATCGGCGGGTGATGGATCGATCCTCTATTTCACCCACTCTACCCCACACAAATGAGAAGGGAGGGAGCGTCACGATAAGAGTGAGGAGAATCAAGGTGTGTGTTTACAGCAAGTCTCTTTGAGAGTCGTGTAGAGCTTTTCGAGCTCGGGCATCTTTACCCCGGCTGCGAGGCCGCGGCGGAGGGGTCCACCCCAGATGGCCTCGACTTCGACAGGGGCACCCGCTTGCCAATCGATGAGGCTCGATGGCCGGTAAGCTCCTAAAGCGGGAGTACGATGGACCTGGGCATCGATGTAGGCAGGCTCGATTAAAAATCCCAGTGCTCCTGCGGCGGTAATGACTTCTCCCATCAGCCTGCGCACGAGCAGGGTATTTTCCTCGCCCGCCAAGATCAGGTCTGTTGTGATCCCGCCCAGTGCGATTGATAACCCGTTAAAAGGGATATTCCACACGAGCTTACGCCAACGAACCTCAGCCAGCGAAGGAGATACTTTGCAGGGAATACCCGAGTCCATGAATATTTCGGCGATTTCTTGCGCCCGTGGGGAGGGGTCCCGTCCGAATTCCCCCATCATAATCATGCCTTCACCCATGTGCTTGATTTCCCCGGGGCCGGTTCGATTCACCCCGATAAAACACACCCCTCCGAGAACCCTTTTTGCACCGAAATTTTCTGCGAGGCATTCCTCATTCCCGAGGCCATTCTGCAAGGTCAGTAGCATGGTGTTTTCATGGAGCAGGGGAGGGATCAGATTTTTAAGTGCGTCATTTGACGTGGATTTCAGCGAGACAATAACAAGGTCCACCGGACCAATCTCCGTGGTCGAGGGGTACACAGGCACGTGCCCAAGGAAAATAGTTTCCGTGGCCGTATAAATCGTTAATCCCCGTGCCTTAACCGCCTCATAATCGGCACGCATCAGGAAATGCACATCAAAGCCGTGCTGCAATAGCCGCCCCCCGTAATAACATCCGATCGCTCCTGAACCCACAATCGCTATTTTCATATCGCTGCACTATACCCCCACAAAAATCTTGCGACAAGGATGAACCCCCTTTGAAACGAACCCTCGGAGGAGAAAAAACTTTGCATGATCCTGCGGGAAACGTTTATCGTGGGCCGATGAAAACAATCGTCATTACCGGATGCACACGGGGGTTAGGGGAGGCATTGATCCATGAGTTCCAGAAGCTCGGGCACCGGACAATGGGGTGTGGCCGCAATTTACAGCGGATTGAAAAATTAAAAACCGCTTATCCTACGAACGCGCAATTTGCTGCGCTGGACGTGACGGACTTTGAAGCCGTAGAGAACTGGGCATCGGCGATCTTGGCGGCATCCGGCCCACCGGACATTCTCATAAATAACGCTGGCATTATCAATGAACCCAGAAATTTATGGGAAATCGCCCCGGTGGACTTCGCCCGCATTATGGATGTGAATCTCAGAGGTGTATTCCACTCTATCAAAGCCTTTGCCCCTGCGATGACTGCGCGTAAAAGCGGGATGATCATTAATCTGAGTTCGGGCTGGGGCCGCTCCACCTCACCACAGGTCGCCCCATATTGTGCTAGCAAATATGCGATTGAAGGAATGACTAAGGCCCTCGCACAGGAATTGCCAGAAGGCATGGCTGCCATCCCGCTAAATCCCGGTATCATTAATACGGACATGCTCCAGACCTGCTGGGCCGATGGCGCGTCCTCCTATCCAAAAGCAGAGACATGGGCTAAAATAGCCGCGCCTTATATCCTCAAACTCTCCCCGAAGGATAATGGCCGCTCTGTGAGTGTGCCCCAGTAGCGCACCGGTATTCTTTACCCCGGCGTAATAACCATATCAGGCAAGGAATAACCAAAAGGATAAAGATCGAGGTCCGGGGTTCGGGCACAGGAATAAAGGTAATGGCGAACATGACATCGGAGGCGCCTGAGCTGCCGTTATTCGGCTGCGTCGCGGCGATCCCGCCGAACATATACCCGATCACCGTGGGCGCTGTCAGGGCATCCATATCGATCATGCCGTTTGAAAGTGTCGGTAATCCCGCGACTGGCATAAAATCAGATGATGCCCCGAAAAGGAAGTTAGACCCTCCATTCATGGCGTTGGCAATCGAAGGCATTTCTCCGAGATAATATTGGGTATAGTTTCCACTGCCATCACGGATGATGGATGAGTTACTATTAATAAACGGGACATTATCATCCTGGACAATCAGTCCGGTCAACGTGTCATAATATTCCAGACTGATCCCGCCAAAAAGCAGCGTATGGGATTCATCCCGGGATCCAGAATAAAGACTGGCGGTGGCCGTCCGGTAATTATTCATTCCCTGCTTAAAAGTGGTGATCGCCGTGGGATCCGCCATGGAAGGCGTACCATTGGTAGATATCTCCACGGGCACTGTCCAGACCCCACCGTTTGTATTGAAAACCCCGGAAAGCGCGACGACACCCTCATTGGTTCCTCCATTTGTGCGGATCGGGACGATATTTAAATCACGGCGACGGTAATTATCATCAGCCGTGGTCATGGTGACATTAGTAAATCCAAGGCTCACCCCGTTATCCACGACATCAAAGGAGCGGACTTGTTTGGTGTAGATGCCATTTGACCCAGGTGTATAAGGCCCGTCAAAGTTTTGACCGAAAATCAAGTGAGTCCGGCCATTCATGAGCTTGAGGTCTCCCCCCGTGACTTGGAAAAGGGCATCATTGGTCTGACGGATATTCGATGCGAGTATACCAGCGCCGCCTTTGACCCAAGCCATGGTCTGGGCCACATCTATGGCCGTTAATGTATCGAATGTATTAAAATCGTTGATCGTACGGTTGTACACATATCCACCGGCGACATAAAGGGTGTTACCATTTTGATATGACTGAGGTGCTGTGGATGAAAGTGAATCCACTTGGTTCGTCGTTAATCCTGCAAAACTGTCATTAAGGGAGCGGCCCCAGACTTCTTTGGTCACGGGATTAATCACATACGCCGTTGTGTTTTGTGCAGCAGGGGGGAAATTAGTGAGGCCGTTGTTGCTGAAATTATGCAGACCATTCGTGCGCCCCGCCAGCAGGAGCCACTCATTGCCGATTTGGGCCGAGACATAACTCTGGATAGCAGGAGGGGAGGATGACCCCATATCGTAAACACTGACATTGATCTGGTAGGGCAAATTCCCCCCGATAATCACCGGACTGAGATTTGTGGTCTGGTTTTGGCCAAAAAGAACGGGGCATAATCCGCAAAAAAGGCTAATGAAAAGTAATTTACGTAGTACGATCATAGGTTTTTCTACATTAACCTGTTTTTGAGAATAAAGGCAACCTCGACAATGACCGATTAATCATTCATCAGGGTTTAAATGAAATAATGGCTATTAAATAAGGGGTTTATTGATTTTTCTGCTTGTTCAAAACAAGAGTGCCTCCCCGCAAGACAAAAGACCAAACGGGCCAATCTTGCGGAAAAACTTATTTTCCACACAGAGGTGTTTGTGAAGGGAATACTTTTTGATTGTCAAACCTACGGGCAGTGTGTGCTGCGTAAAACCGGTCTTATCTGCCCGATGAGTAGTTGCGCCCAAAGAGTCTGCGCAACGGCCCTTGTGGTGGCACACTCGACGGGAAATGTGAGATTTATTCTGAAAGCGAATGTGTCTAGTGCCGGATCCACGAGGCCACGGGGAAAGAATCCACCGAGGCCATGCCGATCCTGCCCCCGCCCGATGCTCATGCAAGGAGTCGGGCGACAAGTCCAAAGCGGGGGCCAAAGAACGGTAAAGGTGAGTATTTTGCACGAAAAAAGAGACTCGATCGCCCAAGCTGTCCTGCTCCTCAGCGGTTAACTCAGGACACCCTAATCCCAGAAAAATAACCCGCCCACACTGAGAGCCCCCTTCAGCTCCGAATCCCCATGCCCATTTTCCTTTTTAGGATGATTGATGCTGGTTTGTCTTATTAGAATCCAGAGAGTACGCCCGGGTAAAAGCGCCATAATAGAAAGAGCACAGAGAAGGTGCAAAGGAAAGCAATTCCTAACCAACAGAGAGCCTTGAATGTCATTCCTGGACGGAGCTCTGGCGGAGTGATCTCGGAAAAGATGAGTTTATAATTCATAAAGGCAAATACCGGGGCGGAGAGGAATGCGATGGTCGTGGCAAAGTCGATGAGAGCCTTCATACTATTGAGGTAACGATTAATAATAATCAGAGCAATGATCGAACAGAGGATCATCAGTAAAACGTGCATATGGCGGCCAGAGAGCTTGAGCGAGGGGAATGCAATTTGTGCCCCCGTCGAGAGCGAGTGCGGGTAAGCGTCTAGCACGGTTAATGTCGTGGAAAACATCGCGACAAAGGCGGCGATAGACACAATCGGGCCAGACCAGCCGCCGAGGGTCTGTGTATACATCTTGACCAGCTGCGCCGCAAATCCAGCAGAGTTACTGGAGAAATCTTGGCCGGTGCCAAACATCACATACGTGCCCATGAGTAGGAAGACGACCGCCAGCCCCGTGGTCAGGGCATAACCAAAATGAAAGTCGATGGAGGTATTCCTACGGGTGGACTTTTCCCCGGAGCTTTTGCTTTGTTGGGTGACCCAGATGGATTGCCACACAGACATCTCGATGGGCGCGGGCATCCACCCCATCAGCGCGATGAGAAAGGGCAATGCCGCCAGTGTCCAGGGCGAAGGCCCCACAAAGCCCGGAGCGGCATTTGGCCCATGGATCATCGCCCCCACGAGGGCTGCGACCGTACAGATCAGGAGCAGGAACATCATCCATTTGATCGATTTTTCAAGAACCCGATAACTTCCCACAATAATGAGTCCCAGACAGATCAAAAGCAGGAGTGCACACCACAGCGTATTGTCCCAGCTTTTGAGGAATCCGTATGGGAGGAGATTCGACGCGAGTCCTCCGGTCACAAAGGTCACACCGGCCAGACTGATGACGGCGGTAAAAATATTCAGGAAAAGAAAAAGATAAAGCCACCCCCTCCCCATCTGATGATAGCCCTCGAGCAAATTGCGCCCGGTCACGGCGAAACGATGGCCGATCTCGAAAAAGGGATATTTAATAAAATTTGAAAGAAGAACCAAGAGGATGAGTTGATATCCAAAATCCGCCCCCGCCCGGGTGGCTTGAACGAGATGTGATACACCGATAGCCGCGCCCGCCATGAGCAGTCCCGGACCGATGATCGAGAGGAGTTTTTGGAATTTATTGAGCATTTTTATTTCTGATTTTTTGTGCAATACCATCACCTTTGCTGGCAGTGGTCGCTGAATCACAGCCCAAGCAAAAATTTACTTTTTTTTGTTTTTAGAGAGAAATGCGAGGGAATCAACTTTTATGTCTCTTATTTTGGATTGATACCCCCCGCCTTTGCTGACGGTGGTCACGATGAATGGGACGATTCTGGCCGCAGAGTGGCATAGGAAAGAGGCTGCACCGGGGTTTGTCGGTGGGTTCAAGCCCCGGTGCTCTTCCGTATGTACATGTTGGCTTGATTCCTTGATGATTTTTGGCAGTGTAGCCGGATGAATCAATTATGCCGTTATTTCACGGTCTTTTTTCTTTTCGGGATTTGTATTTCCACTAGCTATGGACAACAAGCCACGAGCGAAATCGTCATCCCTGAGTCTTTCAGTGTGGACCAAGTCATCACCTCCAAAAGCATCCCGGATGGCGTTAAAATCAAATTTTACTTTGATAAACTCAAATGGCGTTATGAAGTCCAGCGCGGTACCGAAACCATCGTCACGATCATGCGTAAAGACCAGGGCATCCAATACACCCTCATGCCCCAGCTCAAACGTTACATGGCCGCACCGATGACTGCTGATAGCGATCCGACCTCCTCTTGGCGCCAAAAAAACGCCGAATGGAAACTCCTCGGTAAGGATACCATCCGGAATATCGCCTGTGAAAAATACAATGTCTCCAGCCAAGGCATACAAAGTTATGTCTGGGTGTCCGCTGATAAGAAAAACCCTGTCCGTGTCCAGACCGCCGACGGACAAACCACCCTCGATATGGAGAATTTTGTCGAAGGCCCCCAGCCTGAAGACCTCTTCACCATCCCGAAGGATTACCAAGTCCTCCAAGTCCAAGTCGGCACCCCCGAACAAGCCTCCACCCCCGATGAACCCGTCGCCCCTCCGCGTTCCCCATAACCAGCATGCATAACCCCCCCCGCAACTTGCTTCCACTGGAGGGACGAGTTTCACCTCGTCCGTGACGTGCGACTTGGGTTTCCCCGGCCGACACTTTGATGAAGAAACCGGCCTCGACTATAACTTCCACCGTTATTACGACCCATCATAGGGTCGCTACATCACCAAAGACCCCATCCGCGTCGGCCTGGACTTGTATGCGTATGCAGAAAGTGATCCGGGCAATGCGATTGATCCGTGGGGGTTGAATATCTTTTTTTTATAAAAAAGGAATATGCAGGACACGCTTGGGTTCATATTGGTGGAAAGGAGCCTAGGCCTACGCCCTCAAAAATAAGGGACAGACTAATAGTTTGAGAATGAACCCCAGGCTATATGATTGGAATCCTTTTAGGATAGGGGGGGGAATGCCAGTCTTCGTTTCTGCTCGGAGCAATTTGCTCCACGAAGAAAAGCAAAGGCACAAGATCGACATTGTGAAGTAAGCAAATTGTTCTCTGAACTCTCAAATGACGTTCTGCGTGTAGGGGGCGAGCGGCCTGCTTTCCGGATGTCACCAGAGAGACTCCCTTTCCCGGTAGCCAGGAGCAAATTGCTGTGGTGGGCAGAGTGGTGAAGTGGGTGGGTGGGGGGAAATAATCCAGGATCGTAGAGGAAAAAGCTGTCCAATATGAAGAGGAAATTAAGTCGTTTATAGAAAAATTTATCTCGGGCTGACTCTCCCCCCTTTTTCATTTCGATCGGATCTTGATGTTACCTTTGCTGTTTGGATTATTCACAATACGATTTGTTCTTACCAAGTCTTTTTCCAGTCCTTCATTTGCTGAATTTCTCGGCTTTGATCCTCAATAATGGTTTTGGCAAGATCCTTGAGAGCAGAGTGTCCAGCCCGATCGGAAACTAATTTCGACATGTCCACAGCCGCTTGATGGTGGTCGATCATTTGCTCCAGAAAAAGAATGTCAAAACTCCTGTCTCTGGCGTCGTGAAGAGCTTTCATTTTTGAACCCTGACTCATCCCGTTCTTCATACCGGCCATAGTGCTGGTGGACACCTTCTCCTGATACCAATCCAAAAGCCAACCCTTCATCTGGGAGATTTCCTTGTTTTGTGCGCTAATGATATTCCCTGCCATCTCATTGAGTTCCGGGCGCTTCGTGTTTTTCTGGGCTAGCTTCGCCATGTCGATGGCTCCCTCATGATGGGTGATCATATCTTTCAAAAAGAGAACCTCGAACTCCCGTCCCTTGAGGTATTGAAGACTTTGCTCCGCCATGGGTTTGGACATCGCACTCCCATCATCTCCTTGGAGAAAAGTGGTGCAACCGACTAAGATGGCTGAAATGATGAATGGGATCGAGAATCTGAAATGTTTAATGGTCATAGGCAATACAATACGCAAAACACAGATCACCTGAAATGGGGTGAAACCCCACCCATACGGCCGGTTTGCATTCCCGAGTCCAGAGCGCATTTGAGGGAGGCAAATGCGCTGCTTAGATAGTGGTGAGTTAGGCGGTTTGTCCCGAGTGTTTGCCTTCGGCGAATTCCTCAATGGTTTTGTCGCAGAACGCAGGAAGATCGTCGGGATTACGGCTAGTGACGAGTCCTCGGTCGCAGACGCATTCCTCATCGACCCATGTGGCACCGGCGTTTTTTAAATCAGTTTGTAGGCTGGGCCAGGAGGTTAATTTGCGGCCGCGAACAACGTCGGCTTCGATCAGCATCCATGGGCCGTGGCAGACGGCGGCGACCGGTTTGTGTAGGGTAAAGAAGTCACGCACGAAGCTGACGGCTTTCTTGTTCACACGGAGCGCATCCGGATTAAAAACGCCACCGGGTAGGACGAGGCCACTGAAGTCTGAGGCGGAAACATCCTCTACGGTCGTGTCGACAGTGAACTGATCGGCTTTCTCAGCGTGATTAAAGCCCTGGATCTTGCCACTTTTCAGGGAGACGAGAACGACCTCGGCACCTGCATCTTTAATGGCATTCCAAGGTTTGGTAAGCTCCACTTGTTCGAAGCCGTCAGTGGCGAGGAACGCGATTTTTTTTCCGGATAGTTTGTTTTTCATAATAGTGGTATTGGAGTAAGGGACTAGGGTTGGGTTAGCCTGAGGCGCGGACGGGGTCTTTGAGCTTTGTGGCGTCGTCGCTTTGGATGGCGGCGTGGTTGCGGAGGGTGTCCATATCGATGACGTGCCGGAAGTGTCCGTCGCCGCCGTTGGCAAGGGCCTCAAAAACGGAGTTGATGTCCTTGATGTCGATCAACTTGATGGACGGGCGGATGTCCTTTTCCGCACAGAGGTCGAGGATTTCCTGGGTCTGCCTGATCCCACCGATGAGCGAACCGGCGAGAGTGATGCGGCTGAAGACGAGGGAGGCGGGGGAAAATTCCGGAAATTTCACCATGTTACCGACGACGATGATTTTCCCGTCGGTTTTCATCAGGCTGATGTAGGGGGCAAGGTCGTGGGGGACGGGTATGGTGTTAATGAGCATGTCGAGGGATCCAGCGACCGCTTTCATCTGATCATCGTCGGTGGAGATGACGACCTTGTCCGCGCCCATTTTGAGGATTTCGTCCTCTTTGCTGTCATCGCGGGTGAACGCGACGACTTTCGCGCCGAGGGCTTTGCCGATCTGGACGGCCATGTGACCCAGACCACCGATGCCAGCGACCCCGAGGGTCTGGCCTTCCTTGAGATCCCAGTGTTTCATCGGTGAATAGACGGTGATGCCGGCGCACATGATGGGGCCGGCGTGTTTGGGATCGATTTCCTCGGGGACTTTCAGGATAAATTCCTCACGGGCGATGAGATCGGTGGAATAGCCGCCGTAAGTGTTAGTGCCATCCGGATTCATGGGACCGTTGTAGGTCAGCGTCGCACCCTTTTCACCTTGGCAGTAGTTTTCCTCACCGGCTTCACAATAGTCGCACTCCTGGCAGCTATCGACAATGCAACCGACCCCGACGACGTCACCGACCTTCACCTTGCTCACACCCTCGCCGATAGCGGTGACAGTTCCCACGACCTCGTGGCCAGGGACACATGGATATTGGGTATTACCCCAGTCATTGCGCACCTGATGGAGATCCGAGTGGCAGACGCCGCAGTGGGTGACCTTAAACGCGACTTCGCCTTTCCCGACTTTTTTACGCAGGAAGACTACGGGGATGAGATCCTTGTTTTTGGCCTGTGTTCCAAATCCGTAAACTTTGATGGTGTCTTCGCTCATATTTTTGTTAATCCGTAGGCATTGACCCTATTAATAACTAGGGGAGATGTCTTTTGCATCCTATGCGGAAATCATGCGCAAACTCCGAACGTAAATGAAATGGGGTGAAACCCTACTTTGATGTCAGACAACCTGTTTCTAAACCCACTATCTTCGCTCCATCCGGACCTGCCCCCCCATACTGGCTCGGTCATTCTTTGCAGCCGTGCGTTCTGCACCACCTTTACTATCTCCAGGACCAAGAGTGGGATGGCGCCCACTGCGAGAAGCAGGAGGCAGTCGGAGAAAGGCATGTATGACGTTTTTAGGAACCGGCCCAGGGTTTCGTTGTGATGGCTCCATACCTGAAGCCCGAATGAAACGGCTACCACCATGGCGAGGTTGATATTCGTGAAAAACGGGATCCGCCAGACGGGCTTGGTTTCACTCCGAGCACCAAAGGAGCGCAGGAGTCCGGCAAAAACAAGAACAGTGAAAGCGTAGGTGCGGGCTGATTCTACCGTTCCCGTCCTCAAGGCGTAGAGGTAAACGGCGAACGCCACACCTGCCGTGAGAAAGCCGGTGAGGAACATCGTTCCTAGGAAGCTGCGGTCCGTGATGCGCTCGGATCGGCGGCGAGGGTGACGCTTTCATGACGTCGGGGTCGATAGGATCGGTGGCCAGGCAAAGCGCTGGCAGGTCGTCGGTCACGAGGTTAATCCAGAGCAAGTGAATCGCAAAAAGTGGCATGGGCAAACCGATGATGACGCAGACTGTCATTAACAGCAGCTCGCCGGTGTTGCCGGCAAGCAGGTATTGCAACGTCTTGCGGATGTTGGCGTAAATGCCTCGGCCTTCTTCGACGGCGGCGACGATCGTGGCGAAGTTGTCGTCCGGAATAATCATGTCAGCAGCCTGCTTTGTGACTTCGGTTCCTGATCTCCCCATGGCGATGCCGATGTCCGCGCCTTTGATGGCGGGGGGAGTCGTTCACGCCGTCGCCGGTCATCGCGACGACCGCGTCGCCGGCTTCCAGTGCGAGAATATCTCCGGTGACGATGGCCGTGACGGGAATCACCGCGATTTGACCGTCACGCCACACCTTGGCTTGGGGGGCAGTCATCTTCTTGAGTGCCGCGATGGATTTCTCGGCTTTGAACTCCTGATAGAAACCAATAACCGCATTGAGGACGACGATGGCCAGGATGGCGATGGCGTCCACCACTTCACCCAGCACGCCGGAGATGACACCAGCGACGATAAGAATCCAGATGATGAGGCTCTTGAACTGGCCGAGAAAAATCTGTAGGGGGCTGATGCGCCTTCCTTCTTTCAGCTCGTTCGGATCGTTAGTCGCGAGGCGTTGTGTTGCCTCCTGCGCAGACATCCCGTTCGTTGTGGAACCGAAATGCGACAGCACTTCCTCCGCAGGCCGGTAGTGCCGGGCTTCATGCCTGGGATGGTGGCTGTGTCATATGGGGTCCGGACATCAAAGTTTCACTCGCCGCAAGCGCAAGGCGTTGGCGATAACTGAAACAGAACTGAAACTCATGGCGACGCCCGCGATCATGGGACTGAGCAGCACGCCGAAGAACGGATAGAGTAACCCGGCCGCAATCGGTATTCCCAGCACGTTGTAGCCGAACGCAAAGAACAAGTTTTGTCGGATATTGCGCATGGTGGCGTGGCTCAGGTGAATCGCCTTGGCAATGGCGCGGAGATCGCCTTTTACAAGCGTGACACCGGCGCTTTGTATGGCCACGTCCGTGCCCGTACCCATCGCAATTCCCACATCCGCCGTCGCCAGTGCCGGTGCATCGTTGACGCCGTCGCCGGCCATGGCCACGACTTTTCCGCCCTGCCGTAGTTTCTGGATGTGATCGCTCTTGGCTTGTGGTTCGACTTCGGCTTCCACCGCGTCAATATTGAGCGTTTTCGCCACCGCTTCGGCGGTGAGTAGATTGTCGCCGGTGAGCATGACGATTTGCAGGCCGAGCGAGTGCAGGTCACGAATCGCTTCCGCCGTCGTTGATTTCACCGGATCCGCCACCGCGATCAAACCCGCTGTTTTTTTGTCCACGGCTACAAAGACCACGGTTTGCCCGGACTGCTGAAGTTGTTCCGCCTGCGTTTCCAAAGTGCCAAGGTCAGTGACTCCTTCGGCACGCAGGAAATCCGGCTTTCCAACCAACACGGCCTTGTTTGCAACGCGACCAGCGACCCCGCCACCCGTGACAGAACGGAAGTCGGCGACTGCTTCAATATTAAGGCTCTTGCCTTTCGCGCCAGCGACGATTGCCGCAGCCAAGGGGTGTTCGCTGCTTTGTTCGAGCGATGCCGCGAGTCGTAGAACTTCGTTTTGGTCGAAGCCTTCAACGCTCACCGCATCCATAAATCGTGGTTTTCCTTCGGTGAGCGTGCCTGTCTTGTCCACGACGAGGGTGGTGATTTTCTCCAAGCGTTCGAGTGCTTCCGCGCTTTTCACGAGTACACCTTCCTGCGCACCGCGCCCAACACCGACCATAATGGACATGGGCGTCGCGAGGCCGAGCGCGCATGGACAGGCGATAATCAGCACCGCCACCGCATTTACGATGGCGTAAGCGAGCCGTGGCTCCGGGCCAAACAACATCCAGAGCGCAAACGTCAACACTGATATAGCCACGACTGCCGGAACGAAAATAGTGGCGACCTTGTCCACCAATCCCTGAATCGGCGCGCGACTACGCTGCGCTTCCGCGACGAGATTCACGATCTGCGCGAGCAGCGTGTCGCTGCCGACTTTCTCAGCGCGCATGACGAAACCTCCCGTGCCGTTCACTGTGCCGCCGGTCACTTTATCTCCGACGTTCTTTTCAACTGGCAAGGGTTCGCCGGTGATCATGGATTCTTCGACGCTGGAATGGCCATCGGTAAGGACCCCATCCACCGGCACTTTGTCGCCGGGACGGACGCGGAGCAAATCGCCGGCATGAACGTCTTCGAGCGGGACTTCTTCATCGCCGTTCTCGCCGACGCGCTGTGCGACTGGTGGTGCGAGATTGAGCAAGGCTTTGATGGCGCTGCCCGTGCGACTGCGGGCGCGGAGTTCGAGCACTTGGCCTAATAGCACGAGCACCACAATCACTGCCGCCGCTTCAAAATAAATGTCCACCGCGCCGTGAGGTCGCATCTCGGGCGGAAAAAGGCCCGGTGCGAGGATAGCCACGATACTATAGATGTATGCCGTGCCGACACCGATGGCAATCAGCGTGAACATGTTCAAATTCCACGTCACCAGTGAACGCCAGCCTCGCCTAAAAAACGGCCAGCCCGCCCACAGCACCACGGGTGTGGAGAGGCCGAACTGAATCCACCGCGACGCATCGCTCATCACCCAACCCTCGTGACCCAGTGCAGGAATCAGATGCGCCATCGCAAGGATGAATACAGGAAGCGAGAGTACGCCGCCAATCCAGAGTCGTCGTGTCATTTCAGTGAGTTCGGTGTTCTCCTCTTCTTTTGTCGACGTTGTCTGCGTCTTTAACTCTAGGGTCATACCACACTTGGGACAATTGCCAGGATGATCCTGCTGCACTTCGGGGTGCATCGGACACGTATAAATCGGCTTTCCCACCGATGCGGGCTCGACCCACGACGGATTCCGCTCCAACGCCATGCCACACTTCGGACAGTCGCCGGGCTTGTCCGACTCCACACCAGGACACATCGGGCAAAAGTATTTGGCCACTGTAGAAGGCTTCACTGTCGCGTGCTCATGATTGTGTGAATCACCTTCGCAGCACGACTTCTTTTTAGGTTCCGGTTTTGGTTTGTTACAGCAATCACTCATGAGAGTTTACTTCTTTTCAAATTTTCACTTCCTCCCGCGACAAAATCCACTAGCGGACAGCCTTTCAGCTCTCCGCTGCCGTCGCCCCTTTTGACGAGTCCTGATAACGCTTTTTCCATCGCTTTTAGGTCGCGGATTTTCTGACCGTCGCGCTCGGTCTTAAGAGCCGTGACTTCGGCCACAGTCATTCCGCAAATGGGGTCTTTGGTCAAGGGTTATTTCTTGTGCGTTCCTGGAACGGTATTGAGTTTCATTTATTTGGATTTGTCCCGCACTTTTTTATCAAGGTCGATTTTCTCCGGACCAGTGGACTTCTCGGCTTGATCCTCGAGAATTAAAAGCTCCTTGGTCTTGACGGGAAGTCGCTCGAATTTTTTCAGATCTTTGCCGAGATCTTTAGATGGTTCTTGGGGTTTTTGTTTCATAGACAGGGGTTGGCTAGGGGTCATTCCTCCGTTGGTCATTTTAGATATATCGGGAGGGGGCTTCTCTCACTTTTTCTCTACTAATTTCATGCCGCATTTTGGGCAGTTTACCGACCAGTCTTTCACCACTTCGGGGTGCATCGGGCAGGTGTATTGGACGGCTGAGTTGCCAGTGAGAGTCGTCGGTTCTGATTTGTCGCAACCGGTGGCGCTCAAGGCGGTAATGCCGAGCACCAATGCAGCCATCGCTGTGAGAATCGATTTCGTTTTCATATGTTTGGTTTTTTAAGGTCTTGTTTTGGTTTTGGTCTCGTTCTTTAACTTATTATGTTTTTCAATGCGCACCCGGTGAGTTCGTGTCTGAAAAGTGGGTTGTGGGCACCCCCTATTATTACTCCGGCAGGGCCGGCTTAGCTATGGGGTGATACCCTACTTAAGGCATGCTGCCAGGACGAGGACGGTAGTGGAATTGGGGTGAGGCGGAAATTCGAGATATTCTTTCCGGCAATTTGCTCCAGGAGGCAAGCAAGGACGATTACTCTACAGTAAAATCGAAAAAAACGATTTCTTGGAGAGGTGGGGTTGCGCAAATCCAAGAGGTGTGTAGAATGTGATCGCTGAAAAGAAAAGGGAGTCGGTCACATTGATAATAAAATCAGCAGAGAAAATATATTTTTATGGATTTACGATCAGGATATCCTTTTTGGCTTATACGTAATGGGCTGCCCTCGACATTTCCCGCGCTGCGTAAGAATGAACGCTGTGATGTGGTGGTGGTGGGAGCAGGAATCACCGGAGCTCTTGTTTCCTATCAACTCGCTCAAGCGGGGCTTTCGGTGGTCGTGGTCGACGAGCGCCACGTGGCATGGGGGAGCACGGCAGCCAGTACGGCCCTACTGCAATACGAGATCGATGTGCCACTGCATGAGCTTGAAGAGATGCGTGGTAGGGAAAATGCTGTGGGTGCTTACCTTGCCTGTTGGGAAGCCATTTCGAAAATTGAGAAGCTAAGCCGCGCGCTGGAGGATGACTGCGACTTTAAGCGTTGCCCGAGCTTATATTTGGCCACACAGTCCAGCGATATGATCGCGCTGAAAAAAGAGTTCCTCGCTCGACGCCGCGCAGGCCTGGAGCTCGACCTATGGAGTGCCGCGCAGCTAAAGGCGAAGACGGGAGTCATTCGGCCTGGCGCCCTTTTCTCGAAGGATGCGGCGCAAATCGACCCCTATCGATTTGTCTATCATCTGCTGAAGGCGGCGCAAGGGATGGGTGTACGGATTTATGATCGTACTGTGGTAAAAAGTTATGAGGCTGATGGGCGAGGGGTAAGGGTAAAAACGGATGGGGACATGACTCTGCGAGCAAGACATATTGTTTTTGCCACCGGCTATGAGTCGCAGCAATTCTTACCCCAAAAGCTCGTCGAGCTTCACAGTACCTATGCACTGGTCAGTGAGCCGATCGCGGGGAGATCGCCCTTGTGGCACCGCGAGAGTCTCATCTGGGAGCATGCCGATCCCTATCTCTATCTTCGTACGACCTCAGAGCGTCGTATTATTATCGGGGGAGAGGATGATGCCTTTGAAAATCCCCTTCGGAGGGATGCATTGATTCCTCACAAAACAAAAATACTTTTACGTAAATTTAAAAAGCTTTTCCCTCACATCGCCTGTGAGGTGGCTTTTGCGTGGGCAGGGACTTTTGGCACGACAAAGGATGGGCTCGCTTACATTGGCGCGCATCCTGACTTTCCCCGCGCATTCTTTACCCTCGGGTTTGGAGGAAATGGAATGACCTACAGCGTCCTAGCCGGTGAGATCGTGCGAGACTCGATCCTGAAACGAAAAAATAAACACGCTCATCTGTTTTCTCTAGATCGTTGACTTTTCGACTCGTATCAGTGTCAATAACCCTTTTAAAATCTCCGCCAAACCCCTATGCAACTCAGTATCATGACATGGAACCTGTGGGCTGATGACATGCCCGGTGCGCGCTGGCGTGATCGCGCCCCCTACATTCTCGCCTTTCTCCAGAGTGAGCCAGTGGACGTGATCGGGTTTCAAGAAGTCACCCGTGAACGTATCGAGGATATCCATAAGCATATGCCGCAGTATACATGGGCGGGGGAGGGTCGGGAAGGAGGTGAGCAGGGTGAGTATAATCCCATTTTTTATCGCCATGATCTTTTTGAATGCCTTGAGCAAAAAACATTTTGGCTTTCGCAAAGCCCCCTCATTCCTAGCCACAGCTGGGACAGCATTTATCCACGGATTTGCACGGTTTGTCGTTTGAGATTACGTGCCGAGGGTGAAGGCCCTGTGCTCGCAGTGATGAATACACACCTGGATCATTGGGGATATCGGGCGCGCCGAGAAAGTGCTCAAATCCTCCGAGGTTATGCGGGCACGCTACCCGTAGAGGAAGCGATGATCCTGATGGGAGACTTTAACTGCGGAATCAATACCGAGCCCCTCCAAAAAATCCTCGCCGACAACTTTTTTCAGGATCTCGCTACGACGGGACACACCCAGAAAACGTGGAGGGGATGGTATGGAACGGGGATAGGCAGCGCACGACTCGACTTGATCATGGGTCGCCACCTCAGGGCCACAGAGTACGGGATCCGGCATCCGGGACCAGTCAAACGATCCTCGGATCATTTCCCAGTCGTGGCAGACGTGGAGAGTGGACAATGAATATTACCCAGACACTGATTTTGGCCGGAGGCTGGCTGATTGCTCTGGTGACTCTTCCCTTTATTTTACTCTCGGAGAAGCGTCCCGCAGGGATGCTGGCGTGGATGTGGGCAGTTCTCCTCTTCCCCTATATCGGTGCCTTTGCCTATTTACTTTTCGGCAGTGAGCGGATCTATCGTCGGCATTTAAAGAGGCGTAGGAAGTGGTCACATCGCAGGGGATCAGTGGAGCCGCTTCCCCTAGAAGGCCATGACCCGAGAAATCGGGAACTCGCCAGTCTGCTCTCATCAATCAATGTCCACTCGTCGAGCCGGTACGATGAGGTGGAGGTCTTCCTCCATGCTCAAGAATTCTACCCCGCCCTCGCAGCAGAGATCAAAGAAGCAAAGTCATCGATCCTTATTGAGTTTTTTATCTGGCGCAATGATGAATATGGAAAGAATTTACGGGACGTCCTCACGGAGGCCGCAGGGCGTGGCGTGGCGGTGAGAGTGATTATCGACGAGATGGGATGCTTTGGCCTCCCACGGGGATATTTTAGTGGGCTCATCGAGGCGGGCGGAAAGTTTTCGTGGTTCAATGCCCTACACGTGATGCGGAATCGGTGGAATTTCAGCCTGCGCAATCACCGTAAACTCCAAATCATCGATGGAAAGATCGCCTTTGTGGGGGGAATGAATATTGGCCGAGAGTATATGGGAGATAAAAGCGAATCGGGTGGATGGAAAGACGCGCAAATCCGACTCAGCGGAGCTGTAGTGCGCGCACTCTGCCAGACATTCTGGGAAGACTGGTATTTCGCCACGGATGAGGATATGAGTGGTGAGAAAAACTTACCCTCTCCGATCCATGGTGGCCGAGGCTTGGCGCAGGTAGTGGAGGATGGTCCCGACTCACAACAGTATCCGATCATGCTCTCTACGGTGGCACTCTTGAATGCGGCTCGTCGGAGGGTGTGGTTTGCTGCCGGATATTTTTTCCCCACTGAGCCGTTCCTGAGCGCACTCAAGCTCTGTGTGGCACGTGGGGTAGAGGTCCGTATCCTGATCCCCGCAAAGAGTGATCATCCCTATTTGGTAAAAGGAGCGAGAGCCTATTACGAGGAACTGCTCACCTACGGCGTCCGCCTCTACGAGTATACCTGCGGCACACATCATGCCAAAGTGATCATTATGGATGATGAGTGGGCAAGTGTGGGCTCGGCAAATCTGGATGTGCGCTCGATGCGTTTAAATTTCGAGCTCAATGTCATCTTACATTCCACAGACGTGGTCACCAAAATCGAAAGAGAACTCACAAAAGACTACATATCGTCGCATGAGGTGACGCTCGATGAGGTAAGGTCTCGCTCGATGTGGACGCGACTCATCGAGAATATTTGCCGTTTGCTCGGGCCCATTTTGTAAGATGAGTAGAGCCCATAAGAAGCTCTATCCCATTGGCAAATGAAAGTGTCCTTGAGAGTATATCAGAAGAGATCACGTGCCTGCTTGGCGAGTCGCCGGTTCATCAACCGAAAGCTCTGCTAGCTTTGCACCCAGCACTTCGCACCTCTGCCTCCCCTTCGTGGTGGCGGGGGGGGTAAATGGTCATCTAAGAAAAAAAATGATTTCTATTTCTCGGCTGCCGGGGGTTTGATCTCCACGGTGCCGGCATTAAAACGTTTGAACTGGTCGAGGCCTTTGACCTCGACGACGTTGGCGCTCGTGTGGCCGAAACAGTAACGGATCTTCCCGTCATCCTGTTTGCCGAACCAGGCCCCGAAACCAATATTTTCCGCGCTCATGGATTTCTTCGAGGGCGTCTTCCCGTCATCCTGTTTGCCGAACCAGGCCCCGAAATCTTCTTGGAGCATGGAAATATCTTTCATACTTTTACCGCGTTCGACAGTCGTCCCCCAGCCGGCAGGATTATCTCGGGCGTCTTTAAACATGTCTTCAATCAAGATACCATCCTCGGTGAAAAAGTAGGCCTGTCCGTAGTTACCATGGATCGCCATGACAGAGCCCTGATCCCCGCCAAAGTCCACCGTGCCTGCGATAAATAACTCCCCAATGGGCTGGCCTTTCGGAGGCATAGGAACCTGTGATGATCCAAAGACACCGCCCCCGACACTGGGGAAGTTCCCTTTCTCCGAGCCGTCTTCCCTGAGCCACAGGTGGGTTCCTGATATCACATTCGCGTCAGTGCGGCCTGTGTAGAAATGTTTACCGACCCGGGTGAGTTGTTTGTTGGTCTGCGCATCGAGTTTGGAATTTGGCATTTTTGTAATGGTGCTTTTCTCATACACCGGTGCGCCAGCGGCCGTGAATCGAGTGGGTTTAATGATGTAATCATTCCAGTAAAAAGTCATGTCCGACGTGATCCGAGTATTCCCACTCCAGCCTGCACAATTTGCATCGGGTAGGACGACGATTTCGTCTTCGGTAATGATCTCGTCTCCATTCAAGTCGCTCCAGACATACATGGTTTTATCGGGATCTTGGGACCGCTGGAAAATGTTGAGGGAAGGCGGTAACCATTTCATAAACATTCCCGCCACAGGCCGGTAGTCGCCTTTTTCATTTTGCAGGTAGAGAACCGGTTGGCAGAGGCTATTTTGGAGGAAATACTCGTGCATTTTGCCGCTCGTATCACTGCGGAAGAGTTGGTTCACCTCGAAGAGGACAAAAGGCACGCCCATCGCGAGAAAATCCTTCGCGCCGGGTTTAGGTCCCGACCAGATGTATTGTTTGACCTTGTAGCTCTTGGTTTGTGAGGGGTCGACCTCAAGGATGATATTTTTGATTGAGGCGAGTTTGCTGTCTTGATCATGGAGTTTCCCGTCCCAATTACCGTACATGGTCGAGCCGATAAACTCTTTAACGAGTTTGCCGTCCTTATCCCAGACTGCTTGCCGCCTAGGGTGCATGCCCTCACTGGTCCAGAGGTAACCGCGGTCATCGACGGCGAGGGCTATTAATCGCTCAAACGCCAGTGGGTCATATTGGGGTTTGGGCTGGCCCCCCTTACGTCCGACGCTCCGGAGCAATTTGCCCAAGTCGGGCGAATATACTTTGACTTGGCGGCTCTCGGGGGCAGCGTCAAAAATATAGAGATTTTTGTCGGTATCAAAAGTAAAGGCGGCTGGCTGGCCCATCTCCGGCAGGGACACCGGAGTCTTGACCCCGGTGAAATCGATTTTGCCAAATCCATTCGTATCAGAGATGTAGAGTGTCTCATCGGCGCCAAAACCAATTTTACCTATTGTAGTGAGCGTGACATAAGGTGTATTGGTTTTCCCTGTTTCCTTATCCATGACCACCATTTGGGGTTTGAGATTTTTTGGATCGGTGCCCAAGACAGCTACTATGTTACTCGAGCCGACGGCGATCGAATCAATCACACTCGAAGGCATAGCAATTTGCGGGATTTGCCCGGCTGGGCGTTTAAAAAACGCGGCCGCACCATTTTTGACATTGATCTTTTTTAAACTGTTTCCCAGCCCGAAATAAAGGTTGTCCCCGTCGATGGCCACCGCTTGGACATTGCCCCAGGCTGTTTGGAATCCCCATGCCTTCTTATCATCTTTGCCGATGGCGATAATGCAGTCCGTACCTTCCGAGCCGTTGAATCCCACTACCGCGCGCCATGGGGAGTCCACTCCCGCCGGGACACATGCCATGGCCGCCCCGTCCCCGTGATTCGAACCCCAAGCGCTATTAAGGTAACCATGCCAAGGGGGATTACCCGGATTGTAAAAGCTGTATTCATATAGAGCATCGATTTCGGGAACGGTGACTCCGCGGACTGTATATTTGCCGGGGGGTAATCCATTACCTTTATCGTCTTTGCCATCCCAAGAAGTATGTACTTGAGTGGTGCCATCAGGATTTTGCGTGCCCCCGAGGGTTTCAGCCGTCCCGAGTTTCACGAGGTTACGCACACGCCGCCCACTGTCATTATCGATAACGACACTGATATATTTATGCCCAGCAGGAATGGTTAAAGGGATTTTGTCGGTGGGTAAGGAGGCCTTTTCGGGAGTCGGGGGGATGGACTCGGCTGTTTTTTTTGAGCAACCTTGCAGGGTGAAAAAAAAGGCCAAGGTGGATAAAAATAAAAGTTTCAAATAAGGGGGGTAGCTTATACGTACAATAAAATGCATGTTATAAGTTGACTTATAACATGCGGATGTCAATGATTATTAAAGATGTCTAATGCCCCCGTTAAAGTCTCCGACCTTGTCGCCCGCCTGAAAGGGCGGATTGTCGACGGGAGTTATCCAGCGGGTAAACGTATCCCCTCCTGCCGCGATCTGGAGCACGAAAGCGGGGCGAGCCACTTAACCGTTTTTTCCGCTATGAAAAAACTCGGGAAAGAGGGATTCCTCAAATCAAAAGGAAATCAAGGGACATTTGTGGTTAAATGTCCTCCGTTCTTGAAGAATGTGCTGCTTCTTTCAAACGGGGGTGATGAACAAAAAAAATCCCTCTTTTATCAACTTTTCAATCTCCGGATCGATGTGGTCGCCAGACAGATGGGAAGACAGGTACAGAGGATCAATCTGGATGTACTCATCACACACCCCGACAAAAAGGCGGACCTTTTTACGGATATCCGGGAACACCAGTATGAAGGGGCGATCATCCTTCCTCATTCACTGGATTTTAGTGGTACTCCCCTTGACCGTGTAAGCGGGTTCCCTTCGATCGGAGTTTTTAATTCATCCGCCTGCACATCCCTCTACACGGTTTGCGATTCGTTTTACCACAGGAGCGCGGCATTATTTAAAAAGGCGGGATGCCGCAGACCTGCGATCCTTTTGTCAAACCCGCAACATGATGCGGCGGGGCATAAAGAATATATCCTCCGTTCATTTAAGCCTTTTGCCCGGGGGATGGACGAGCCGCATATGATGAGTTTCGAGGCTTTGAATCCGGGATGGATCGGGGGGTGGATCCGCCTGCTGTATTCATTGCCTGCAAATCACAGGCCCGATGGGTTCTTGGTGACGGATGAGAATATGGTGGATGAAACGCTGAAAGCCATACGGACTTATGGAAAGGTGGATCCCGCTCAAGTCCCGCTGATCCGTCATGCAAGCTTGGTTCCCTCGACAAAAAATGAAGGCCCCGGCATAGCGATCGGTTATGATGTGGACCAGATTTGCGTGAATTGTTTCGAGTCCCTACGACTACAACGAAGCGAAAAAAAGAGCGTTTCTTATGCTATGTGTGCCGTGGGCAAAGAAGAAATTGGCATTCCGGAAAAAACGACTTATACTTTCACTTGTCCTCCCATTAAAAAAACAACCCTGAAGAAAAATACCCCATGAAAATCAAAAATGTTATTTAAAATAAGTCTCCTCTTGTCGGCATCCGTTTTGTCTTGCCTGGCAGTGCCCACCACGACGAATTCGATCACGGCATCGGGAAGGAATTATTTCTACGACAGTGAACGCATCGATGTCGTCGTCCCGGGAGACAAGGATAAATCAACGGTGGCATTCATCCACGAAGACGGGGCGACACTCTCGGTAGAGGCTCCGGTACAAAATGGGAAAATTTATCTTAACCTCATTCCTCACGCCCTTTCACAGGGTAAATGGAATGTGCAGGTCGCGGGTAAAGAGGCCGGGACTTTTAATGTGGTGAGCGCCATTCCCAAAACCCCTTTTGTCATGTGGAATTACCAAGCATGGTTGGATGACTCGAAAGATACCGCTTTTGGTCAAATGATGGGCACCGGGACAACCGAGGAAAGACTCAAGCTCTACCAGGATTTCGGGATGAATTTCCTCGCACTCCAAAACGGGGGATTTGGCATGAGCATCCGGACGATGGATCACCTTGTCCAGCTCGGGGCGCGGTATTCCTCATTAAATACCATGGCCGGCCAGCATCAACCGGGGGGCGCCCATAATGACTGGTCGGTGCCCGAGGTCGCGCAGGCAGTCCGTTTCGGCGTGCAGCACAATGCCCAATACGGCCTGAGATACGGCGCATTTGCCGGGGTGCATTATGCGGATGAACCCGCCTTGACTTACGGCACCAAAAATGAGAAGGGACAGTATGAGATTTATCATTCGGGGCACCCCATTCCTGACCAGTCGAAAAATTATTTTGGCCCCCTAGCTGTTCCCACCCAGATTGATTCATTTGTAAAGGACACGGGTAAAAAACCGGTTGATCCCCTCAATCCCCAAGCAAACATGGAAGATTGGTTGGCTTTCATGCGTTACCGCACGACCATCCTAGGCAAAGTCTTTGCTCAGGCTACCTCCGACCTGCATGCGATCGACCCGAAATTGATCGGGTACAGCCAGATATATGCATGGTGGTTCCTCGTGGACGGCCTTTACCCGTTTGAAAATGGGAAGGGTGTGGATGTCCTCTCCTCCCACGGTTACATCGATAATCAGTTCGGAATGTTTTATCCGATCAGTGAGACCGAGATGATAAGGACAGGGGCATGGAATAAACCGGTGTGGATGATGCCGATGTTCGAGGGGATGACCCGGCGCAGTGTCACCTACGCTTCCCTTTCCCGCCAGATCGAGGGTCTCGGCTGGGATCGCACGGCTTCTTTCAAACAACCCGGTATGATGGAACTCTCAAACCGGATCGTGCCGATTTCAGGTATCTTTACCCAGATCAAAAAGAAGCGTGATGAGGTCGGTGTCTTTTACAGCCGTGACCAGTATCTCCAGGAGATCGCCAAGGATGTAAAGGCTGCTGATAAATCTTATGCCGGCCGCATTGTCGCCGCGTGGATCACTTGTTTTACTGCTCATTACCCGGCTAATTATGTGATCGAAGAAGATTTTGCCTCCGGTGACGCATTCAAATACAAAGTCCTGGTCGCCCCGGGTCTCAAAGATGTCTCCCCAAGCTTAAAAACGGCCCTCGAAAAATATGTCAAAGACGGGGGAATGCTGATTTTGGATAAGGACTCCACGCTGCAAATTGCGGGAGCTACAAAGCTCGATGCCATTTTCCCCGACTGGACGAATACGGGCAAATGGAATCCCCAAGAGGTAAGTATGAATGAAAAACAGCGTTTTGAAAAACATATTTTGCCCATTACAAAGATCCTTGCAGAAACTCTCAAAGGCACCCTGATGCCTTTGATCGAGGGCGGAGACCCGATGCTTTTTGCGAGTGAACAAAAAGGGGGCTTGGTCCGTTATATCTGGGCGGTGAATATGAACCACGAAACGGTCAACCAAGAATCGGCCTTGGATACGAATTTTGTCCTGCCGTCCTCGGAAGCCACTTACGATGTTTTTGCCGGGCGCGAAGTCACCGGTGGAAAACAATCCCTGACGATGCCGGAGGGAGATGCCACCCTTTACGCCCTTTTGCCTGACAAGATCGCCAAAGTAACGACAAAACCGCCGGTCGTGGAGCCCGCCTCCGTGACCATCAGTGCGGCGGTGGAATCCGAGAAATTCCCGATTGCAGGTGTGCTGCCATTGGAAATCGAAATCTTGGATGCCAAAGGTAAACTTTTTAAAAAAATCTACCGTGCCACCGATGCGACCGGTCAATACAAGGAGAAACTGGCCTTGGGGCATATTGCCGGGGCCGGGGAATGGAAAGTCAATATTAAGGAATTGCTTTCAGGCAAAACAGTGCAGACCAGCTTTAAAACAGCCTCGGTCGAATATGCTTTTGCCTTGTGCGGCCCTGTCGATGTCAATGACAGCGCACACATCGCCACCGCCCTCGCGCAAAAGGATAAAACATTCCTCGTGCTCTACGGCTCTGATGACATGAAGGCAAAGGCCGATGCCGTCGTCAAACTCCTCGCATCGAAAAAAATCAAGGCTCAATCTGACAAAGCTGAAAACCATAAGACGGAACGCCCCGGTTTAGCCAACGGAGCGATGTACATGTCTTGGGGTGCCTTTGAAGCTCCGCTCGACATTCAACAGCCTATGATCCTTGTCGGTGACCGGAAAAATAACCCGCTCATTGCCCGGTTAATTGATAAACTCTCCCTCTATCCCCATCCCGTGAATGATCAATTCCCCGGGGCCGGGCGCGGCATGATTTACTGGGCCAAGACGGTATTTGGCCTGAATCAAGATATCATCGTGATCTACGGTGAAGAGGCCGCCTCGATCGACCAGGCCACCCTAGCCCTCGGGCAAATTGCTTTGGGGAATCCCACCGGCGGCAATGCCACCCTCAATGTGAAACCCCCGCAATAATCTCAACCCCACCACCAAGCGCCCGCGCAATTTGCACCACGAAGATCACGAAAGACACGAAGAAAAAATCTGTTGAACTGTGTGTCAGGTGACGGGCGCTGCTTGCCGAATGCCGGATCTGCGGGTGAATGAAAGTGGCACGGGTGTCCTCGCCCGCTGAGATCGGGAAAAACACGGCCAAGATGGCCGTGCCACTCTCCGAGTGCTCTGCGTGAACCGCTCGGTTATGCCCGCTGACATCATCCCCCTGCGACTATCCGCCACCGGGAGCAATTTGCACCACGAAGATCACG
>Ga0163144_10003190_pt1 | contig 37439 bp, 29 predicted proteins | sample OliLak19BULKMAT1_FD_123175 | JGI IMG/M metagenome (GOLD analysis project Ga0163144, IMG submission 123175) | Freshwater microbial mat bacterial communities from Lake Vanda, McMurdo Dry Valleys, Antarctica - Oligotrophic Lake LV.19.BULKMAT1 | ecosystem: Environmental > Aquatic > Freshwater >...
CTGGGGAACTAGGATTCGAACCTAGACAAAGCGCTCCAGAGGCGCTTGTGCTACCGTTACACCATTCCCCAATGGGAGAGCCCAATCTAGCCGGTGGGGCCGGGCTGTCAAGATCGTACGGCCGGGCTTGGGTGCGGGTTCTGGTTAGGGGGTGGGCTGGGGGCGGAAGACTTCGCGCACGTCGGGGAGGGCAATGCTGTGTTTGCCAATCAGGAGCTTGTCGTTTTCGATCTTGATATCGGGGCCGCTGAACACTTGGCCGGTCTTATCGCGAACGTGCCAGGCGGTGGCCCATTGTTCGGGTTCGCGGAGGGCGACCGCGATGGCTTCGGTGGTGGCGTCGAGGGTTTTCGGGCCGAAGACAGTGGAGACGACGTTGACCTTACCGTCCGCGAGAGTGATCAATTCACCGTCGAAGAAGTCACCGGACCGCAGTAGAACGCCAGCGCCACCCCCGCGGCTGCTGAGGTTGGGGAATGTGGGTTGCAGAAGCACCCAAGCAACGTCCTCGACTGGAAGTGATCGCGAGGTACCACCGTCGGTCGGCTTGAAATGTACGGTGTCGGTGGTGATCGCGGTCACATCCCCCGCCAGCGCCCGACCATCGGTGAGCACGATCCCCTTAGTGGGCAGCGCCGACGCCGCGGCGGTTGTCGCGGGGGGGCCGGGAATGACTGAAACGTTGTCGTATCGCACTGGCCCACTAAGCATGTTCACGTTGCTCGACGATGCCAGACCGACGAACACCTTCGCGGCCATCTTGATCGTCTGACTGCCCGTTTCTTCCCATGAAGAACCATCCACCGAGCGATAGGCGGTAAACAGGTCGCCTTGTCGGCTGACGCGAAGCCATCCAACCTTGGAAGATTCGACAACAGTGGCAATATCAATGATCGGTTGCTTCGACGGGGGGTACGGGCGTGCTTGAAGTCGACCCGGGCCCCTGGGTCCCAATGCCGCTGCGACGAACGGGGCAGTGGGGTCGAGCGATTCGCGGATCATCACGGCGCCGATCGCGCGCGAACCGTCGGTGCCCGGCAAGGTCACGCGCGCCAGGATCTGCCCGTCGCCATCGAGCATCTGGTGAACGAAGTGGAACGAATCCACTCCACTCCACGCCCCCCACCCAGCGGCCGACACCGAGAACGCGCCGGTTTCATCCTTGACCATGCCCGCGACGCGCGACTTGCCGACATCCGACGATCGCCACGGCCAGGTGAGTGCGGCGCCCTGCGTGCCAGCAGCCGATGCAACGGCCGGGGAAACGGTCGCGCGGACCACGTCAGTCAGCGGAATCGTCTTCGCGGGTTGGCCCGGTGGGGCTATCGTCAACGAACCGTCCGCGGCGATCGTCACGTCACCGCTAAGCACCTTGCCGTCGGGCAGCGCAACCTCACCGGCGATGCAAGGCGCACCCACCAGTGCGAGTAGCAGGCCGCAGTGGCATGTCAATCGTCGGACGTTCACGTCAACTCCATTGTCGGTTGTTGGGCCGGCCCGCTGTTGCTAGTTGCGCGAAGCCTCGTCGCGTTGTTTCTGCAGGATCGGCTCGGCGAGTTCTCGCGCGTTGCCGATCAGTTCCCGCCGGGCCGTTTCCGCGGCATCCTGCTGGCCTTCAAGCTGTACGCGATGGCGGCGGAGTTGCTCGATTTCCGCCTGCCGCTTCTCGACGGCGTCGAGTTTTGCGTCTAACTCGGGTGACTTCCCTCGCAGCGCCTGCAGTTCGCGATTCTCGCGCGCCCAGTTGACGCGCCACGCCGCCACGTCGCGCTCGACCAGCGCTACGTCAATCTTCTGCCGGGCCTCGTTGAGCGCGGCGTCCGTGACGCCCGGCTTAATCGCCTCCGCGTATACGGCCCATGCTTCCGAGACGCCCTTGGTGGCTTCGATGTATTGAGCGACGACGGCAATCGACTCAGGTGCTGCTTGCTGATATTCACGAGCAGCCCACTGTTCAGTCGGCGCGGTGCGTGCCTGCTCCATCCTCGCCCGAATGCGATCCTTCCAGCGTTCACGCCCCTGGATCATCCTTTGAGCTTCGCTCCGCGCTTTCCACCCGGCCTGCTGATCCCCCTTTTCAAACGTGGCTGCGACGCTTTCCCAATCCGCCACGTACCCTTCCATCCACTTCTTGGCTTCGGCCACGTCGGCGGTGGCGATATCACCCGCTTCCTTGGCGTTGAACTCAATCACACCGACCGATTCACGGCCTTCTTCTGCGAATCGTCTGGCTTCGGCCGCCAGCTTCTGCATTCGCTCCGTGTCTTGCGCTGACACGCTGTGCGCGCCAGCCAAACCAAGCATCACCGACAACGTTAGAATCAATCCTCGGCCCATCGTGCCTCCTGCGCCACCGTAAGTATACATCTCCATACTGCGGCCACCACTTCGGCGTTGAGATGAGATGGCCAGACCGGGGCGCGAGGAAGCCCACCGATCTCGGTGATGCTCGATCGATTGGCTGCATAAACCGAGCTGACGTGTTCCTTAAAGCGGTCGCTAGGCGTAGCTGCCACCACCGGACGTGATGCCGCGCGCGGCACGGGCAGCCTCGCGCTCTTTGGCGACGCGGGCTTCGTAACCACTGGCCCGATACGCAGCGAGCGGGTCGGCCTCGAGGTTGCGGCTCTTGCGCCACTGGGTCAGCAGGGGTTTCACATCCGTGAAGAACGCGTCTTTCAACAGCGTCTCGGCGGCGACGATGTCGCGATTGGCTTGCGCGTCCTGCAGCTTCTTTCGGTCGACCAGGCACGCCTTGGCGAACAGTTCCTGTGCCGTGGTCACCGTCTGGATCATCGCTTCGATCTTCGGCTTCATGTTGTGCGACTGGTCGACCATATACGCGATCTGCGACACGTCGGTGCCATGGATCTCGGCGGCGTTGCGGATCTCGTGGAAGATGCGGAAGACGGCGTAGGGGTCGATGCTGCCGAGTGTGAGATCGTCGTCGGCATATTTGCGATCATTGAAATGGAAGCCGCCGAGCATGCCCTCGTCGAGCAAAAGAGCAACGATGTGCTCGATGTTGGCACCGGGCAGGTGATGACCCGTGTCGACCAGCACTTTGGCGTTCGGGCCCGCTTCCTTGGCCAGCAGGTACGCCATGCCCCAGTCGGCGATGTCGGTGTGATAGAACGCCGGCTCGAACGGCTTATACTCGACGAGCATCGTCATGCCCTTGGGCATCGCGTCGTGCCATTGCCGCAGCGCGCCTTGCAGGCGCTTTTTGCGCGAGACGATGTCGTCCTGACCTGGGTAGTTCGTGCCATCGGCGAACCAGAAGCTCAGCAGGTCGGAACCGACCGCCTTGCCGATCGCGATGCAGTCCTGCACGTGCCGACTCGCATGCGCGCGGGCCTGTGGGTCGGGGCTCGCTGCCGAGCCGAATTTGTAGACCTGGTCCTGGAAGAGGTTCGGGTTGATCGACCCGATCTTCACACCATGCTTCGCTGCGACGCTCGCGGTCTGCTGCGCGTCGACACCGACCGAGAAGTCCCACAGCACGTGGACCGCCACCGTCGGGCAGCACGCGGTGTACTTGTGCACCGTGCCGGCGTCGGCGAGTTTCTCGTCGATCGTGCTCGCGGCGGCGGCTTGGACGAACTTGCCGAAGCGCGTCCCCGTGTCGGCGTAGCCCCAACTGGGCGTCTCGATCTTGAAGTCGTTGAGCAGGTTGATGACGTGGTCTTGGTTGTTCATATTACTTGCTCCTCAGTGGAAAGATCACCGCAGAGGCGCGGAGGGAGGATCACAGAGAAACGCGGAGGAATCGAAGCAATCTTTTCCGCTTTTCTCCGCGTCCCTCTGCGATCCTCCCTCTGCGCCTCTGCGTTAAAGAATTGACGAGAACCATATCCGACGGCACGCACTCTTGCAAATTTTATGATTGACTTCGATCATATAAATCGTACCCTTCTGTGTGTGCCCCGAGTGTCTCAAAGTGTGATCGACGAGCGGCGGGAGGCGATAACACTCCTGTTGCGCGATCGCGCTTACCTGCCTGTTGCGGAACTGTGCAAGCGGTTCCGAATCTCCGAGGCAACGGCACGCCGCGATTTGGAGGCGCTGTCGCGGCAGAAGTCGGTCGTGCGGACGTTCGGTGGGGCGCTGGTGGACTACGATCGGCGATTTGCCTCGTTCGCCGATCGGTTGAAACTGGCGGCGACCGCGAAGGGTAAGATCGCCAAGCGTGCGGTCGAGCTGATTCGACCGGGCATGACGATCTTCCTCGACGCCGGCACGACGACGTTCACGCTCGCCGGCCTTTTGCAGAAGAACCCGCTCGCGCTGACGGTGGTCACCAACAGCCTCGCGGTCGGTGAAAAGCTGGCCCACGTGCCGACGATCGAAGTGAGCCTGCTGGGTGGACGCTTGCTCCCGAACCAGGCGGTGCTGCTGGGTGATATTGCCAACAAATCGGCCGCGATGCATCACTTTGACTTTGCCTTTCTCAGCGCTGAAGCCTTCGACGCCGAAGGCGTTTGGAACAGTGCCGACAACGTGGTCGAGCTCGAGCGAGCCGTGATGGAACGCTCGACGCGTCACGCGATGTGCGTCGACAGCCGCAAGCTTGGGAAGCAGGCGCCGGCGCTCCTGGCGGCGTGGAAGAAGATCGACCTGCTGATCACCGACGTCCTGCTCGACGAGGCCCGCGCCGCGGGTGTCGATGTCGACAAGGACCATTATCTGCTCGCGTAAACCATGACCCCAGTCAGCACCATATCGTCGTCCGTTCAGGAAAAGCGGGCGGAACTGATCCGCCTGTCGCACGACCTCGGTCGTGAGGACCGTAGGCTTGCGATTCTTGGGGAAGGCAACACCTCGGCCCGCGTGTCCGTCGACACATTTGTCGTTAAGGCCAGTGGCAGCCAGCTCGGCAAGCTCGACGAGTCGGGCGTGGTCGAGTGCCGCTTTGCCCCCCTGCTGGCAATGCTGGAACGCAATGACCTTGACGACGCCGCAGTCGACGCAGCGTTGCTCGATGCGCGGGTTGACCCCACCAGCCGCAAGCCGTCGGTCGAGGCGGTGTTTCATGCGTACCTGCTGTCGCTGCCGGGTATGAACTACGTCGCGCACACGCACCCGATCGCGGTGAACGGAATCCTCTGCTCGCCTCGCGCCGCGGACTTCGCGACCCGGCGGACCTTCCCGGACGACATCGTCTGCTGTGGCAGCGAGTCGGTGCTGGTGCCCTACACCGATCCCGGCCTCGTGCTGGCCAAGGCGATTCGTACGCACGTGACGGATTTCATCCAGCGGAACGACGCTCCACCGCGCGTGATCCTGCTGACGAACCACGGCCTGATAGCGCCAGCAGCCACGGCTGCGGGCACGATGGTCGCGACCCTGATGGCCACCAAGTCCGCCGAGATATTCACCACCGCCGCTGCGTTGGGTGGGCCGGTGTTCCTGTCGCGTGAAAACGTGCAGCGCATCGAGGGACGCAAGGACGAACACTATCGCCGCAAGGCATTGAACCTTTAAGAAGGGAGACGCGAAAGCGCAAAGGCGCGAAGCAGACGCGAAGCAAATCAGATTGGATTGATCTGTCTTCCTCCGCGTTTCCTCCGCGCCTTCGCGTCTTCGCGTCTCTTCAAGGAAACCATGAGCACTTTCAAACACGTTAACTACCTGTGGAACGACATCGAAGCCGCCAAACTGGACCCGGTCGGTCGGCTCGTTTATCGCTCGAACCTGCTGGGCTCCGATCAGCGCATCACCAACACCGGCGGTGGCAACACGTCGTCCAAGATCGCTGAGACCGATCCGTTGACGGGCGAAAAGGTCGAAGTGCTCTGGGTTAAAGGCAGCGGTGGTGACCTGCGCACCAGCAAGCGCGAGAACTTCTCGTCGCTGTACCAGTCGAAGCTGATCGGCCTGCAGTCGTCCTACGCCAAAACGAGCCACAAGGGTCCGAAGACGCCGGCGGAGGATGCGATGGTCGGCATGTACAACCATGCGACCTTCAACCTCAACCCACGGCCGAGCAGTATTGATACGCCGTTGCATAGCTTTATCCCGTTCAAGTTCGTCGATCACATGCACCCCAACGCGGCGATCTCGATCGCGGCGTCCAAGCATTCGGAAAAACTGACCCGTGAGATCTACGGTGACGACGTCGTCTGGCTGCCGTGGCTTCGGCCGGGCTTCGAGCTGGGCCTGATGATGCAGGAGGCGGTTAAGAAGTACCCCAAAGCCGTCGGCTTCATCATGGGCCAGCACGGCCTGATCAACTGGGACAACGATGACAAGAAGTGCTACGAGCTGACGCTCAACCTCATCGAACGCGCCGCCAAGTTCATCGAAAGTAAGGACAAGGGCGCCAAGACGTTCGGCGGACAGAAGTACCAGCCGCTCGCCGACACCCAGCGCGACGCGACGCTCGCTGCCATCCTGCCGTGGCTTCGCGGGCAGGTGAGCAAGAAGCGCCGCTTCATCGGCACCGTGCAGACCGACGCGACGATCCAGCGATTCGTCAACAGTGTGGATGCCCCCCGCTTGGCGGAACTCGGCACCAGTTGCCCTGACCACTTCCTGCGAACGAAGATCAAGCCGCTTTACGTCGACTGGAACCCACAGGCCGAGGACGTGGCGGCGCTCAAGGCGAAACTGACGGCCGGTCTCGAGCAATATCGCAAGGACTACGCTGCCTACTACGAGCGATGCAAACACCCCGATTCGCCTGCGATGCGCGACCCGAACTCCACGGTGGTTCTGATCCCCGGCCTGGGCATGATCGCCTGGGGCAAGGACAAGTCTGAGAGCCGGGTAACGGCCGAGTTCTACAACTGCGCCGTCGAAGTCATGCGTGGCGCCGAGGCGATCGACGAGTACATCGCGCTGCCGCAGCAGGAGGCGTTCGACATTGAGTATTGGCTGCTCGAAGAGGCCAAGCTTAAGCGCATGCCCGCCGAAAAGGAGCTGGCCGGCAACGTGATCGCCGTCATCGGGGCGGGCAGTGGGATTGGGCGTGAAGTGGCGCATAGGTTGATGAAGGACGGCGCGACGATCGTCGCGGTCGACCTGAACAAGGCCGCTGCGGACGAGACGGCCAAGCAGATCACCGACAAGGTCGGCCTTGGCATCGGTGTCGCGGGCAGTGGCATTTCGGGTTGCGGTGGCGCGGTCGGGTTGTCGGCCGACATCACCAAACGCGAGAGCATCCGCGCGATGCTCGACCAGGTCGCACTGGCGTACGGCGGGTTCGACGGTGTCGCCGTCACCGCGGGCATCTTCGTCCCACCCGACACTGCCGGTCGCATCGCCGACGACAAGTGGGGGCTGACATTCCTCATTAACGTCACCGGCGCGTATCTGGTCGCCGACGAGGCTGCCAAGACGCTTAAGGAACAGGGCCTGACCGCCAGCATCGTACTGACAACCAGCGCCAACGCGGTGGTCGCCAAGAAGGGCTCGGTCGCGTACGACACGAGCAAGGCCGCTGCCAACCACCTCGTGCGCGAGCTGGCGATCGAACTGTCTCCGCTGGTCCGTGTGAACGGTGTAGCGCCGGCGACCGTCGTGCAGGGCAGCGCGATGTTCCCGCGCGATCGGGTCATCGCGTCTCTGGCCAAGTACAACATCCCGTACAACGAATCGGAGGCCGATGAGTCGCTGACGACCAAGCTCTCCAAGTTTTACGCCGACCGCACGCTCACCAAAGCGCCGATCACCCCGGCCGACCAGGCCGAGGCCTACTTCATCTGGTTCAGCGATCGGCTCAGTAAAACCACCGGCCAGGTCATTACCGTCGACGGTGGGCTGCACGAGGCATTCCTGCGGTAACGTCGCTGACCCTGGACGAGTCCCCGTTAGGTGCGGGGGATTATGATGCTCGCGATCACGTGGCGCTTGCCTACACTGGCGGTGATGGCGTACGTTTGGGCCTGTCGTTTGACCGCTGCGCTCGTCGTCGGCATTGCCGTCGGCGCGGCAGCGTGTGAAACACGACCGGAGCCCGCCGTCATGCCGCCTTCATCAGGATCGTCGATCGACCTCTCTCAATTCCGCGCCAAGAACCGCGTGTTGTTGCTGTTCGCGCCGGTGATGGGCGACGAGCGCAGCATCCGTCAGCGGAACACGCTCAAAACGCACGGGGACGGGGTCATCGAGCGTGACCTCGTCCGCGTCGACGTGCACGGCGACGAGGTCAACCGCCGATTCCTGCGCGAACAGTTCGGCGTGCCCGTCGAGCAGTTCACGGTCGTCCTGATCGGTAAGGACGGCACCGAGAAGCTCCGCCGAAGCGAGCCGATCGACGCCGACGAGTTGTTCGGCATCATCGACGCCATGCCCATGCGGCAAGGTGAGATGAAGCAGTAGCGTCCATTGCAACCCTTTTACACGCGATTAGAACCCCATGGCTGACTCATCTTTCGACATCGTGTCCGAAATCGACCTGCAGGAGATGGACAACGCCGTCAACCAGGCGATCAAGGAGATCATCACCCGTTACGACTTCAAGGGCACGGCAGCGAGCGTGTCCGAGCTGAACCGCAAGGAAAAGGAGCTCACGCTCACTGCCGACGCCGAACAGCAATTAACGAGCGTGAAGGACGTGCTGGTCGCCAAGATGATCAAGCGCGGCGTAGACCCGAAGGTGCTCGACTACCAGAAGCTCGAACAGGCGACCCACAAGACCGTCCGCCAGAAGGTCAAGCTCAAGGACGGTATCGACAAGGACACCGCCAAGGAGATCCAGAAGGCGATCAAGGAACTGAAGCTGAAGGTCAACGCGTCCATCCAAGGCGAAGCCCTGCGTGTCAGCAGCGCCAAGAAGGACGACCTGCAAGCCGTCATCGCGTTCCTGAAATCCAACCCGCAGAAGGTGCCGTTGCAGTTCAAGAACTACCGGTAAGTGGCCCCGGGCCTTCCAGCCCTATAACTCTCCGGATTCCAACATCTTCTGCTGCTCGGGGGTCAGCACCGCTCGGACGGCGGTGACACTGGCGGTCAGGGCGGTTTTGGTGGCGTCGAGATTTTTTTTGCCCAGGGCATCGAGCATCGCCAGGACGGCGCCCTTGGCTTCTTCCTTCTTGTCGGCGGCGGCGGACTCGTAGGCGGTCCAGGTGACGCGCAAAGCCTTCTGTTCGTCGGCGGAAAGTTGCATCCCGCGGACGTTGGGGATCTTTCTCAGCGCTTCGATCTGCTCGGGTGTCAGCTTCATTCGCTGGGCCTGGTCTTCGCGGTTGGCCAGCAGCGTGACGCGCAATAGGTTCAGTTGTTCGCGCGGCAACAGTTGGTTGCGATAGTATACCGTGAGGTTCGGCTCGGCTTGCCCGTCGCGCTTTCGAACCCACATCTGCACGTCGCCGGACCGCGCCTGGAACCCGTTGTTACCCGGGCGGATGTCCCCATTCCAATCCTCTACAACGCGCGGTGGACGGTTGTTGCCCCCGCCACCCCCGTTTTGCCGCACCGGCATCCGCATCTCTTGCGAGATCGGCACTGCGACGACCTTCGGTGGTGACGAGAAATACCACCACACCAACCCCCCGCCACCGGCAAGGCAGAGCAGGATGACGACAACCGTCAACCACGTGGGGAGATCGCGGGGTTCGGTCGCTCGACCTGGTTCGTTCGACTGGGTCATAGCGTTTGCAAACCATTCCAATCCAAAGATAGATTCACCGCAGAGACGCAGAGAAGATCGGAACGATGGTGTTCTCCGCGTCTCTGCGGTGAATCTTCCCAGTATTGTTAAACACTTACGTGGCGTTCCACGGATCGAGCGCCTTCTTGGCTTCCTCAGGCGATCGCGTCTCGACGTGCCCGTCGAAGAACAGGTAGTTCGAGCCAATCTTTCGGCCGTGGCGCGCCTGTTCGATCACGCGCTCGTATTCGGTCTTGCCATCGACGTCGACCGAACCGTCGGTGATCGTCAACTCCATGTAGTAATCGGAGACGATGCTCGTCTTTTCTCCAGCGACGATGATCTCGGTTGGGCCGAAACGTGTCGTCTTGCCGCCGAACTTCAAGAGCGTGGCTTGGTTCTTCACGAGCAGTTTATTAACGACGTAAGAATGGGCGGCCTTGGGCTCTTGGTCGGCCGGGCAGAGCATAACCTGAGGCGTCCACGGAGCCACCTCAATGTCCGGAATCGCATCGCCAGCGGCAGAATATGTCGGCGTCGGGATTAACGGCGGGTGGCTGAACTGATAGACGGCCATCGGCCAGCGCTGGTGCGGGTCGACGTTCGATCCAAGCGATTCATACTGGCCCTGCAGGATGTTCCACTGTCCGACCGGAAAGATCCAACCGCGATAACTGTTGCCGTAAAGGGACAGGTTCAAACCCAACTGGCGCAGGTTTGACTTGCAGGCAACCGACCTCGCTTGCGCCTGCGCCTTGGATAGCGCCGGCAGCAGCATCGCGATCAACAGCGCGATGATCCCGATGACCACAAGCAACTCGACGAGCGTGAAACCCGCGTTTCGTTTTGCAAGCATTTTCATGACATCTTCTCCGTCACGCACCCACGATCAACCGGCGTGAACACCCTTTCCTATCCTTCCATACATCCGTGCATGGAGACCGTTGTAAATATCCCGTCGGCCGAAGCGTTTCGGCCTCCTATTTGCCTGTCATCCCTAAGGGAGCGGTAGCGACCTGAGGGATCTCGCCTGGGCGCAACGTCTGGACTTTCAAGATCCCTCAAGTCGCTACCGCTCCGCTCGGGATGACATTGCAAGGCACTCGCAAAAGGCCCGAAACGCCGAGGGTAACGGGTTGGTATACAAACCCGTGGCACCTTTACAGCACAACGAAATCTACCGGACCCCTCCCTTTAACGGTTCTCGACCAAATTTCTTGCGGAACTCTTCCAAAAAGCTGATTTTTGGTTGCCAATCGAGCTTTTTCTTGGCTTTATCGCTCAACACAGGGCTTTTCGTTGCAGGCCAGTCGGGAGGAAGGTGTGGGCCGTTCGGATAAACGCTGGCCAGCCCCGCAGCGACCGGCTCGTTGGCGATCGCGTCGTCGGCGACGAGGTTATACGTCTCACAACCGGGCAACGCCTTCTCCACCGCCAGCGCATACGCCGTCGCGGCGTCCGTTGAATGGAGATACGTGCCGAGCTCATACATCGTGGTCTGATGTTCCAAGCGGTAGTACCCCCGCTCACCGAACTCATGGGTCACCGGCAACCGGAAGATGGAGACCGACAGCCCCCACTGTTTGGAAACGTAAGCAGCGTACATTTCGTTGGCGACCTTGCTCAACGCGTAATGGTTCTGCGGTTGAACAGGGTGCGATTCATCGAGCGGCAGGGTGACCGGTGGAACGGTTATCTCACCCCAGCAGCCGTACACCTGACAGGTGCTGGTGTAGACAACGTGCCGCAACTTCAGGTCGGCTGCGGTCTGCAAAATGCACGAACCGATCGTCGTGTTCGTTGAAAAAATCTCATCCGGGCTCGGACCCGCGCCCGGGTTGGGAATTTCACCCAGATGGCAGACTGCGTCGACGGTTTCGAGGATGGGTTGAACGAGCTGGCGATTGCGCAAATCGACATAGCAGAAGCGCACCCCCTTCACCGGGTCGCGCGACTGCTTGCGATCGAGGTTGACGACCTGGTGCCCCCGCGCGACAAGTTCCTGAATGACCCGATGCCCAATCGACCCACTGCCACCTGTAACCGCGACACGCAACGACGACGAACCACTACTCATGATGGCGGGATTGTATCGGCGGGGTTCTGGGAAGCGAGGGGACCGTGGTTTTTGCGAAAATGACACCCCGCCGACGCACGACGTGCACACCTCCCGGGAAGTCGGCCCGATTGCCCACCGCAGCGTCGTCGATCATCGTGAGCAATCTTGCCGTAACCTGTTGATTCACCTTGTCTACCGGCACCCCGACGCGTGCCAGCCAACGTCGAACGGCGAACTCGCGCACGAACGGGGGTAGACCATCCAGGGCGCTTTGAATAAATCGCGAGTCGAGGGGTGGGCTGACGCGCTCGAACCAGACGCTTAGCGTGCGAATGGCATCAGCGAGTTCGACCAGCGCCTCCACGAGATCGGGCTCGTTCGACAACCGGGCTCGCACACGGTTACGCCGATACGCCGGCAAGAGATTGCTCGCATCGTCGCGCCACGTTTGACCGCGGTGATGCAGTTCGTCGCGCAGGAGATGAGGCCAAACGTTCAACAACGGATGAAGGACGGTCAGCCCCGGCATATCAACGCGCGGCGCGATGCCCGACAACCCGAGCGGGCCGGAACCGCGGATCAGGCGGATCAGAATGGTCTCGGCCTGATCGAGCCGATGGTGCGCCAGAATGACACCATCCAAACGATGTTCACAAACGACCTGGCGGAACAAGGTGAGTCTTGCCTGGCGGAACAGCGCACTGCGGTTGGTGGGGGGACGTTCGATGGCTGGCCGGACGTCTGCGAGCGTTTTTGTGGTGACGTCAATGCCCAATCGCTGGGCCAGTTGGATGACAAACAGCGCGTCACCGGTCGACGCTTCACCGCGTGTTTGATGGTCGAGGTGGACGACGTGCAAAGTGAGGTCGGCGCGCTCGCGCAGCAGCGTCAGCAGCGCGACACTGTCGGCGCCGCCACTGACTCCCACTGCCCAGTGACCGGTGGGCACGGAGTTGATCGCTTTTTGCAACAGATCGTCCATCGAATGGGTACCATTGTAATCCATGGGTCGCCGCTCTCCTCTATTCGGATACGTAATCTGCCTGGCACTGCTGGCGACGACGGTTACCGTGCGTGCCATCGACCCCGCGCCGACGGACGCCGTCGATTTCATTCTCGGCGCCGCGACGAAACCGAGCGCGCCAACCACCGTGCCTGCGACGACCGCGCCGTCGACTCCTTTTAAGTCCAAAGCCGACACCGCAGCGCGCAGGGGCACCTTTACGTACAGCGACGGGTCGACCTTCACCGGTTGGACCACCACCACGCTCGAAAAACCGCTTCGCATCTGGGTGGAAGCGCAGGGAGAGTTCATCGACGTCCCCTACGCCCACATCCGCTCAGCGACCGTGGACGTAGTGTGGGAACGGTTGGACAAGGAATACCAGTTTCTCGTCAGTGGATCGGACATTAAGACCTTCACCGGCCGCACTTACCCGGCCCGTGAGACGATCTACACCTTCACGCTAAAAGACGGTCGGACGATTAAAGGGAGCATTGTCGTCCCCTTTGATGTGCGGGCGGACAATGGGGAGGAACGCCTGATCGTCCTCCACAAGCGCGACAAGGGACCGGCCGGAAAAACGTTGAATGATCTGGTCTACGTGACGAAGATGGAACTGGGTGACTAAGATGTGTCGCCTACCAGTGGGATGGCCCATATGTCCAGCACGACCAAAACCCGCGTTCGCCGAGCATTGCGCACGATCGTCATCATCGCGATCGGCATGACAGTGGTTTTTTCGCTTAACGGTGCTGCCCGAAAGCCCAAGAAGGACAAGGCCTCCTGGTTCAACGCCTCGCGCGGGATGCTGATGTTCCCACTGGCAAGCGACACGTTCCCGCAGACGAGCGACGAACTGGCAGCGTCACTGATCGAAGGCTGGAAACGAACCCCCCTGCTTTTGCCACCTGACAGCCAGCCCGTGACCGCCGTCGGCGCACCACCCGTGATGGCGGCATTGACGATCAACCTTTCTAACGCGTCGATCGACCCCAAGCGCAAGACAGTTTCACCGGCCCGCAACGCGAAGGTGGAAGGGACGATGCGGGTCGGCCGGTTGGAACTGCACGGCGACGCGATTCGCATCAACCAGTCGTTCATCAACCTTGGCATGACCGCCGACGAAGCCCGGCTCGACCTGCGGCGAGACAAGGCCGGCAAACCGCAACTGGCGCTCGTCGAGGCGAAGTCGGGTCAGATGACCTTCAGCGCCACGCAACGCGACATCGAGGACCTGATGCTCGCCGGGGCAAAACAGGGCGCTGGGCGCATGGGGCTCAGCGTCCAGTCGCTGCGGCTAAACTTCGTCGCGGAGAACGACCGCACGCTGCAGGTAAAGATGCGACTCGGGACGAAGTTCACGTTCGTCGGCGCGGGACTGAACTTCACTGCGCGAGTCGCGATCGACGACGATATGAACGCCCGGCTGACCGACCTCTCGTGCAGTGGTGACGACGTGCTCGGCCCACTCATTATCAACTTCATCCGCCCGGCGCTGAAAAAGGTCAACAACAGTCAGCGACCCATCATGTCCTTCCCCGGCTCTGAGATGCGCCTGCACGATGTCCGCTTCGCTGTCGACGACGCGTTGCACGTCAAGGCCACGTTTGGACGGGGTGAACGCGTTGCGCAGATGAAGTAACCCTGCCGGCAGCCGTCTCAGCGTGGCACAGGTTTCCAGCCCGTGGAGCGACGGTACTCCGTCGAGTCGGACCGTACTCGGTCCGAGCTAAAGAGCGCAAGCGATCTTCGCATCCAGTTTAGATTCGTATTCACTCTAGATATGACCGACTTTGTTAAGCATGCCTCGGTGACGCGATTGCTATCTCGGCTAGTGTACCATCCGACATGCCCGAGTACGGGCACCATGGGCAGGATGCCCATGCCACGAAGATACAAGCTCATACATCAACGACACCCCATCTCCTCGGTAGTTGCATTGTGACCTCGACCACGATCTCGTCGTGTCGTCGGTAAGGCTTCCCGCTTATAGTGACGACCAACCCATGCACGCCGAATTTCCTGCAGAATTACCGCTCGTCCCGCCCGTTTCAACCGACCGAGGTCGTTTTGATGTGCGGACCGTCGCGCACCACACTGCGATCTGGCTCCTCGTCATCGCGACGGTCGTCCTGGCGTTCCAGGTCGGCGTCAAATTCCGCAAGTGGACTTGGATGATGACCGACCCCATCCACTTCGCATCGGACATCAATCGCGGGTTTAACTGGGGCTACGAGTCTGCGACCAATGGTTATGTCAACCTGTACGAGAAGATGTCGAGCCAGCAGGCCAACTGGGGCAACTGGCTCGACTACGCCCCGTTGCGTCTGGCCGTCATGACGTTCTGGGGATATCAGACGCGTGCCAACTACCCGGGTGTGACTCGCTGGCAGGCCGACTGGGAATTCAACAAGCCCGTCCTGCTCTTCAACACCGCGATGGAAGCGGTGGCAGCGATCTGCGCGTTCTTTATCGTGCGCCTCTGGCTTCGCCGGGCCAGTGATGACCCGAAACCGTTCACCGGCTGGCTGGCCGGGCTGTTGGCGGCGCTGATGCTCTGGTTCAACCCGGCCATCTTACTCAGCGCGCACGGTTGGCCGACGTGGGACATGTGGATCATCCCGATGTACCTGCTGGCCGTGCTCGCTGCCAGCTACAACTGCTGGTTTCTCGCGGGTGTCGCGGTCGCGGTCGGCGCGATGTTCAAGGGACAGCAGCTCGCGGTCGCTGCGGTCTTCGTCATCTGGCCGCTCGTGTTGCTGCGGTTTGATGCAATCTTGAAGTGGGCGGTTGGGCTCGTGTTCGGCCTGGGCTTGCTCGCGCTACCATGGCTGGTGACGTACGTGCCGCCGGACGCAATGGAAGCGATGCGCAAGGTACAGTTCGACGGTCGTGGCAGACCGTGGGAGACCAGCCGATTGACGTTGCCAGATCGCATTGTCGACGGCTCTGCAGTTGTATGGCTGGTGCTGATCGTGGTCTGCACCATCGGTGGGCCAATCGTGCTTCGCTATCTGCGAAAGCGCCTGTCATCGGTGCAACCACTAACAGTCGAACCGATCGCCGACGGTGAACCGCCCGTTCTAATCGATGCGACACCGAACCGTCTGGTGCCGATCACCCATCGCATCTACCTCTCCGCGATCGTCATCACCTTACTGGTCGTCGTCGCAATGATTTTCTGGCCTTGGCTGGGCCAGCAGAATCGGCACGACTGGAGGATCGGCCTCGGCTTCACGCTGCTGATCGCAGCGATCATCCCGTTCATCCACCGGCCGCGGCACATCCTGTTGCTGACCGCTGGCGCGCTGGGAGCAGCGGCGCTCATGACCATGGTCTACTTCAACGGCAGCAGCGCCTGGTGGATCTGCGGGTGGAAGTATGGGACGTTCCATTGGCCGGTGATGCAGATGGGCGTCAGCAGCAACCTGCCAGGCATTTTACAGAATCGATACGACTGGCGGTCTCCGAACCAGATCATCGAGCTGTGGGAAGTGCCGCCGGACTGGATCTGGGGCTACCCGAAGATCGGCATCACGTTCACGATCAAACAGGTACTCGCGACCGTCTACGCAATAACGCTCGCCCTGTCGGCACTCGGCATCGGCCTGCAAGCCCGGCGGCGCGACCCGCGTATTTTGATTGCGCTGACCGCACCATGGTTGATGTTCTTCTGCTTCCCCGTACAGATCCACGAGCGCTACCTGCTCTACGCAGCGGGTGTCGGCGCGATCACGATCGGCGCGGGCCTCGGGCCGGCATTGCTGATCCTCTTCCTCTCCTGCGTCACCTGGCTGATGACGATGCACGTCATGCTCAACCACGCCGCCGGTAACGGCGAGCGCGGCCGGCGGGCGTTCGGTGACCTGATGCAGGACCAATTCCCCCGGCTGTTCGGCCCCGACGCGGCTAACCAACTTCACCGGTTCATCCGCGGGACCTACCCGGACATCGGCTGGGCGGTTCTGCTTTGCGCGGGAATTATCCTGTATCTGTCCCTAGCGCCGTCGCGAAGTCGCAGTCGACTGCTGGCAGACGTGGCATCGTAGAGCATTCTAAGCTTTAAGGTATGTCATCCCGAGGGGAGTGGTAGCGACCCGAGGGATCTCGATCAGACGGGCGGTATCTGCCGGTCGAGATCCCTCAAGTCGCTACCGCTCCTTTCGGGATGACAATCATTCATCGGGATTTGCGAGAACCAATTCTTTCGCAATCCGCGGAACTTTGCCGCACGGGTTGGATTTCTTAATATGCATGCCATGCGTTACATCGCTGCAAGCGTGCTGGTCGTCTCGTGGGGTTTGTGGCTCGGTGGGATCATCGCAGTGTTGATCGGCGTGAGCGCGATCTTTGCGGAGTTCCGCGGGCCGGACATCGTTGCGTTAACTGCGGCGCCCATGACCGGTGAAATCGCCCGTGTGAACGACGTCTCGACCGGTTCCACGACCGCTGGCAAGGCAACATCGTCCGTTTTTCGCGCGTTTGGGTTGTACGAGATGGGCGTTGGCGCTGGCGCCCTAATCGGGATCGTCGCGCTGCGGTTGATGGTGCCGTCGAAGCTGGGGACGATCGCGTTCGTCTGCCTGGCGCTGGCTGCGAGCGCAGCGGCGCTGACGACGGGGGTTGTGACGCCGAAGATCGATGCGCTGCGACTCGCGGGGGAAACAAAGTCGCCTGAGTTCAGAAAATTGCACGGGCAGTCGATGGTGCTCTACTCCGGTCGCACCCTGCTGCTGCTGGCGACCGGGTTCATGCTGCCGGCACTACTCGTCACCCGCCGAGACGATCGCGTTGCGCCGGACGGCGACGTCGTAAAGGCCTGAAAACTGCTCGGGCGACAATTCCTCGGGCCTTTTCTGCGGATCGATTCCCATTTCCGACAACAACTCGTCGGCGGGCAGGCCTGCGTTCGCCAGCGCCTTGCGCAGCGTCTTTCGCCGGGCGGAGAATACCTTTTGCACGAACCGGCCAAACGGCGTGGCACGCTCGCCGAGCCGGTTGTTGAGCGTCATGCGCACGAGCGCCGAATCGATCTTCGGTGCCGGCCAGAACGCCTGGGGTGGCAAAGTTCGCAGCACGTCCACATCCGCAAGCATGCGCGACATGACCGATAGTGGGCCATATGCCTCATCGTTCGCCCCGGCCCGCAAGCGGTCTGCCACTTCCTTTTGCACCGTGAACGTCAGTGAATCAACACCCACCAGCAACAACTCGATCACCAGCGGCGACGCAATGTTGTACGGCAGGTTGGCGACCAGCCTCACAGCGCTCCCGGTAGCTTTGGCGGCGACGATCTCTGCGAGCAACTCGCTGTTGATCGCGTGCTTGCCCGCCAAAGCGTCCCCTTCGATCAGCTTGAACTTGTCGACGTCGCCATACCGCGTCCGCGCGGCAGCGGCCAGATCGCGGTCGATTTCGACGGCCACCACACTGCCAGCGCGGGTCAGCAGTTCGTCAGTCAGCGTACCCGTGCCCGGGCCGACTTCGATCACGAGATCGGTCGGACCGATCAACCCCGCGTCGGCGATCAGCCGCACGAGGTTCTGGTCGATCATGAAGTTCTGCCCGAACCGGTGGCGCGGGTGCGAACCGGCACTGGCAAGAATCGATTGAATGTCACCCTTGGATTGCGCCACGCCGGGGACTCTACCCGCGATGGGCGAGCGATGCATTACGGTTTGTCGACCTGGCCGATCAGGATCACAACACCCGACGTGCGATCGACGACCGCAGCAAGGAACGGCCGGTCGGCGGTCAGTGTGACAGCTTCACCAATCGCGCCAACGGACGCCCGTTCTCCCGACGCCGGACGATTGCGCTCGAGATTAATGCCCGCTTCGTCGACTCGAATCGCAGCGCCCTGAATGAACAGGCCCGGCCCACTGGCAGCATTAAATTGCCAGCCCGACACGGGGCGTGGAGGCGTTTGGAGCATGAATCGTGGCATCGAAAGCGTGACGGCCTTCATTGGGTACTTGGCAAGCCATTTTTCAAGGATGTCTTCGCGCTCGGACTCGGGCCGGGTGCTCTCCCACTTCTCCAACGTCGCGGTCGAGACGTTCGTACTCTTCATCCACCCTGCAAAGCGGTCGGTGGTCAAGGAGGCTCGCAGTTTTGCGACGTCGCTACCCACCGGTGGCAACAGGATTGCCAACGCCAACGACGGCGCGGCAGGATCAGCGGCGTCGGACCCTAATGGCAGCAAAGCGAGCTCGATATCGGCCGTTTTCAGGTAGCCGAAGTTCGCGACCACCGACATCATCATCGCCGCCGTCTTAGTGCCATCGGACAACGTGAATGGCATCTCCTTCGTCGTCGCAGGGTCGAACGGGGACGCCCAGGCACTGCGTAGGTCGACACTGTTCCCGATGACAAATGCCGGCGCGCCACCCAGTGCCGAGCGGTCGATCGGCTTTCTAATCGCGTCGTCCGTTCCGGACGAAATCCAGGCGTTGATGTCATCCACAGCCTGGGCGCGGTTGGCGAGGTCCAAGGAATATACCTCGGCGCCGGTTTGTTGTTCGACCCGCTGGGTAATCGTGCGGTTGTCAGATGCGCCAGGCGCCCAGATGACGCTGGCAATATCGAGACGGGAGGACTGAGAATCGTCGTTGTTTTTGTTGGTGAGATAGTTGACGAGCGACATCGCGTCGCTTTGTTTTCCACCCTTTTTCAATGCACCGGCCAACTCGTCGGCGCGGTGATAGCCGATCGGTGCGATCAGGCCATTCGTGCCGAGGTCGGTGCCACCGGCCAGCAGTTGGAACGCCGTCGCGTTGATCGCCGCTGCCGCCCGCGCGTGGGGGTTGGGCGCGGCCTGTGGGCCAGGCGCACTGGCCTTGGCGAGTTTCGCGTTGTCGGTTGGCTTGCCGTCGAACAAGTTCTGGGCCATGACCATCGCGGGCAGAAGAAGGGTCGTTACGATCGCGGTCGCAAGTCGCATGAGGTCGGGTCCTTCGGTTGTGAACGTCGCGAGACACACAAACATACCTCATGAACCCGTCGCCGCCTAACGGGGTGCTCCATCTGACGTGGAACTTAAAGAATCCGGTCGGTTGCCTGTCAAAAGGATGAGACAAATTGCGTCGGCCCGACTATAAAAACTCCAGTGCTTCCGGACCTCGATCGATCGCTGCGCGACCTTCCCCGGACCGGCACGCTCGTAAAGGATCGCGGCTACCGCCAGATCTGGCGCTTCGAGCACGCTGGGCGCCCCTACTTACTTAAATTTTATCCGAAGACCGGTTGGCGCGACTGGGGCCGACGCCTCTTTCGTGGCAGCCCCGCGATGGCGGAGTTCACACGCTTGCAGCGGTTGCAGAAGGCGCAGATCCCATCGCCTCGCGCTGTCGCGTCACTGATGGGCTTCAAGCTCAACAACGTGCTCGGTGACGCGGTGATCTATGAGGCGATCGAGCCCTCCGTTCCCCTTGACCAATACCTGCGGGAACATCAGCTCGCGGGCAAGCCCATCCCGAACCATCTGGCACTCGCTCGCGACCTCCGGCAGATCGTGCAGCAACTCGGTCGGGCGGGAATGGGCCACGACGACCTGCATCTGGGCAACTTTTTCCTCGCCAACGGCAAGCTGTACCTCATGGATGGCTACGCGGTACGCACCGGTGGTCTGAAGCTCGACCAAGTGCTGTTGCTTGGCCACAGTGCAGCATCATTTGCGAACAAGACCGACTTGTTGCGCGGCTGGTACGCGCTGACGCCCGGTCGGGCGCTGCCCACCGGCAACCGTGTCAGCCGGCGACTATGGGCCAACCAGATCGAACGGGCCACGGGCGAAAACCGCTACTTTGGCAAGTTCACCGACGGGGTGTGGACCGGGTCGTACGTCAAACGCGCCACACCGCAACGCTGGTCGATCGCCAGCCGGTTGGAGTTCGAGAAGAAGGATTGGGACCGAGCCTGGCCCGGCCTGCTCAAACAGATCAACGCCGACACGCTGACCGTGCTGAAGCGCAGCGACAGTGGAGACGTGCTGTCCGGTGAGCTGGTGATCGGCGGCAAGCCGTTGCCGATCATCGTCAAGCGCCCGCGGCGCAAGTTCTGGTATCGCTACGTCAACGAGATCGGCCGCGGCAGTCGACCCCGCCGTGCATGGATGAAGGCATGGCGAGCGCTGCACAGCGACCTGCCAACGGCCCAACCGTTGTTAATGATCGAACGTCGAAAACTCGGATATGTCGTCGATGGCTTGCTCGTCCTGGAGCGCGTCAAGGGTGACACGCTCGAAACCGCCGACCTCAACTCCTTGTCTGCACAAGACCGTGAACGACTTTTCCATCGCACGGGACGCGTGTTGCGCAAGATTGAAGCGCTCGGCTGGGCGCACTTCGACGCCAAGTCGAGCAACTGGATCGTCCAGACCGATGCGCCCGGTAGCCCCTACCCCATCATGGTCGACATCGACGGCCTGCGCCATCGCAGCTCCCCCACGCGCGGCATCAAACGATTGCTGCGCAGTCTTCTACAGCACCCCCAATACACACCCACTGATTCGCTCAATTTGTGCCGGGGATACGCCCCCCGTTCACCTCTTCTGTTGCCCAAGCTCACCGAAGCACCGGCCGTGACTGAAGATGCGACGCGGCCGGAAAAGTAATCCACATTACGCGCGTCAGTTGTCCACACGCGATCAACAATTCTGCGCGTCAGCGAATCTGTTTTGCTCCGATTCTTCCCTTGCAATCACGGCGATCCTCGCTGCCGCGCTGGGATCGCGAGCCGATTCTGCGCCCGCGCCAATCCGAACATTTTCGAATTGAATCGCTCCCGTTCGACACTATCTTCCGCGTTCGAACACCGGCCAAGGAGGGCCACACGCCATGGGTAAGATTCTGATCGTCGACGACCATTTAGACCAATGCATTCCACTGCTACGCCTCATGCATTTAACGGGGCACTCCGCAGCGTGCGTCAGCGACGGCGCGACCGCGCTGGGCATGGTGCGCATCAGCAAACCCGACCTCGTCCTGCTCGACGCAATGATGCCCGACATGGACGGCACGCAAATCCTCCGCGAAATCCGCAGCGACCCACTGACGGCGCATCTGCCGGTCATCATGTTCACGTCGATCACCGACGCGCAGTTTCACGACCACGTGATGTCACTGGGCGCGACCGACCTGTGGGTGAAAGCGAGCTTCGACTTCGACGAGATGGAACGCCGCTTTCGCAGGCACATGTCACCCAGGCGATTGCAGTTCAACTAACGCGAGACAATCAAAGGGCGCGGCGTGGCTTGTGGGAAGGCCGCGTCGCAACGACGCGGGCGACCGATGGTGTTCGCCCGCGTCGATTTTACATAAAGTGATCCATCAGTCGCCGCACCAATGACATCGTTATCCTAAGGTACTCCGAAGAACCTCTTCTATCCCAAGTTAATAGACAGACAAGCCTTCGGAATACCTTAGGATGACGAGAAACCACCTTCGTATTGGAAAAGGGTTTCTCTCCGCTCCGGCTCTTCGAGATCCAGCGCGGCCATTGATCGGAATGACGTTATGAAGCAGCAGCCACTCGACTAAGCAGCGGACCAAAAGCGGACGGCTTCTCCTGCGCGCCGAATGGGTGCTTTGCTGATCGTCGGCGCGGTGTTATGTCTGGTCGCTTTTTCCGCCAGCTTTGTCATTTTCGTTTTATACGTTGGCGGCGGGTGATCGAGCGGTAATGGGGGAATCGAAGGGGCCAATCCAAGGGGACATCGCTCGTTGAGGGACGCAAATCCGCTGCAACGTCTTGCTGCCTACACCCTGAAGATCGCGCCCATCTTTTTGCCCAGCAGGCTGCTGGCGCTGAGGATGGTCAGCGTCAGTAACACCATCGCCCAGACGCCCAGGGCGCTGGCGATGTAGAGGCCGTCGCCGAGGCGTTGGGAGAGTTCCCAGATGGCCTTTGTGATGGGGTAGAACGTGCTCGTCTGCGCGAGGATGAGCGAGTCGCTGACTTCGAGCATCGCGAACGCGAAGGCCATGAGGGCGCCGGCGAGCAGGTTGGCGAGGATGAGCGGAACCATAATCCGGCGGAGGATGGTCGCTTTCGTCGCGCCTAAATTTGCGGCGGCAAGTTCCAGATCCTGTGGGGTCTGTTGCAAACCGGCGGCGGCGCTGCGGACGATGTAGGGCAGGCGGCGGGCGGCGTAGGCGAGGATGAGCAGCACGACCGGGTTCCGCTGGACGTCCAGCCACGAGGCCCAGCCCTTGAGCGAGTTGCTGATCGACAGATACCCGAACGCCAGCACCAGCCCCGGCACGGCCAGCGGCAGCATCGCCAGCGTGTCGATGAACCCACGGAACGGCACCTTGCTGCGCACGATGACCACCGCGGCGGCCATGCCGACCACCACACCGAGCAGCGTGGCGGTGCCGGCGTAGCGGATGCTGTTCCAGACGCTGGGTAGCGCCAGTTCGTCTTCCAAGGCCTGGACGAAGTGATGGCTCGTCAGCTCACGCGGGAAGATCGACTCGTACCACGCGCCGGTGGCACTCATGCTCGTCAGCACGACGCTCAGGTGCGGCAGCACTGCCAGGCCGAAGACGAAGACGAACGGCGCCAGCGCCAACGCAGCCTTCCACCCGCGCAGCTTGGTCGGGGTGAACTGTGTGCTGGCTTTGGTTGTCGCAGCGTCAAACGACCGCCCGAGAATGACCTTGCCGATGAGGTACAACGCGGTCGAACAGATAAGCATGACCACCACCAGCGCGTAAGGCAGTGGGTTGTCCAGTTCGGTGATCTGGCTGAAGACCTGAACGGGCGTCACGTCATAAAACTGGAACATGAGCGGCGTGCCAAGTTCAGTAAAACTCCAGATGAGCACGAGCGTGCAACCGGCGAACAGGCCGGGGCGGATGAGCGGGATGGTTACCTTGCGGAAAATGGTCCACTTGCTGGCGCCAAGGTTGGCGGCGGCCTGTTCCATCGCGGGGTCGATGTTCGCCAGCGCCGCCTGCACGTTCAGGAGCATGATCGGGTAGAGCCCCAGCGCCTCGACGAGGACGACGCCATAAATGCGCATCATGCCGAGCCAATCGATGCCGAGTGGATAAGGTCCGAACCCAAGCGTTTCAACGAGCTGCGTGAACGGCCCCTGACGCCCGAGCACGACCCGCATGCCGACCGCGCCAACGAATGGCGGCAGAATCATCGGCACCAGCGCCAGCCCACCCATGATGCCGCGCCCGGGGAAGTCGAAGCGCACGCTGAGAATGGCTAGTGGCAACGCGATGACGAGCGTGAGCGACGTCGTCAACACCGCGATGATGACCGAGTTGAGCAAGCCGCGCCGGTAGACGGGGTTCTCGATGATGAGCCGTAAGTAGTCGAGTGTGAACGTGCCGTCCTTGGTCTTGAACCCGGTCGCGACGACGTTGATGATCGGCCAGATGAGGAAGACCGCGAAGAACACCAGCAGCAGGCACGCCAGCAACGTATGGAAGGGTGTCGCGCGCCCCACCCACGGCAACGAACCCCAGCGAAACTTCGGTGGCGGTGTGATTGAGGGGAGCAAGGGTGAGGTGTTGGCGCTGGTCATGGAACGTTCGCCGCTTTCTCTGTCGTACCACGGGCGGCCCGCCCGTGCTTTGGTCTGACTCAGATTCAAAAAACACGGGCGGGCCGCCCGTGGTACGTCACAGCGCTCGTCAATTACCTCTCACCATCGCGGCGTTTTCGGCCTTGGCGGCGATGGCGCGGTAGTGCCTGCGGAAGCGGTCGGCCAGTTCGATGCGCTGGCGGGCCTTCCAGATTCGGGCGTCCTTTTCAAATGCGTCTTTTCCTGCTTCGATGTCCCGCCGGCGGGCGCGCGTCGCGACGACTTCCTCCATCGTGATCGGCACGTCAGCCAACTCCGCAACGAGCGCATTGCGCATGGCCTCGTCGGGCACGGCCAAGATCGTCTTGTACGACTCTTTCAACACCGACCGGGCGTCGATCCAACTGGCGCTCCAGAGGGGGCGCATGTCGCTGAAGAGCAGCCGCTGCCAGTCTTGCCGCGTGTTGAAACCACCGGCATCCTCAAACGGGTTGAGGTCGTCGGCCCACCCGGTGCGGTCGGCGTACACCGACCGCACGATCGGCAATCGGCGCAGGCTGCGCTCGAGATACGGGCTCTGCTTGCCCTTTAGTGCCCAGAGTTTCTGAGCGTCGGGTGAGAGCAGCCATTCGATGAATCGGTTGGCGAGCACTTCGCGTTCACCCGTTACACCGTACAGGATCGCGATGGGGTCGGCGTTGATCGCGCTGGCGGCCTTGGGCGCGACGTAGACGATGCGGTCTTTGCCGAGCGTTTCCTCGTTCACACGTGCGAAGAAGTCGATCGCCACGCCTGCGGCCGCCTCACCGTTGCCGACGTCGTTGCAGGGTTGACTGCCACTGTCGGTGAAGTACCGCGCGTTGGCCGCCATGATCTGCAGCGTGCCCATCCCGGTCTTCCAGCCCTTGCCGATAGCCGCCTTGTAGTCGGCGTTTTTGTCGCGCTCGGCCTTGGGCATGCTGGCCAGATCCGGACGTTGCTCGAACAGCGCCTCTTCGGCGTCGACCATCGCCCGCTGAATGACCGTCATGTACGCCGCTGCGATCGATCCACTGCGCACCGGGTCGGTGCCGGCGACGAGGCCAGCGAGCTTGGGATTGGCCAGATCTTCCCAACGCGTGGGGGCAGGCAAGCCCAGCGCTTCGTACAACGGTGGGCTGTAGATCAACCCGAAGCCACTGAGCGCGATACCGACCCAGCGGGGCATTGCGTCCGGCTTGTCCTTGGGCAACTGCTCGTAGAGAGGCACACCGGCAATGTCCGGCTTGGGAAACGCCGCTTTGAACGCCGCAACCGGGATGTTGATCGGCTTGAGCACACCGTTGGGCTTCAGGTCGACCTCGAAGGGGATGTCGCCACCACCCCAGGTCATGTCGATGTCCGCGTTAACGCTCGATTCGGGCGGCAACGGGTTGTCGCGCTTGCGGTCTTTCCGCAGCGCGTCGTACTTGTCGTTGATCAACCGAACGATGTCGTTCGTCCCGCCGGGCGTCAGGTAGATGATGTTGACCGGCGCCCCATGCTGCTTGCGATGCCAATCCGAAAACGCCTCAGCAAACACCCGGCGAATGTCCTGGTTGTGCGGCGTGACGATCACGAGGTCCAGCGCCGGTTTACCCCCACTATCCGCAGCGCCAGCGGCCGGTTCCGCTTTCCGCGCGACGATCGACCGCACCACGAACGGGGCGATGAGCACGACGAAGAAGAGGATGAGGGAGGTATAACGACGCATAAAAGGTCATCCAAGCAGTGGCCGAACGCGCGCGTGGGTTCGAGAAACGATAATGAAGCTTCCCATCACGTCGGGTTCGATCTTCAGCCAAACCTGTCCCAGCCGTTCGAGGATGAATTGAACGGTCAGCCGCGTCCCCTTGATCACCGGTTTACCCACCATGATTTTTGAGTCTCTATGAATAAGTCTTGCCATTTCATAACGACTCCTTCACCACCACCACGTCCTTCGGGTCAAACTCGACCGTCAGGTCCCCGGTGACATTAAACAGCGGTGGCGCGGCGATCACCTTTAATTGCGTATCACCCACCCGCAGGACGTGCTCACTGGCCTCGCCGAGGAAGGTGTTTTCGATCGATTGACCGGTGATACGATTTACGCCGGCCGGTTGACCGTTACGGGCGATGCGCATCTGTTCCGGGCGGATGCTGACCGTAACGCTTCCACTCGCGGGCGTCGCGGCGGTGCGTTCGGCGGTCACCCGGCCGGCGGCGGTGTCGATCGTGAGCGTCGTGTCGTGCTGTTCGACCACCTTGCCCGTCAGCAGATTGGTCTGCCCGATGAAGTCCGCGACGAACGCGCTGTTGGGCCGGTGATAAAGCTCGTCCGGCGTCCCCACCTGCACGAGTTTTCCACCCTTCAATACTGCGATGCGGTCGGCGACGCTCAGGGCCTCTTTCTGGTCATGCGTCACGTAGATCGTCGTGAAACCGGCGGTCTTACAGATCCGCCGAATCTCACTTCGCATCTCGTGGCGCAGTTTGGCGTCCAAGTTGCTCAGTGGTTCGTCAAGCAACAGGCAATCGGGTTTGACCGCCAGCGCCCGCGCCAGCGCCACCCGCTGCTGTTGACCACCCGACAGTTGGTTGGGCTTGCGGTCGGCGTAGGGCATCATTTGGACGAGGTTCAGCACTTCGTCGATACGCGTGTTCTGCTCAACCTTGGGGACGCTGCGCACGTCCAGGCCAAACCGCACGTTTTCACGCACGCTCATGTGCGGCCAGAGCGCATAGCTCTGGAAACACATCACCGCGTTGCGCTTTTCGGTGCCAAGATGGGTGACGTCGCGCCCGTTGAAAAGAATGCGACCGCTCGTCGGCTCGTGAAGCCCGGCGATCAACCGCAGCAATGTGCTCTTGCCGCATCCACTGGGACCGAGCAGGAAAAACAACTCCCCCGCGCCGATCTGCAAGTCGATGTCGTCGAGCGCTATCGTGCTGTCGAACTTCTTAAAAATGTGCTCAAAGCGAACTTCCGTCATGACGGGCGGCAATTGTACCGATGGCGGGTGAAAATGCGCGGGGAAAGATTCGCGAGCTTAAAAGAGGGTTAGAACGTAAGAGAACAATCATGCCTAAGGTGCAGTCGCGCTCGGGCTCACGGCAACACGTACCACAGAATCATCAGGAAATGACACACACTTCCCGCAATGACGAACAGGTGCCAGATCGCGTGGTTGAAGGGGAGGCGTTCCCAGAGGAAGAAGACGACGCCACCGGTGTAAGCCACTCCACCGGCGATCAGCCAGGTCCATCCACCAACCGACATGCGGGCGAGCATCGGGCCCGTCGCGACGACGACCATCCAGCCCATCGCCAGGTACATCATGGTCGACAGCAAACGATACCGCTCGACGTAGAAGAGTTTGAGCACCACCCCGATCGCCGCCGCGGTCCAGATGACACCGAAGAGGCTCCATCCCCACCCACCGTCGAGGGTGACAAGGAGGATCGGCGTGTAGGTCCCCGCGATCAGCAGATAGATCGACGCATGGTCGAGAATGAGCGCCCGGTACTTCCATCGGCCCACCGGTAGCAAGTGATACAGCGTGCTGGCGAGGTAGGTCAGGACGAGGCACACCCCGAACACGCACGCAGTGATGACGCGCGTGGGGTCGCCGGACTGGCTTGCGAAGACAAACAGGCTAACGAGCCCCGCGATCGAGAGTGCGGCTCCGATGCCGTGGGTCAACCAGTTGCACAATTCTTCAAGAGGCGTTTCACGATGATCCGTCAGTCCGTCCTTCGGCATGGCTTACCTGCTCCTCCACCTAAGCGTAATAGCCTCGACGGCCCCGGTCACCTCTCTTTCTGACAATTTCCCACGTCGATTTTCTTGCGTTCGGGCGGTTTGGGACCGCACTATGCGACCCGCTGCCAATGCTGAATAAATCCCCTTCTGTCCGGTTGCTTGTCGCGTCGATCGTCCTCCTGCCCGTGGTGGTGGTGTCGATCGCGTTGACGGCGTTGTTGTTCTCGACAAGCCGCAATATTTCCGAATCTCTTGCTGGTGAGATTGTCGACACCGAAACGTCGCGCGTGTGATCTCTGGTCCTGTCCAGAGATGGCTCTCGGTGCCACAGGCGGCTTGCCCGCCCGTGCATATTTCCGGAACAAAGACACTTGCGGGCAAGCCGCCTGTGGCGATTATCTCGCGTTCGACTGAGTCTTCGCGCCAACCCTTACCCTTCCCGCCCTTCCACCGCCGCCAGCAGAATGCCCGTTGCCAAGGCCAGTCGGCGGTCGAGGTTGCATTGCGGGTCGGTGACGTCAACCGCGAGCTTCTTCACGAACGGGTTGAAGTTCTGGTGATACATGACCACATGTTGCCCACCCATCTCCATGTGATATTTCTGCGGCATGAACAGCGTCGCCGCCTCGATGAACCGCCGGACCAGCGCCAGAATCTGGCTGTCCTCACGCACGACCGCGATCTCGCGCTCGGCGGCGTCCAGTACGGTCCACTCGTCGCGAATCATGCTCTTAAACCCCCGCCGGCGCAAACTTCCCACGCGCTGTTTGGCGATCGGGTCGTACACGTCATAGCTGGCGCCAAAGTCGATGATCGACCGCGCCTGGATCGTCAGCACCTCGGTGCCCATGTCCTCACCAGTGTACAGCCGAATGTCTTCCTTCAGCTTGAACGCCTTCAGCTTGGAATACAGGACCACATTCCCCTCGGCGTCATACACGTGAAACGCCTCGCCGAAGATCTTGAAAACCTTCTGGCGGATGACGTAGTGATCCTGAGAAAATCGCGGGTCGTTCGGTTGGGTGGAACGGTAGTCGAGCGTCATGGCTGGCAGTATCGCATCGCGACGGGTACGAGACAAAGGTGCCGATGATCAGCGACAACAGAATGCATGCAATTAATCACCGTCTCCACGACTAATTGAAGACGTCCGCGTTAGCACCCCGTTCTCCCCTGAATTGTCGCGGCTCTATCTGCACGGGGCAGGTTCAAGGTTTTCGCTTATTCGCCCGGCGTCGGGTGACGAGTTGGCGTTTGACTTCGGCCAAGGAGATGGACGGCTCAGCCGAGTCAGACGCGATGGCTTCCCGCAGGATGCGTGACAGGCCGCGGTCCTCGACGAGTTCGGACATACGCAGAAAGTCCTTCTCAGGAAGGACGACGAATCGCTTCCCCTTTTCGTTGGTTCAGAGTTGTGGTCGGAGCTTGGTCACGCGATTACCTTTCATTCATACGCTTCAGAGCGGTGGACGATCCGATGCACCACAATCCGGGAGGCCTCGGGTTGGAACAGCACGCGCCAGTCGCCCACGAGCAATTGATAGCCCGGCGTGTAGTTTGCCAGCCGCTTGAGCCGCGTCGATGTCTTCGCGTTTTAGGTAGGGATAGCCGTAAACGATTCAATTGCTCGGCTGTCCTGCGGCGAGGAATCCACAAGGAAAAGAGCGGGACATGTCCGATTAAGAGACAAGAACGGGGGCGGCGAAGCGGGGCGGATCTGGTTGTTACTTAAGTGGCAAGGTGCGCCAAGCAGCGTGCTGGCGCGCACCGGAAGTTTTTCGATTCGCAAAGATTCTTTGTCCATATTCCTCGGCGGAATCTCAAGTCACTCATCTAAAAAGCGCGCGAGGGTGCGTTGGCGCGCATCGGAGTCGGGAGGGTTAGGAAACGTTGTGTTGGCGGATGGCAAAAGTCATCCACGATGTTCTTTGGCAATTGAATAGGCGGTGTGTGGCGCATGGAAGGCGTGAGGGCCATTGCGCGCTGGGGTCGGGAGTGAGAAAGAGAGCGTGAAATGGGGTCGTAGGGATCGCTGTCGGTTTGTGTCGTTTGTGGTCGTTTATATGTCGGTTCTATGTCGTTTGCATGTCGGTTTCAGGACCGTTTTTAGGGAGGACCGGAAACGTAATTCTCTTCGGGGAATGATGTTAAAGGAAAGCGAGGGTGCTGAAACTTTTTTAGTTGTGAGGCAAGGGGCACTAGCTAGCTTTCGAAAGGGGCTCGCGCGGGGCGCCGATTGTCGTTAGCTGGATGGCGACCAGCGTCAGGTCGTCGTTCAGCGCGCGTGGGCCGCGGAAGGTGTCGACGGTGCGGACGGTGGCTTCGAGCAAACCTTGAGCGGAAGGGTATTGGCCGAAGAGGGATTTCTGCAGGCCGTCGGTGCCGAGGCGGTCGCCACTGGGGGCCTGGGCGTCGGGGACGCCGTCGGTGTAGAGCAAAATGCTGGCGGCGGCGGGTAAGGGGAAGCGTTCGGTTGGATAGGCGATTTCGGCCTCGATGCCCAGGACCAGTTCGGGCGTGATCGGTAGTTCCAGGTACGCCCCCCCATCACTCACGAGTGGCGACGGGTGGCCCGCGGTCGCGATCTCGACGACGCCTTTCTGCAGATCCAGCACGAGCAGTGACATCGTTACGAACTGGCCGTGGAACACCTGCACGCAGAGCTGGCGATTGACCTCTTCAAGGCATTTACCCGGATCGAGCACGCGCGGCATCGTCGTGCGGATGAGCAACTGCGTTGTGGCCATGAGGAACGCAGCGCTCATGCCGTGACCGGTTACGTCACCGATGACGACCACCGTGCGGCCATCCGGCAGGTCGAACCAGTTGTAAAAGTCACCACTGATGTGGCTCGCGGGTGTGTTGAGCGCTGCGATGTCCACCGCGTGTGCTTTGGGCGTGGGGTTGTGGACGGGCAGCCAGGCAAGCTGGATGTCGCGGGCCTGATCGAGTTCCTTCCGCAGCATGTCGTGGCGCATGCGCTCCATGCGGATGCGGCCACGGATGAGGATGACCGCGGTCGACACCAGCAATGCCGTCATGCCAACGATCGCGATGCCCGCCCAGATGATGGCACGGCGGAAGACGTTGTTCACGACAAGGTCAACCTCGCGCAACGCGGTGGCGATGTAGATCCACCACATCTTGCCGGGCAGCCTGATCGGCTCGGCATTGATGATCGCCGGCTCGAGCGTCACACCCTGGTATTCAAGGTGCCGATCGAGCGTCAGGCCCGCAGGCTTGCCTCCTGCGATGATCGCCTTGGCGGCGTTCTGAATCTCGGGGATCGGTAGCTGCAGGATGTTCATCCCGACGAGTGCCTTGTTGCTCGTGGCCATCGTCGCCAGTGACTCATCGAGCAGTGTGACGCCCATGGTCGCTTGCTTATTCACTTCCTGTAGAAATCGAGCGTCGATTTCGGCGACCGGTACGACACTGACGAGCACCTTGCTCTTGTCACCACTGGGCACACAGACGAGGTTGACGGAGGTGTCGCCATACGTTTGGTATTTGCTGATCGCCATCGAGTTGATGGACGCGAGCCACGCCTGCGATTTTTCCGAGATCGTCGTGGCGTTGACGGGGCTGGGCTGCGAGCCGACGACACGGATGGCACGCGTCGCCTTGTCAAAGACGAACACGTGCGACGCGCGGTCCTTCAACTGCTGCCAGAGCAGCGACCCGGGCAACGTCGAGCGGACCGTGGCCATGCCACCCGGCGCCGGCGTGCCTGCGGTGCCGATCTCCCCTTCGTCGGCGCGGCGAAGCAGGTCCATGTCGTTGAAGACGCTTTGGTAGAAGCTTTCGATGCCACGGGCGGTCTGGTTGACCAACAAGGCCTGGCGAACACGGGCTTGCGCGATCGCCTCTTCGCGCGTGCGGTTGTACACCTCACGGGCGGCGACGACGACGAAAATCGTCAGCCCGATGAAGACCAACAGGTGAATCAAAAGAATTCGGCGGGCATATCGCTTGGCGGCTTCTTCCATGATGACGACTCGACCCCAATGCTAACGTGCTCAAGCGTAAACGGGAAACGCTTCCTGCCGGCTACGACGTCCAAATTGCATGGTTGGCGTCCTTCCGAAAGGGACGATGCAGCGGTGCCACGCATCGCACAAGCGCATAAAAAGGGCGGCATGCCTCATGACATGCCGCCCGGGAAACTGTTGAGGCTTAAAACCTAGACCACTTCGGCCCCGTGGCACTTCTTGTACTTCTTGCCACTGCCGCACGGGCAAAGGTCGTTGCGGCCGACCTTATCGCCTTCGCGGACGATCGTTCTAACCGGTGTGGCAGGCCCACCCGTTTCCGCGGGCGCTTGCCCTTCGGCCAGCACTGCGGGCGCATCCACCGCCTCGGCGGTCGCGGCGACGTTCTCACTGACGCCGTAACCACCCGCGTCCTGATGGACGGCTGCGGTCTCCTTGTATGCGCTCTTGGGGGTGGCCTGCTGTTGCGAACCCGCGCCGACGCGCACGCGGAAGATGAGGTCCGTGACCTTGTCGCGGATGCCTTCCAACATCTTCTCGAAGTAGCGGAAGCCTTCCTTCTTATAGAGGACGCGCGGGTCCTTCTCGGCAAACGCGTGCAAGCCGATGCCGCTCTTGAGGGCGTCCATCGCGTACAGGTGGTCCTTCCACGTCTGGTCGAAGATCTGGATGAGCACCATCTGCTCAAGCTGCGTCAGCTCGCCACGCAGGAAGTTACGTGCCTTGGCGAGCAGGATCTCGCGCGGGCTGATCTTACCGTCGCGGTTGGTGTCCTTGGGCAAGTCTCCTCGCTTGCCCTTGGTGGTGCTCATCGCGAGCTTGGGGTCGAGGTCCTTTTCAGTCAGACCGATACCAAACCGCTCGTTAAACGCTGTCACGAGCGCCGCGGGCGTGGGGTTGGCTTTCACGATCGCGTCGACGTGTTCTTCAATCTTGCCATCGTGCAGGAACTGCTCCTGATAACCGATCAGTTCGTCGCGCAACTGGCGGACGGGCGTCGTGCGGAAGTGCTCGACGTCCATCAGCATGCCGAACTTCGCCCGTGTCCAACCGCGCAGGAAGTCGGCAGCGTACGGGTTGTCGATCGTGGCAACCTCCTGACCCTGCGTGACGTACATGAGGATGTGGTCGACCGGGTACTCGACCTCGCGGCGCGAGTAGGTGGCCCGGGCGCGCTTTTCGATCATCTCGATGATCGTGTCGGCGTCCTTCGGTCGACCATCGCGCGGATCTTCGATGAACTCGTCGGCCGACACCTCGATCGCGAACTTCTCGCGGGCCCAGTTGGCCAGTTCCGTCTCGGCGTACTTCGGTTCGATGTACTTCGTCAAACCGACCATCTCGCGCTTGCTGATCTGCTCGATCGCGGCATCTCGCACCGTGTCTTCAAGGTCGCGAAGTGACATCTGCCGGACCTGGGACGGTGACAACGAGACCCCGTACTGCGTTTTGATCGCCGAGATAAGACCCTTGATGTCCCAAGCCGACGTGTCATCAGATGCTTCACCCGTGTATTCACCCAGCATGACGGGAATGCCCGTCTCGGCCTCGCTGCGGGCCTTGTTGCGGATGAACTCTTCGATATCGTGCAGGTTGCGGTTGCCCTTGAGGTCTTCCACCTCCACGTTCAGATCAAAGTTCGCCCGCGTCCACTCAGCAACCGTCGCGGCGACGTAGTCCTGGGTGATGTACTTGTCGACAGCGTCGCGAATGGCGTCACCGATCATGCTCCAGATGACGTCGTCGACGTCGCGCCCTTCCAGCACGCGCTGGCGCATGCCGTAGAAGTTCGTCCGCTGGAAGTCGTTGACCTCGTCGTATTCGAGCAGATTTTTGCGGGCCAGAAAGTTTCGCTCCTCGACCTTCTTCTGCGCACGGATGATGCCGTTCGTAATCCACTTGTGCTCAATCGCGACGTTCTCTTCCATTCCGACTTTGCCTAGCATTTTCATGGTCCAGTCGCCCATGAACATTTGCATCAGGTCGTCTTGAAGTGAAATATAAAACCGCGACGAACCGGGGTCGCCCTGCCGGCCCGATCGGCCTCGCAGCTGGTTGTCGATACGACGTGACGTATGGCGCTCGGTGCCGATCACATGCAACCCACCGGAAGCCATAGCCTCAGGCGAGAGCTTGATGTCTGTACCACGACCGGCCATGTTTGTGGCGATCGTCACGCGGCCGACCTTCTCATCGTGCGCGTTGACGAGCTGCTTGCCCGCCTCGGCGACGATCTCGGCTTCGCGCTCGTGGTACTTGGCGTTGAGGACGTTGTGCTCTACGCCATACTTGCGCTTCAGCAAAACCGAGAGCATTTCACTCTTCTCGACGCTCGTCGTGCCGACCAGCACCGGCCGACCCTTGTCAGAAAACTCCTTGATCTCTTCAATAATCGCGCCCCATTTTTCCTGCTCGGTTCGGTAGACGCGATCCTCTTCGTCCAACCGAATACGCTCGCGGTTGGTGGGGATGGTGACGACTTCCAGCTTGTAGATTTTCTGGAACTCTTCGGCTTCCGTCTGGGCGGTTCCGGTCATGCCGGCGAGGCTCTTGTAGAGCTTGAAGAAGTTTTGCAGCGTGATCGTTGCCAGCGTCTGCGTCTCCTGCTTGATGGTGACGCGTTCCTTGGCTTCACACGCCTGGTGTAGACCGTCCGACCATTGCCGGCCGGTCATCTTGCGGCCCGTGTACTCGTCGACGATGACGATCTCCAGATCACCGGTCCGCTGACCCTTTTCGATGACGTAGTCCTTGTCCTTCTCGTAAACGACGTGGGCCCGTAGCGACTGCTCCATCAAGTGCGGCCATTCCATGTTGTTGCCGACATAGAACGAACCGACACCGGCAGCTTCCTGCGCTGCAGCGATCCCTTCGTGGGTGAGGTGGACGCTCTTTTTGTCCAGCTCGACCTCGTAATACTGCGTGAGCCCGAGCTTCTTGTCCTCGGCCTCTGCTAACTGTTTTTCCGCTGCGGCACGGCGATCGCGAGCGGCGTCTTTGCCGGCTTTGTCCTTGGCCTTTTCCTCATCACCCTCGGCGGCCTTGATCGACCTTTTGGCGGCATCCACCGCCCGCTCGGCGGTGCCGTAGGGCTTGTTCAGTTCCAGGATCTGCCGCGCCACGACATCGGCGGCACGGTACTTGGGCGCATCGTCGTGCGCGGCGCCACTGATGATGAGCGGCGTGCGCGCCTCGTCGATCAGGATGCTGTCAACCTCGTCGACGATCGCGTAGTCCAACGGCCCCTGCACCTGCGCCTGCACGCTCTCCTTCATGTTGTCGCGCAGGTAGTCGAAACCGAACTCACTGTTCGTGCCGTAGGTGACGTCGCACTCGTACATCTGCCGACGACTGCCCCCACCCGGTTCCATGTCCGACTGGATGAAGCCAACCGAGAACCCCAAATTATCAAATGAAGGTTTCACCCAGGACGCGTCGCGGCGGACGAGGTAGTCGTTCACGGTGACGACGTGCGCATGGTTCCCCTCCAACACGCGCATGAAGCAAGCCAGTGGCGCGACGAACGTCTTGCCTTCACCGGTCGCCATTTCGGCGATCTTGCCTTCGTAGAGGACCAGCCCACCGATCAACTGCACGTCAAAGCACCGCGCCCGGAACGGTGGCCTGCTGTCGGGGTACATCTTGCGGACGCCCTCGTACACCTGCACCGGGATCGTCACCCGCTGCCACGGCTCACCGGTGGCGATCATGTGGCGTTGCACACTGTCGTACGCTTCGAGCGTTGCATCGTCGAACTTGTCGGGGTCGAAGTTCTGCTCGGGATTGAAAATCTCACGGATACCGATGTGGCGGTCCATCGATTCGCGAATCAGTGCGAACGCCTCGGGCAAAACGTCGGTCGACTGCAGTTTTCCGGCCGTCAGCTGCGTGCGGATCTCCTGCGTCCGATCGCGCAGTTGCGCATCGGTCATCTTCTGGACATCAGGTTCTTTGGCATTGATCTGGGCGACGATGCGCGAGTAGCGCTTGAGCAACCGCTCGTTGCGACTACCGAAAATTTTCGTGAGGACTTTTTGAACAGCGGACATGGTGACACCTAAGCAATGAAAAAATGGAACGTGGTGGGTGCCGATCGAAGTGGGATCGTGCGCTCACGCGGGAAGGCTAGGGCAAAGGCAATGGTGTTAGACCAACGGTGGTGGCAGGCGAAAGAAGCTCGGCAGCGTCGGCCGATGAGACGGTTCGACATCGTCCGGCGCGATGGCGCTGATCGGCGAGCGGAAGAGCGAGTCTTCACGCTGATCTTCAAACCGGTCTGTAGCGGTCACGGCATAGCGCAGTTTGTACGCCAACCGATCGATGATCTGGGCCGCGGTCTGCTCGGCGATCTGGGGTCGTATTGTCGGCGCAGCGATCATCGCCTGATCGGCACAGAGCGCTGTGACGATGATCAAGGCTGCGACCAGGTTGCGCGGATGGTTCGACATCGTGTCCAAGGACGTACATAAGTATTGCAGGTGCATGGGCGAGGTTCAAGCGGCCTTAACTCATCTCCCGTTATTCCGGGAGAGGCCCAAAGAGGGCAAATTCCAGGTGACAGAGCCTCTGGCGACTCCAGATCGCCTCTCACATGAATACATGGGAAAATAGAAGACCGGTCGAAGCGCTCTCATCCAAGGCCGAATAATCGACATAACCCCGGGACTCTGACGTGTCGGAGTACGTCACCACGGGTGGAATGCCCATCCCATCGCCATCCCATCGCCATGGCGTCGCCATCAACGCCTCGTCATGCTAAATTCAGCAAACCTATGACCCTTTCCGCCGACACCGTTCTCGAGGCCTTCGGCTGCGCGACCGAGGAAAACCAGATCGACCCGATGCGCGCGCATCAGGTCGTGCACCTGCCGGCTGACGGTGAGGTCTGGATGACCGGGGACATCCACGACCATCGGCGGAACTGGGAAAAGCTCATTAAATACGCCGACCTGCCCAACAACCCCCAGCGGCACCTGATCCTGCATGAACTCATCCACGGCGACCACTACGACCCCAACGGCGCAGAAGACAGTTGGCTGACACTCTACGAGGCCGCGAAACTAAAATGCGATTACCCGTCGCAGATCCACTTCCTGCTCGCCAACCACGACCTGGCGCAGATTCATGGTGAAGGAATCATGAAATCCGGCATCAGCGTCTGCGAAGCGTTCAACGCCGGGGTGAAACGCGATTTCCCGGAAGGTGGGACAAACGTCACGGTCGCGATCACCGAGTTCCTGCTGTCACTGCCACTGGCGATCAAGAGCGCCAACGGCATTTTGTTCACGCACAGCCTGCCGACGGATGAACAGATCGAAAAGTTCGACTTCACCGTCTTCGATCGGCCCTTGACGGGGCCAGACTACAAGCGGCGCGTCGGGCCGGTGTACCAACTCATCTGGGGTCGTCACATCACAGCAGCGGGTGTGGACATGTTCGCTGAGAAGATGGGCGTCAAGCAGATCATCACCGGTCACCAACCGCAGGA
>Ga0163144_10003191_pt1 | contig 37427 bp, 34 predicted proteins | sample OliLak19BULKMAT1_FD_123175 | JGI IMG/M metagenome (GOLD analysis project Ga0163144, IMG submission 123175) | Freshwater microbial mat bacterial communities from Lake Vanda, McMurdo Dry Valleys, Antarctica - Oligotrophic Lake LV.19.BULKMAT1 | ecosystem: Environmental > Aquatic > Freshwater >...
AGCACCAGCGTAAGTCGCAACGTTGCCAGCCATGATGCAGGCCTTATCCGAAACAATTTCTCGAATCTTTTTGAGCATTCGCCCCACGTAACGAGCATGGGCATGAGCCACATCCACGCAGAAATATTCAGCTCCCGCATCGCGAAGAGCCTCAACTCGTATCAAATCTTTTTCTGAACAGCCCACGGAGACGAAAGTTTGAGTCTGACACTCTTTAAACATTTTCACGTTATCTTCAACGCTACAGAAACGGTGCAAAACGCCCGCTCCACCCTTGGAACCCACGAAATTTGCCATCTTGGACTCGGTGACCGTGTCCATATTGGCAGTAAAGAGAGGCAGTTCGAGCTTTATTTTGCCGGTTTTGTCCGTATTGGAAATATCAACATGCCTACGAGACTCATAGTGATTGTAGGTAGGGATCATCAAAACATCGTCAAAAGTGAAGGCTCTTACGGGTACGCTCATAAGGCCACGATTTAGGCCTTGTTTGAACACGGATCAAGCAGAATGAATCAATATTAGTCAGAGACCAATCAAGGGTTGTTTTGAAGTCACGAAGTGGTTAAATGCTCAATTATAATCTCATGGGATCTACTTCTTCGATTTTGACCCGCTCCAAAGACTGGACCATCAGAAGTTTGCGCGCCAATCCTTCGATGCAAGGATTGCCTTTTTGGATTGCTGCGTTGGTTGTCGGCGTCTTTGCAGCCACTTACTCCAACGCATTTTTTGAGACCGAAAAATTTCTCCATCATCTTCTACTCAATAATCCCAACATTCTTTGGTGGTTCAGTCCTCTTTGTTTTCTGGCAGGCTGGGCCATGATTGAATTCGTCTGCAAAGGTGCAGGCGGCTCAGGAATCCCACAAGTACGATCGGTCTATGAACTCGGAAATCTCACTGAATACAGTCAGAGCATCCGAAAAATCATGGGACTTAGAGTTTGGATTGTTAAAATATTTAGCTCCTTACTCGCCTGCTTGGGCGGAGGCGGAATGGCCAACGAGGGGCCCACCATCCAAATCGCTGCAGGAATCTTCTTTTCCGTTGGTAAACGTTTTCAAAAAATTTGGCCTCAACTCAAACCCGAGTTTTTTATTGTAGCGGGCGCAGGCGCCGGAGTTGCGGCAGCTTTTAACACTCCCTTAGGAGGAATTGTTTACGCCATTGAAGAGTTTGCCTCCGCTCAATTGCATCGTTTCAAAACAGTTCTCATCAGCGCGGTAATTATTGCAGGTATGATCGCCCAAGCTCTCATCGGGTCTTACCTCTATCTCGGTTATCCACGTCTCGAACCCATCACTCTGAATCTTTATCCTTGGGTGATCTTATTAGCTCTTCTTGGTGGATGGTGGGGAGCCCTCTTTGGTAGAGTCGTTCACACCACTTCTGCATGGCGTATGCGCAAAGTTCGTAAACGCTGGCAAAAAGCCACACTTGCCATTGTAATGGGTCTTCTCATCGCCGCCCTCTACAAATTCGTCGATGTTCGCTCCATCGGAGCTGGAAAAAACGTAGTCACCGAGCTTCTTTTTGAAGGCTATGATTCGGCCACCGCCCCCCTCGTCTTGGCTCGCTTCCTCAGCCCTCTCCTCTCTTACCTATCCGGAGCTGCGGGCGGTCTTTTCGCTCCAGCCCTTGCCGCTGGGGGTAGCCTTGGCGCCCTCTTTGCTAGCTACACCGATCCCGTCCATATCAACATTCTTATTCTCGTAGGAATGATCGCTTTCATGACCGGAGTCACACGACTCCCATTCACGTCGTTTGTGCTCGTATTAGAAATGACAGATCGCCATTCGGCCATCTTTCCTATGATGTTAGCAGGGCTTTTTGCTCAGGCTTCGGCTCGTTTGGTAGATAGCGAAAACCTCTATCACTACCTAGCCCCCCTATATAAAGCTAGACTCAAAAAAGATCCTCATATTTAACAGCCCCCGCATGAGTCGATTGAATTTTAAATTGGAAGCCACTGCCGAGGGCAGCCGCGCACGTGCAGCTCGTTTTCGCACCCTTCACAACGAAGTGCTCACCCCTCTTTTTATGCCTGTGGGCACTCAAGCCACAGTTCGCCACACCACCTTCGATTTTCTAGAAGAATCAGGCTCCCAAATTCTTTTGGCCAATACCTATCACTTGCTCTTGCGCCCCGGCACCGAAGTGTTTCAAAAACTCGGCGGCATCCACGGTCTCACAAAATGGCCCCGCTCCTTCCTGACCGATTCAGGCGGCTATCAAATTTTCTCGCTTCCTAAAGATCGCAAAATCACAGAAGAAGGCGCACGTTTCAAAAGCTACATCGACGGACGCGAATACCTTCTTAGCCCCGAAACCAGTATTGAAACTCAAAAAGCTATCGGCAGCGACATCATGATGGTGCTCGACGAGTGTGTGCCTTCCACCGTTGAAAAATCGGAAGCCACAAGAGCTATGGAACTCACCCACCGCTGGGCTCTACGCTCGCTCAATGCCCGAGGTGATTCGCCTCAATCCCTATTCGCGATTGTTCAGGGTGCTTGTTACCGCGACTTGCGCCGCGAAAGTGCACGCGTGCTCACACAAATGCCTTTCGATGGTTTCGCCATTGGAGGACTGGCTGTAGGCGAGTCCAAAGAAGAGCGAGAAGAGTTCACAGCACACACAGCCGATTTTTTGCCCAAAGATTTACCCCGTTATTTGATGGGAGTCGGAACTCCGCTCGATATTCTTGAAGCTGTTCATCGCGGTGTCGACATGTTCGATTGCATTATTCCCACGGCTCATGGCGAGCAAGGAGTGGCTTACACGAGCCAAGGTCGCTTGCGCATTTCTCGCGGAGTTTACAAATTTTCTAAAGAAGCTCTCGATCCTAAATGTGATTGCTTCGTGTGCAAAACCTACTCGAAGGCCTATCTGCATCACCTCATCAAAGCGAACGAAGGATTCGGAAGAAATCTCGTAAGCTCGCACAATATTCATTTCTATCATTCGATGATGAGAGATATCCGCGCTTCGATTCTCAACAACACCTTCATGTCTCTCTACAATGAACGTCGTGAGTATCTTGCTGCCGACGATCAAGAGAACTTGCCCCTCATTCCCAAAGCTCGCAAGAAAACAAAAGGCCGCGTGCTTGAAATGGGCGATTTTGAACTCGTTCAAACGATTAAGTTTGAGGCTCCGCAAGATACTCCAGCCTTTTGGAGTGTGAAACATCGCGGCTCTGGCGAAGTGATGCACTCTGTTTCTCCTCCCGACGAAGAGGCTCATCGCCTCTATGCCGAAGCCTATCTCCAAGCTAAAAAAGCTTTTGCACCGACATCTACCAAAGCACCTTTTGTGGTTTGGGATGTGGGAATGGGTGCGGCCCACAACGTCATGGCTCTTATACACGAAATCGAGAAATCATTTTCTCCCGATGAGCATGAGCAAGAAGTCCACATTGTAAGTTTTGAAAAAGATCTCGACGCTCTCAAGCTCGTTTTGGCCAATCCGCAAATCTTCCCTCACATCCGTCATCAAGCCCCCAACATTCTGCTTTCTAAAGGTGAATGGATTTCTTCAAAAGCGCCCATCAAATGGACTCTTATTGAGGGATCTTTTGCCGATCACATCAACAATAAAGAACTCGAAAAAGCGAATCTCGTCTTTTGGGACCCGTTTAGTTACAAAACAAATCCTGAATTTTGGACTCTTGAAGCCTTCATAGATCTACGCAAAAGAGTAGCTAACGACTCGCTGCTCAGCACCTACTCCGCCTCCACAGCTATTCGCACCGCGTTGGCGTTGGCCGGATTCTGGATTTATCGTGGTCCTGCGAGTGGCCCGAAAAGCGAAACGACTTGGGCTGGAACTCAAAATTGGTTGGCTCTTAGTGAACAACTTATTGGCTCTGAGTTTGTTGCTAAGTTTGAACGAAGTGATGTTGAAAAACCTTCTCTGGCTTCGGGTTCAATTGCTCAAAATTGGAATAAAGGCGATGTCTTAGAGCGTCTGCGACACCTTCCGCAATTCAAATAGAATACGTCACTGATAGTGTGAGGGCGCTCGAAAAAAAAGAGAAGCGCCCCTGCACTTTTTCTGGATAGTTTTGAGCTGGGTGCTAGATAAGCTCATACGTTTCGGGGCGTTTCTCTTTTTTTTCGAGCGCCCTCACAAACCACACCCCCAAAATTAGAGATGGGACAGTGCGACAGGTTTTTGACTTAAAAGGCCTTACACCGTTCGTCAGCCTAGAGGGGCTGGGGTATTTCCTTATGAGTCAACTGGGGAAAGGGAGACACATGAAAAATACGTTTTCATTCATTCTAACCGCCGCTGCTCTTGTAGCTGGCCTTACTTCTAACACTGCAAACTCTGCTGAGTATTTGCTCAAACACCGCGGGGTCACTCCTGCGAGCGTCGCAATGCAAACATTTTCGCAAACTCCTTCGTTTCGAGTTCTTGATCGTCACGATGTTGGTCAATTGATCAAGATCGACATTCCTGCTGCTCAGTTGACTCGCGTTCTTGCTCGTCTTCTTAAAGACAAGGACATCGAGTACATCGTTCCTAACTTCAAACTTCATTCTTTCGAAGCTCCTTTCGATCCCAATGCTCTTCAAGATCAGTGGGCTATTACTAAAGTAAAAGCTCAAGAAGCTTGGGCTTTGGCTGGAAACAAAGGAACTCGTAACGTTATCGTTGCTGTGATCGACACAGGCGTTGACTACAACCACGACTCTCTCAAAATTAACGCTGTTAAAGGATACGATTTCCGCAACAATGATTCCGATCCCATGGATGAAACTGGATCTCAGAACCCTGGTCACGGAACACATTGCGCAGGTATCATCGGCGCAACTGGACTTGCTGATGGCGGAATCTACGGATTGAGCCCTGAAGTTTCCATCATGCCTATTCGTTTCTTGGGTGCTGACGGTTCAGGAGATCTGAACAACGGTATCAAAGCGATCGACTACGCTATTGCTAACGGTGCAAAAGTTATCTCCGCTAGCTGGGGCGCTGCTGTTCCCGCTTCACAAGCTCAGCCTCTTATCGAAGCTGTAAAACGTGCTAGTGATGCTGGCGTTATCTTCGTGGCTGCTGCTGCAAACGATGGCAAATCTAACGATGTAGCTTCGATGTACCCCGCAAACGCTAAGTTCGCGAACACCATCACTGTTGCTGCTTCTGACGTAAACGACACTAAGCCTAGCTGGTCTAACTATGGCAAACACTCAGTTGACGTTGCAGCTCCTGGCGTAAATATCATGAGCACCTTGCCCTCTAACAAATATGGAAACCTTTCTGGAACTTCAATGGCAACTCCCCTTGTTTCCGGACTGGTAGCTCTTCTTTTGGCTCAAGACCCTTCTTTGACTGGACAAGAGATTCGCTCTCTCCTTCAAACAAGCGCCGCTAAAGTGACTATCGAAACGGCCTGTAACTGTCGTGTAGACGCAGAAGCTGCTGTTAAGTCTGTTCTTGAGAAAAAACTTACAGTTGTGCCTGCTGCTGCAACAATCGGTAAAGAAGAGACTCTTCAATTCAAAGGTCTCTTTGCTAACGGTCAAGTTCAGTTCGTTTCTTCAGATGCTACTGTAGCGACTATCTCTCAAACAGGTGTTTTGACTCCTTTAAAAGAGGGTGAAGTTACAGTAAGCCTTACAGACGCTGACGGACGCACAGCTCAATCACTTGCTATCTACGTTGGTAAAAAATCTAACGGCGGCGGCGGTGGACCTGGCGACGGATCTTGCCCTATCGGGAATCCCGCACTTTGCCAAATCCTTTGTGGCATCATGCCCGACCTACCGTTCTGTTCTGCTAACTAATCTGCTATCTAAGAAATCTTAGTAGCAATCTCTTAAACAAAAAAAGAGGTGCTCCCCGCTAAGGGAGCACCTCTTTTTTCGTTTCAAATTAGATTTCAACAATCAACGGGCCAACGCCCACTGAATCAAAAATCCTAGGCATAGCAGAACTCCCATCAGCAGATGAAGTTGAGCTGTTTTGATTCGAATCCCACCCAACAAGCCCGACTCAGGTCCAGAGGCCATAACAGCATTGCGAGAAATTTTAAAGGCAATAGGCAAAGCCAAGAATGTCGCAAAAAAAGGAATCCAAGAGGTGCTTCCAATCAGAAACACCATCCCCAACGAAATCCACGACGAACAATACAAAAACCACATTCCATACCTCGCACGCACAAAACCTAAAGCATTGGCTAGAGTGCGCGCTCCTCTTGCACGATCCACGAGAATGTCCTGCAAATTATTGGAATGCAGAATACCCATCGCCGCAAAACCGAAATAGCCACCAAGCCATAGGATTTGAGAGTTAAAAACACCGAAAGAAGCCAACGAAAATCCGGCAGTGAGCAAAGGACCACAAAGCAAAAACACAGTCGCATCGCCCAATGCCCGATATTTAAGATTGAGAATGGGACCCGAATAGCCCAGCACACCCAAAGCAGCCACAACACCGATAGCTAAAACAAACCAAGGGTTCACCAGCAAAATGGGCACGCCCGACAGCACGCCCACAACAAAAGCACTCCACGCAAATAGATTGAGCTGTTTGGCGTTAAGAGCCCCCCCCTGAATGATTCCACTACCACCCAGTGTTCCGGGCAGGTCGATGAGCCTCATATGATCATAAACATCGTTCCAAACATTAATGGCAACTTGCAAACAAAGGACTCCAAGAAGTGCGAGGAAGAAAAAGCCATAGTTGAGTGGCCAGCCCAAAGCCAAGCCCATCAAAAGAACTGCCAGTCCAGGGGTCAAGGTGGCGGTCAAACTCACAGCTCTCACCGTCTGCATCCAAAAAGCAAAATCCTTTTTAGGATATTTAAACTGAATGGGCTCGAAAAGTTCAACAACTAGCTTGTCCCCTTGCACGGCTCCACTTCGAATGAGGCGAGGCAACACCAAATAAGAACACCCCTCAAAGCTGGCTTGCGAATGCCACAAAACATCTCGAGCCAGTGACGAATCCAAATCAATCTCCCTGAAACTATCTCCGTTTTTCATTTCTTTCTCTCCCCCAACATCTCAAACAGTGAATCGAACGTGTGTCTTATATCAGGCGCCATAGGCAAAATTTCATGCGCCTCATCCAAAACTCTAGAAGCAGCGAATATGCGCGCTGAAGCCATCGAACGCATCTCTGCAATCGCTTGATTCAATTCATCAGGTGTCCAAGGCCATTTCTCAGGACGCTCTCTCTTGATAATAATTTCTTGAAAGGCGCGCCTTAAAGAGGGATTGTTTCTGATCATGCGCAGGCTCACGGTGTTGATCAGTCCTTCTGTAAGATCGAGAGCAAACGGTTTTTCAGAATCCTTGGAGTAGTCGACAACATCGTCCACAATCTGAAACGCCGCCCCGACAAGAGATCCCAATTCTTTCAGAAGCCCGTCAAAGCGATTTGTATCAGAGATTTTCAATGGGTTGGATGGGACCAAGAAGGGCGAATGGCAGGCCCACGACATTAAACTCGATGTCTTTTTTTGATGAACCGCCAGTAGCTGTTCTTCTTGAATATCAATTTTTCCGATCAATTCTTGCTGAAGCCACTCACCATAAACCAACATCTCCGAGCTATGCGCTAAGCTCTGTACCAGTTTGAGGTTTCCGAGTTCGGCAATCTCTCGCAAGGTCAGAGAAAGAAGCAAATCCCCCGAAAGCACTGCCCGCGAATTGGAGCTGAGTCGCCTCAACGTGGGCTTGTTTCTTCTCATATCAGACTCATCCAAAACATCGTCATGGGCCAGAGAAGCTGCATGCACGAGTTCCACCGAGCGAGCCAAAACGAGTGATGCCTTTTTATCGGTGGATACCCAATCCGAAACCAACATAACCAACAGAGGACGAATCCGCTTACCCCCCACCAACAAGCTGCTATTGATCAGTCTCTCAATCTCGGGAACGGGAGAATCTCCCAAACCCACTTGGTAGGATATTTGGGACATGCGTGAAACAATTCTTTCAGGAAGCTCTAAGGTCACTGCTTGATTGTAACGATCAAAAGCCACAATCTCCTAGAAGATTTTAGTGTTCAATAAAACCTAACCACTCATGGTTGCTTTGTTTGAAGATTGATAGATGAAATAGAGCATCGTCAAATAAGCTATGGGCACCTCAATGCCTAAATGCTTGTAAGAGTAACCATTGGAAAAATTGCTAATAACAGCGCCAACCATGAGAAGCATCAGCCCCAAAGAAGCTAGTTTTTCAGTGCGTTTTGAAATGAGCCCAAGCGCAAAAACACATTCTCCCACTCCAACCGGCCACCTCATCCACTCGGGATAGGGCACCTTTGAGGACAACCAAAACAGCTTAGCCTCCTCACCCAGATTCCAGACCCCATGATACAAAAAAGCGACCATCAAAACGGCTTTGAACAAGTTTTTCACTGGTTTTGATTATCGGGGGCTTAGGCAATCATGCCAAATAGAATTCAAGGGACTAGAAACTCAAATGGGAAGCTTCAGATACTCGCCCAATTTGCTACTAATCTCGGAAGAGTGACGGCGCTCATGCATAGCCACTCCTTTTTCGGAAAGAATGATAATGGCTTGAGCCAAACTTGCTTTCTCTTTCCTCAACTCAGAGCCTTTTATGTATTCATAAAGGTCGACAGCAAAAGCTAAGTTGCGGGCAAGCGGAGACAAACTCCCAGTCCTCACCCCACGATGATAGCCTTTGCCGTTATGCAATTCATGATGACTCATCATAAGCTGCACCACAGCCTCATTCGCCTCTTTTACGCCCGCAACCATTTGACTAGATTTAAGAGGATGCAATCGAATGCGATCCATCACGTGTGCGGGCAGCTCAGTTCGATTGCGATAATACGTTTCAATTTCTTTTTCACTTAGTTCAATCAATCCGGCATCCATCAAGAGACAGGCAAATGCTAGGTTTGAAAATGCGGTTCGCGATTCGAAGCCATTGGCCAAAGCCACGAGAATCGCCAAAGACGAGATAGCTGCCGCCTGATGCATCAAATGCAAATGCCGAAGCTGATTGAGAATCATGGACTTCGCGTCAAAGGCTTCAGGGACAAGTACTTCCATGAGTTTGTCCGACATATTCGTAAGCGTCTCGCCCCATGCAGTCGGAGGTGTGTCAACATTCACCAAACTCAAATAAACTTGGTTCAACTTAGCTTTAGCCTGAGGACCTAATATCTCACCTACAAAAGCTGGATGTTTGATTTGCTGGATGAGGTCTTGCGGATTGGTCGAATGTTCGGCGACCCATTCTCCGAAATCTTCCTCGGCCACGAACAAATTCGTTCCTTGCAATCGAAGCAAATTATTCCAATGTGTCTCCCCCAACACCTCACCCTTCTTCACAATAGGATGATGTCTTCCAGAAGCATGCAAAAACACATAAAGATCCACAGGAGCGAGTTTTCCTTTCTCAAGAGAAAGGTCTTCCATGTGAATCTTCTTAAACGATGTGGCCATTAGTTTTATTATAGCAAAAAGGCCAAGCCCCATGTTGGGACTTGGCCTCGCAAAATTTTGACCTATAGAGCTAACTATTGATCTTTTATTCAGATTTAGGGGCTAGGTCGATCTTGGTGCCAAGCTCAATGCTTGTCCCCAGAATAAACCCTACATCGGTTCCACGGGCCTGTGAGTCGGCCACATAGAACTCAGCAAAAGGACTGACCGTAATGTTTTTCGTTTCAACGATTTTGTATCGAGCACCAAGAGTGGCACGCAACACGTTGTCGTTAGAAGTGCTGCTAGTAGGCACCTCAGTGTATTCAACTTGAGCATATCCCGTGAACTTGCCCTTTTCAGCAGCCACTTCAGCAAGAACAGAGTTCAAGTTCTGACCCTCACCAAAAACATGAACAAATTGAACAAGGCCATAAACAAGCCATTCACCCAATTCGTAGGCAGCATCAAGGCCCAAAGAAACCATGTGATCGCTTCCACCTGTGTTCATACGATTGCGAACAAGCGCATAACCCAACGAGGCATGAATTCCCGTATCACCCAAAGGCTGATCCACTTTCACACCAAAACTTGCAGAATCAGCGAGACGGCTACCCGACATTTTTTCAAAGTTAGCAAAGTCGTCAATTCCAAATGAACCCGCGAGATCCACAGCTTTTTGCTGAGTTCCATCGAAGATGCTCATCTGAACACTTGTACCGTTATCTAACACATAAGCCACTTCAACAAAGAGACGCTCTCGCAGCTGAAACAATTCGTCTTGCATTGAGTTCTGAGCCACCAATGTGCCCGAAGGCTGCATGATTGCCACAGTACCCAAACCACCCGTAACAAATAAATTGTCACTAGCTTTAACAGTCGCAGTTAAATTTTCAATAATGTGACGAGCTTGGTGCCCATCAAAGGATGAATATTTATCCGAAGCGTCGTTCATGTTGGCATGACGTCGAGCAAGTGTTTCCAAATTGAAGACACCAAAAAACTCAACTTTACCTGAAGGGCTTGTAACCCTCATACTCACTACAGGACGATCGAGATAAACTTTATAATCGTTTCCAACTCCAGAAGAGTCACGGATCAAACCTGGACCACCGCTTGTCACGTTGGCAGAAGCTCCGAGATCAATACTCCAACCTTCAGAATCAACAGCTTCAAAACTTGCAGCTGAACTTGTTTGAGAAAAGCCCAATACAAGACCCAATACAGTCATAGGCAATACGAATTTTCGGTTACTTTTAAAAATACTCATCTTTCACCTCACAATAGTCGTAGAATAGTAAAGCAAAAGGAAGGCCAAAAAATTACCTTTAGATTTCATGGTCTTATAGAGGGCTTTTAGGCCCTCCTGAGCCCATTCACAAAAAATGCGTCGACACTGCCCAATCCCTAGACGCAGCTTGTGTCATATCGGGGGCAGCTCTAAGACTATATGTAATGAGCAAAACAACTCGCATCGGACTCATTGGAGCCGGCAAACTTGGAAAAGCATTTTTGAGAGGTCTACAAACGGAAACTACGGGTGCCCCCAGCGTAATAGCCAGTGTGCGAAGTCCCGAATCCCTAAAGTCTCTTCAAAAAGAATTCCCCTCCATCAAAAGCACTCTCTCAAACGAGGAAGTGGTAGAAAATTCAGATTGTATTTTTCTTGGCGTTAAACCGCAGGTTGCCAAAGACACACTACGTCCCCTCCAAAATCTCTTTCGCTCCGCACAGCACATTCTTTCTTTTTGTGCGCGCCTTCAACTCAAAGACCTTCAAAGCCTTTGGGCGGCAAATGCACCCCACCCCACGCTGCATCGCCTGATGGCCAACACAGCTATGGAGAGAAAGCTCGGACTCTTCGGCCACACAGGCGAGTCTGCCCTTCCCGAAGAGCTTCATAAGATCATTTCCTCGACAGGCTTGATTCTCGAAATCGAAGAATCTCGTTTCGACGCCTTCACAACACTCAGCGCCAGTGCTCCAGCTTTTATTCTAGAATTTGTTAAAGGTTTAGAATCTTTCGGCACAAAGGAAAAGCTCTCGCAAGCAACAGTGGAGCAATCTCTTTCCCAAATACTTCTGGGCGTAGCTTCATTGATTCAATCGGGCGACACTCTAGACAATCGAGTCAATCAAATCGCTACTAAAGGTGGCATGACTGCTGAGGGTTTGGAAGTTCTTCGCAGTCATAATCTTTCACAACTTGTAGAAAAGTCGTGCGACTCTACTTTACAAAAAGCCCTTACATTCAAGGTTTAAGGAATCGACTCTATGACTTCAAATAAAGAAATATGTGTCTTGGCCGGTGGTTGTTTTTGGGGAATGGAAGACATACTTCGTAAGCTCGATGGTGTTCTCGAGACCGACGTGGGCTACACTGGTGGACACACCCCCAACCCACGCTACGAAAATGTGAAAAATGGAGACACAGGCCACGCTGAAGCGCTCCGTCTAGAATTCGATCCGAACGTGATCTCGTTCGAAAGAATCCTCGATCTCTTTTTTCGCATGCACAACCCCACAACTGTGAATCAACAGGGCAACGACCGAGGTTCCCAATATCGATCAGCGATTTTCTATCTTTCTGAGGAACAAAAGCAAACCGCAGAGAAAAAGATAGCCGAAGCCCAAGAATCGGGCCGATGGCAGCACTCAATTGTTACTGAAATAGTTCCCTTCAAAGAATTTTTTAAAGCGGAAGAATTTCATCAGGACTATTTGGAAAATTTTCCTCAGGGATACACATGCCACTACATCCGCGAATAGAAAAACATTAAGAATTTCCCAACTGGGCACGCTTTTGAAATTCACGACTCATGAGATAAGCCGACAAAGTCGAAATACTCGCCATCACGCCCAACATCAAAAACACTTGACCCCAACCAAAAGCATCCGACATAGTGCCTGCTATCCAAACAGCCAAGGCACCACCCACATAGCCCAATCCATCAATCATGCCAGTCGCCGAACCTGCAGCCTTTGCGCCCGCGATGTCCAACGTGAGAGCGCCGCTGCTCATCGAATAGGGACCCAAAAGGAAAAAACCGCTCATTCCGATCAATATAACAATTAGGAGATAAGGAAGGTCCTGCGCACCCTTCGCACCAATCAGGGAAGAAAGAGCAAACAAACAGGCCGACAAACAAACAAGCATGATCCACATCATGCGAGCGCGATCACCGTTTTTTGCATATTTATCAGTGTACCAACCGAGCAATAGAGTGCCTAAACATCCAAGGAATGGAAAAAGTGCTGATTTAAAAATTCCTTGAGCTGCACTCTGTCCAATATCTACCAAAAGTTTGGGAGTCCAAAACATAAAAATAGATCTAAGAAATGTGGTCAAAAAGCTAAAAAGCAAAACTTGCCGATAAAGAGGCAAGCGCAAAAGGCCATGTACAATTTTGACTGATGAATATTTGTCATCAGATTCTTCGATAGATTGAGTGGCAATTGCTTTTCTGCCGCTTGGGCTTTGACCAAACCTTGTCCCCGCCACCACATCCTGTGGGCTGTCTTTCGATGCGAAGTAAGAATAAATAAATATCAGAATCAATAGAATAGGCGGATAAATAAACACATCCCGCCAAGAACCACCGAGTGAAACAATCAAACCTGCAAACAAAGTGGCCACAACTCCACCAAATTGAAAGTTCAAACTCACAACACCCATAATGGTTCCGTTGCGTTCAGGCTCGTACCAATTCCCTATCATTTTTGCCAACCCACCCCAGCCCATCGCCAAAAAGTAGCGACAAACACACCAAACAATGATGAAGAAAATCAACGTGGAGCCTGCAGCAAAGACAAAGTTAGAAACAATGGCTCCAATCATTCCCAATAAGAATATTTTCCTGCCACCGATTCGATCCCCCAAGGGACCGTTGATAAACTTTCCAACCGCATACGCCATTTCCGAAGTGAGAGCGATGAGTCCCAATTGTGCGTTGGTGTAACCAAAGACTTCGCTCATCAGAGGAAAAGCGGCCGACAAATTAGCTCTACAAATATAATACCCAATGTAGCCAATTATCGTCACCCACAATGTGGAGACACGCCAACGGCGTAAACGGATCAAGTCGTGTTCAGCAATATTAAAGGGGTTGATTAGATTCTGCACAAGCTAAGTCTAATTCGCATCTACTAATATGAAAGAGCCAATCAATTCAAAATTTGTTTAGCTCGTTCAGCCAAGCCTTCCACAATTGAAGTGAAATTACGGAAAGTCTCTAGCTTGGCTTCACCGAAGCGTTTAGCCAATTCACTTCTCACCAAACTCACCTTCGCAGTGCCGCCCGTACAGCAAACACGATCTATATCAGACGCCTTTAATCCCGCTTTAGCCAATGTTTCATCAAGCGAGGAAAAAATTCTATCCACTTCGGAACGAGTGTAGTCTTCGAACTGTGTAGCCTTAATTTTTTCTTGGATTTTAATGCCGGGATATTTGTAGGAAACCGTTCCCACGCCCTTTGTCGATATATCTTTTTTCGCTGATTCAATAGCCTCAAATACCGCAAAACCAAGCTGATTCTCCAGAAGAATTTCCAACTGCCCAATCAATCGAGCATCCTCCTTATGCAAGGAGGACTCTTGGATTCGCTTAATGAAATCCCGATTCTCTCGACTGTTGAGCAAGTTGATATATGCAGTGGAGCACAAGTGGCCCACCAAGCCCTTGGGCATTTGCATAATGTTGCTGCCGAAGGGAACTTTGTAACGAGTTTCGCTTCCAAAATTTTGAGCAATGCGATGGCGCATGATCTGGCCATCTAAGACGTCACCCGCAACAGGAACTCCCCCCACCGCCAAAACATCATTGGGCTTAAACTCTTTTGGAGAAAGCTTAAGGATTGTGTAATCGGAAGTGCCTCCACCAAAATCGGCCACCAACACTGTTTCCTCTTTTTTCATTTCCAAACGAAATCGATAAGCCGCAGCTACGGGTTCAGGCAAAAATTCGACTTGCTTAAAGCCCGCAAGCTTTGCCGCCGATTCGAGCCGGTCTTGTGCCAATCGGTCTGACTTATCGTCTTCCGCAAATCGTGCGGGGCGCCCGAGCACCACCGATGTGACATCTTGCTGAAGATGATTATTGGCTCGGGTTCTCATTTCTCTCAAAAAACAAGCAATGAGATCATCAAGCTTGCGCTGCTTTCCGTTAATAAGAGTGGTCTCGAAACTTTTTACAGGAAGAAAGCGCTTCATGGACTTGAGAAAACGCCCGTTCATGGAGTTTTCGATATATTGCTTTATGGCGTCAGTGCCGAAATAAACCCCTGAATCGGGATGAAAATAAACCAAGCTTCTTAGAACCGTAGGGTCCTCTGCGCCCGAGTCCAAAGGAACGAGTGCACGCACTCCAGAAGCATCGGCCGCACCCAAAAGTGAATTTGAAGTTCCAAAGTCGATTGCATAGACCAGATCGCTCATCGGATAAAAGTTAATTCAAAATCCAGGCAATGGGTAGGCTTAAACGATCCACGCACCTAGCTCGTGGGAAGATGAACCCCTAAGCCCCAAAGATCCATATTGACCCAATGCGTTATTTGGACTATTGTTCGCCCCCATGCGCTCTCAGATTCTGTTGTTTTTACTAAGCATTTCAACAAGCTCCCTTGCCCAGGTCATCAGCCCCGTGGCACGCGAAGTGGAGCTCAACTACTCTACTCACTTCATTCTTGGAAACGAGGCAGGCGATGACATTCTTGAAGCGGCTATCGAACACTCGAGCTACCTCATGGGAGTTATTAAATCCGAAAATTTCGTTGAAAAAATGGGCGTTGATTTTGCGGCCTCAGAAGGAATAGGTGCCCCTCAAATTCCACCCAAAATCACCTCTCTAGAAACGAAATTGCTAAGCGATGGGCGCACCGAAGTGTCCTACAACTACCGAGCAAAAGCCATCATCCATAACGATGCTCTCGATAGAATCAAAAACAAAAGCTACTTCGATGTCGTACTCCCTTACGATTACGACAAAGTTTACGACCCGAAGTGCACAGATGAGCACTACACTAGCTTTGGCGACTATTGGTATTTCTGGGACCCCTACCGAAGCGGTTGTGAAAAACTTCTAGAAGAAAACGTTACAACTCCTGCGAGAGTGTATGTGAAGGAACTCAACTACATGCGCCTTCAAAGCAACTCGCGCTTCGACTTGCTAAGAGGAAACAACGGAAACGGCTCACTTTTCCAAATCGATATCATCACCGGTTTTGACGAAAACAAAAACCGTGGCGATCAGGGATGGAAAATTTTCCGCACCCTCAACAAGGCGCTTGAAAAAGATTTCGCCCTTGAACTCATCAAGAAATCAGGAACAGCCAAAAGCCCACTCTACATTTATGAAAGCGTGAGTGACTCTGGACTGCATATTCGAGTTCGACACCTTCTAGTCGACACAGCTATCGAGTCCCGCTCAAAAGCCTTCGCTAAATTTTTCAAAAAGAGCGTCGAATCATCGGACGTGATCATCTACTCGGGCCATTCAGGACTCGGGGGCAATCTAGACATTCCCTCTTTAGAATCCAAGGCAGGTGAATTTGAATTCAATCCAAAGAAAAGACAACTTTTCTATTTCAACAGCTGCTCGTCCTACACTTACTACTTGGATCATTTTCGAGCTAAAAAAACAAAGGCAAAAATCGACATTCTCTCCAACGCACTCGCCGCCTACATGGACGACGAGTCTGCAGAAACGCAAGCGCTACTAAAGATTCTATTCGACGAATCGCGATCTCCAGAATGGATAGATGCCCTTCAAGAAATGGAAGAATCTAACACCTTCGACATGACCTACCTTTTAAACGTAGGCGGAGTCTAACTTACGACACTTCGCTCTTGGGTATCCAATAGGATCGAATCTTAAACAGAGCTATGCCCGTCGCTAGCAACATTGAAGAAATCAAAGAGGCGGCCAACAATTTTTCCTGCGCCCCATTTGCCACAGCAAGCCAGCTCACCACAGAGCGCCAGCTAAAAACTATCGATAAGAGTCCGAGCACCACAACGCCCACCCCTTGAGAAATGCGACCTAGCTTGTGCCGATCCACCGTTAAACCTAACAAAATAGAGATAGCGCCAAAAGTTCCGCCAGAGACCAATGCCGTAGCTGCTTTGGCTGGATTGGACAGATAGCCGGCAAGCCCAGCAACAATCAAAAAGACTCCGTAGAATATAAAAACTTTAGATAGACTGCTTTTCATGGGTTGAGGTTTCCTCTTTTTTTATTTTTGCTTCAATAGCATTCAACACTTCAGGCGGTAGATTTTGTTCCATCCATTTGCCAAACTCGTCCCAGTATCCCTGAATCAATGACCCGCCTATAGAACTACCCTCTGACAACAACCCTTTAACTTGAGGCACAGCTTCTTCAGCCACTGATCCTACCTGAGTCATAAGAGTGGATCGAGTTTCAGCAGAGGGCCACAAAAGCACAACAGCTCCTGCTATCAAAGACGTACCTAGCAATAAAAGAGCCACGAAGCCACCCAAGATCCAGTATTTCATAAGAACACAGGCTAGCGCCTTAGTGGTTATAGCGAAAATAGATAAAAACCATTATAGCTATCATCTAAAACAATAGATGCAGTAGCATATAGTAAACAATTACCCTTTGAGCTAAATATCATTCGCTAAAGATGAGTCAAAAATTAAGCAGTCCAAATTCGGCAAGAAACCATGTCTCTAAACTTCTCAACACTTCTGGTTTTGAGAAGTTTATACTTATTCTAATTTTCCTAAACTCAATAACTCTCGGCCTCGAAACCATCCCTGCGATCATGGCTCAGTATTCGCAAGTATTGATAGTTATAGATCATCTCTGTTTGTGGATTTTTACTTTAGAAGTGCTGCTCAAAATGTTTGTCTGGGGTCGGCGCAGCCTCAAGGATCCGTGGAATCTATTTGATTTCATCGTGGTGAGTATTTCTTGGTTTCCTTCAGCTGGAATTTTTTCAGTTCTACGATCACTCAGAGTGTTGAGAGCTCTAAGAATCATTTCAACGGTGCCTCGGCTCCGCAAAGTAGTCACAGGGCTCCTCAACTCACTGCCAGGACTCGGAGCCGTCTCTTCAATTATTGCGCTGCTCTTTTATGTAGGAGCAGTCATAGCAACAAAACTCTTTAGCGCGACCTTCCCCGAGTGGTTTGGATCTCTAGGCAATAGCACCTATACGCTCTTTCAAATCATGACACTGGAGAGCTGGTCGATGGGCATTGTGAGACCCGTCATGGAACTCCATCCTTATGCTTGGTTGTTTTTTGTTCCGTTCATTCTAGTGACAACATTCACCACATTAAACCTACTCATCGCCGTCATGGTAACAGCGATGCAAGCAGAAACTGAAGAGATTGCTGAGTCGCGCGCACAAGCCAGCCATGATGAACGAATCCAAATCATGGAGGATCTCCAAGAGATCAAAGCTCAAATGACTAAACTTCTAGATAGAAAACCTTAGAACAAGCGAGCACACTCCACGCACACAAGCCGTGCTTTGCAGGGCGGGCCACCGCCCCCATTTGAGGAAAAGCCCGTTCATGGAGTTTTCGATGTAGTGATTGATTGCATCCGTTCCAAAATAGACTCCGGAATCAGGATGAAAATAATTCTTTCATCATTCGAGGATCACGAAGAAGCTCTATTTCTCCATGAGCCACACTCAAAAGAGGAGATGTGTCACGACGGACACGCAGCCCTGTCTCTTCGCCGATTCTCTGAGCCAAATGCCCCACCAAAGCTCCGCCACCACAGAGATGGAGTGCGGAAGTCGTCAGGTCAGCCGCCAACTCATCGGGGCATTTTTCCAAAGCCTGAAGAATAGCCTGCACAAGACGTTCAATGAGAGGCTCCAAAGATTCTTTGACATCGTGCACCCCCACTTCAATGGCTCGAGGCAAAGCCGTAGTTTTATCAAACCCATTCACACTCAAAGTCATCGTGCTATCAGAGCTCATCAAACGAAGCTTAAGTTGCTCCGCAGTTTTCGCACCCACCAAAAAATAATGTTTATTAGCCAAGTAACTCTGAATAGCAGCATCGAAATCGTTACCGCCAATACGAATCGATTGTGAAGCAGCAATGCCTCCAAGCGAAAGAATCACAATCTCCGTGGTGCCAGCGCCTACATCCACTACGATTTCTCCCTTAGGAGCAAAAATATTCAAACCCATTCCAAGAGCGGCAGCGGTAGGTTCGGCAATCAGCTGCACTTCTCGAGCTCCCGCTCTCAGTCAAGCCTCGTAGAAAGCACGCTCTTCAACGGGAGTTACATCATAAGGCAACGACAACAACACTCGAGGACCGCGACGAAAAAAAGCCTTCGACTCCAAAGCCTGCTTCATAAAAACTTTCATCAAGTCAGAAGCCAAATTAAAATCACAAATAACCCCTTTTGCGAGAGGTCGAATAACTTCCAAGTTAGGCGGAGTTTTCCCCTCCAAAAGACGAGCCTCGTGCCCCATCGAATGAATCACCCTATTCCCGTCAGGCTTGTTCATCACAGCAACACAAGAAGCCTCGTTCACAACGATGCCATCAGGCCGAGAAATCACAATATTAGAAGTGCCCAAATCAATCGCCAAATCAAAACGAGACACAACTCTCTTCCGTGGAAACTTAAACATATTCAAAATTGATTATAACCCACCTGAGGCAAGAATCTCGCTTTGTTGGGCAAAGCCCTCAATCGGCGAGCGAAGCCGAGTCGATCAAACAGATTGAAAAGCAAACGGGAAGTGAAAACGACTATAAGTCGTGCTTTGAAATGGCGATCCCACGGGGATTCGAACCCCGGTTGCCTGGATGAAAACCAGGTGTCCTAGGCCTCTAGACGATGGGATCGTTGTGAGAGACTTGACGTGTTTCCCATATCCGCGCCCAAATATCCAGCACCATTTGAAGTTTTTTCGCACTTCGTTTAAAGGAACGTATTTTGAGCTTGTCAAAGGCCCTTAAGTTTATAAAATTACTGGCCTAATGCGCCAAAATCCATGGAAGCTCAACCCCGCCCCCAAAGATCCTTCTCACGAAGTTCTCAACTCCATCATCAAACGTGTTCAAACACACGTGATGAACATGATCTACTTGGCGAACAGCCGCGATGATGTTGAGAAAGGCGATCCCAAAGTTGGTGGTCACCCTTCCGCGTGTAGCTCTGCACTGCATTTGCTTTCATCGCTCCACTTGGTTGTTAAAAACCCACAAGACTTCATGGCCATCAAGCCTCACGCTTCGCCTGTCGATCACACCAACAGCTACTTGATGCGTTTGCTCCTCGAAAAAGACGGAACACAAATGAGCGGTGAGCGCGCACGTTTAGCTATGAAAAACCTGCGCCATTTTTCACACAACGGTGAGCCCGTTTTCCAAAGCTATCACTCCTCCTTGGACCCCGACCATTGGAACACCATTCCCTCTGGCTCAGTGGGCATTCCTCCCGTTCAAGCTCTCTATCTCGCCCACGCTTACCGCATGGCTGACAAGCACGGTTACTCGGTTCCTCAAGATGCCCATTTCTGGTGCTTGATGGGAGACTCCGAGTTTCGTGAAGGCTCACTCTCCGAAGCAATGCCCGAAGCTGCAGAACGCGGACTCGGCAACCTCACATGGATTCTCGATTACAACCGTCAGTCACTCGATGGTCACCGCGTTCTCAACGAAGAAGGACTCGGCGGCAAAGATAACGACCGCGCCGATAAAATGATGGCGGCCAACGGCTGGGAAGTGACCCAACTTCGCCACGGCAAATTCCGTCAGGAGATCTTTTCTAAAAACTCAAATGGCGAAGCCCTTCAAAATGTTATCGAAGGTCTGCCCGACTACGAATTCCAAGCTCTTCTCGCTTCTCAAAATGCAAAACAAGTTGCGGATTCCTTCGCCAAATACGATCAAGGAGCCAAAAAGGCACTTTCTGATTTGTCCGACAAGGACGTGCTTCGCCTCTTGAACGATCTCGGTGGCCATGATACCGATCTTGTCATTGAAGCGCTTCGTGCCTCCAAAGAAGATTCCGAAAAGCCTCATTTCATCGTGGCGCACACCATCAAAGGATGGAATCTTCGTTGCTCGGCTCAAAGCACCAACCACTCTGCCATGCTCGAAGAAGACGAAGTTCACGATCTTCGCGATCGCTGTGGCCTCAAATCAAAAGATCTCTACGCCTTTGAATACTTCGACGAAAAATCGTCTGAAGGTCAGTATCTCAAAACTCGTGCCGAATGGGTTTTGGAAGGAATCAACACTTCAAAAAAACTCAAACAGGGCAACATCTCCGAACTTCGCGAACAAGTGAAAACTTCGGGAGCCCTTGAGAACTTCCCGAAACAAATCGGCATCAACCTCAAGTTCGTTCCCCTCATTCACACACAATGGATGATCGGACAGCTTTCGGCCAAACTCACTCGTATCGCCGAAACATCGCTCAATGAAAAAGAACTCAAAGAGAATCAAAAACCTTTGGGCGAAGACGAGCGCAAGCTCAAGCCTATCGCCCAAGCCTTTATCACAATGGCTCCTGACGTAGGCACTTCAACCAACTTGAACTCCACCCTCGATGGACGCATCTTTGGACACGAAGCTGAAGACTTTGAAGAAGAGTATGGAGTTAAAGACTCCAAGGCTCCTAACATCGTTCCTCACGAAAACGCACGCTCACGATTTATTCGTTTCGACATTGCCGAGAGCAACACCATGTCTTGCGTAGGTTCCTACGGAAAGATGGCCGATTACACAGGCGTGCCCTTCATGCCCTTGATGACCGTCTATGACTTCTTCATCAAACGCGCCCTCGACCAATATTTCTTCAGCGCTTACTGGAACTCGAGCTTCATTTGCGTGGGAACTCCCAGCGGAATTTCGCTTTCTCCCGAAGGCGCTCAACACGGATGGAAGAGCGATATTCAAATCGCAAACTCCATCACATGGGAACCTGCTTATTGTCAGGAACTCGACTGGATCATGACCGAAAGCTTCCGTCGTCACCTCCACACAATTGTGGACGGACCCGATTCACCCCATAGCAACACAGGCCGCAGCGCGGTTATCATTCGTTGTGTGACTCGATCTATCGAGCAAAAAGAAATGCTTAAGCGCCTCAAAACTCACAAACGATTCGAAGGCAAAACAGACGAAGACATTATGGAGTCCACCCGTCTTGATTGTCTCGAAGGCGGCTACTACCTCGTCGATCACCGAGGCCAAGATGGCTACCGCCCCAGTGAAAACGTAGTTCACATTTTTACAATGGGAACGATGGTCACTGAAGCTCTTATCGCTTCTGACAAACTCAAAGGAAAAGGCATCTTCGCCAACGTTATTCAGGTGAGTTCACCTGACCTGCTCTTGGGCAACAATGCCGATAAGCACAACTACAAACACCTTCGCGAAGGTCTTGGAGTGACAGGCGACCTTTTTGTCCAGTTCCAGCAAGCCTCTCAAGAAAAGGTTCGCCAACAGACCAATGGGTCTTACCCTCCCGCGCTCTACGCACCCAAACCTTTCGACACTCTCACAGCAACGCCCGCAGGAGCCGCGCAAATGATGACCGTTTCAGGTCGCCGTATTCCCATCGTGAGCATTCACGATGGCGAGCCCGGTCTCCTAGACAATATTGGTGGGGCTGTAGGCACACTTCAAAAGGCGCTTGCGACTCGCAAACACTCTAAGTGTGGACGCCCTAGCGACATCTACGCTTATCATGGGCTCGATTCTGATTCGATCGTGAAGGCTTGCAACACGGCACTCGAAGAAAGCGCCTTGGGAACACTTCGCATTGATACAGCACTCGCTCAAGCGTTTCAGGCTCAAGCCCAACCGCGAGCTTGATTCCTAGAACTTGTAACGACCCCAGCGAATCAGCTTAGTCAAAGCCTCTCCACACTCATTTTTTAGGGAGGGGCTTCGCTTTTTCTGAATTCTTAGAATTTCCCGCAAAGCGGTTTCGGTAGCCAATCGATCGCTATCAAGAACACCCGCAACAGGAAGTGCCGCTCGATAAGAACGAATCGTATCTCGCAAAAGACCTATCGATGACGACAAATCAACAAGGCTTCTATCACCGTGAATCATTTGCCAAATGGAATGAGTTTCTGCCAACTCACTCAAACGTCTCACCTGAGAAGCATAGTCACTCGTCTCAGCGTTAAGAGCTTTGAGGCCTTTCTTCTCTGCCATCGACAAGGGTTTGGAAGAATTTTTAATAGTTCGAGTCAGCTGATCATCAAGATTAAGAAGAGTCTTTTTTAGATCGAGCAACTCGTGAAGCTGAGTCGAAATTTTCTGATGGGCCGAATCACCCGCATCTAAGGCCATTCGTTCCTTTAAATTTTGTAAGAGCTCAGAGCGCAACTCGGTCCGCTCTTGAATATAAATCCAAAGCTCCAACGAATAGAGAGATTTTTTGTTTTGCAAAGGAACAAGAGTGTCGATCCATTGTCGACCCAAGGGATCTTTAGAAACTATTTGCTCAAGCTCTCTGACCGAAACGTTACGACCTCGAGACACAACATCCGTAGTCACATTTATCGAAAGTCCCTGCATTTCTCGCATCAGGTCCTCTTGAATTAAAGAAATCACGTGCGCACGTTCCGACATCCCCAAAAGCTCTTTACGCATTTTTCGGATCTGCGTATATTCCGAAAAACCAATGTTGCGGATCAAAAGTATATCCTGCCAACTCTTCATAATGAAAACCTGACCTGCAGCTACAACGGGTTCAAACGGAGTCGCGATCACGAGCAGGGCCAATCCAGGTTGGCCCATGGCCGTTAGAATCGGAGGCAAAATAAAGGTGCTTACGATATTCGTAACTAGAAAAGTTCCCGCCGCAGGCTTCGCGTAACGAGCCATTGCTTTGGCCCCTAAGCCCATACTTTCAAATCGAAGTGTAGAAACTCTCACCATTCGATCCCAAGCCGTGCGTTTGATGTCAGGGAAATGAACTTTGTTCAGATCGTAAAAAGATCGAGCTTCATGTTCGATTTCTTCGTAAAATTCTTTTGCGCTCAGATCGAGAACAGCTTCTTCTTTGGCTACAATTTCTTGGGTCACCGACTCCAAGACTTTTTCAGTGGTTTCAGACAACGGCTGACCTAGGGCCGGAGCCGATCCTATTAAGAGCAATAGAAATCCCAAACAAGAACGAGCGCGTGTTGAAATCATTGTTAAGACCCACTCCTCAGCCGGCCTCCATCAGATAATGCAAACTTAGAACCAATAGCTAAGTATCTGATCTCAGAGAGGCGGATGATACAAAGGGGTGTCGAGCTCTTAGACAGACGCTAAAAGCATATCAGTGACTTAGAGAACTATTGAGATACTTGCCCAAGGCCATGAGAGGCCAAGAACGGGAGTAAGAAGCCTCCGTCCCTGTTTTGCATGCTACGAATCCAGCCGTCCAATCGAGCGACATCAAATAGAGCCCGACAAATATTTAATACAATTTAGTCACTCTCAGTTAAGGCTGATAACTCTTCTGAAGAAGGGTGTCTTGAAGGCCCATCACCGACACTTTGTAGTCAGGGAAGTGCTTCTTCATGAGAGGCTTCAATTCCTTGCTCTCGCCCACCACCACAATCAAGCGTGAGGACTCGGCCCAAGAATCACGAAAGTAACGAGCCAAATCGTCGCGACTCACGTTCCAATCTGCGGGATCACTCTTTTGCAATTCCGAACTCAACTCGCCCTCAACAACACTTCTTCTCAAACCCAAACGTGCGGCGACTGAGCTGTTGTCGAGAATATGTCCATAACGAAAACTCTGCCATTGACGCTGCCACACATCTTCAGGCAACACACGAAACACATCCGATTCTTCGTAAGCCGATTTCAACAAATCGGAAATCACTTCCATAGCTTCTACGTTTTTTTCACGAACGGGATTGGTCAGGAATCCCACTGCTGGTTTGCCCAAATAGAATTTCTGAAGAGGAGAAACGGTGTAGGCCAATCCGCGCTTGTTACGAATCTCATCACCGAAATAGGAGCCCAATCCACTAAATCCTAGAATGTGCCCACCAAAATGGAGTGAAAGTTCTTTATTGAATGTTGAAGGAAATTCAGGAAACACACCTGTCACAAAAAGAACAAGCTGCGAGCGTCCCGATTTTTCAACAATAATGGCTTCCTTTTCTCCCTTGTGCGAAGCTGGAAACTGAGGCTGTTTTAGAAGAGACTTTTTATATTCCCCTCGACGAATCGATCCTTGTTTCTCAAAAACAGATTTCAAGAACATATCTGCTTGATACTCGTATCCCTGAGGACCGATGTATCCCGCCCAAACATTTTCTAAACTATGAAACTTAGTCTCAGCAACTTTTTTCACATCAGCGAGTGTTAGAATTTTAAGAGCGTCACTCATGACAGGATAAAGTTTAAAGTCCTGTATCCCCATCCAGCGACGACCCACAACAGCAGCAAGCCCCATATCGTTATCGAGGCTCGCCTGCAAAGCAGCATTCAACTTAACTTTGGCATTTTCGAAACTCTCTTCAGTCAAACGAGGTCGCGTCCAATTCTCTTTAGCAAGTTCGACTAGAGGAGCGTAGTCTTTGCCCTTAATCACAGGGAAGCTCACACTCCACGAAGCAGAATCACGCCCGACAGAGAAACCAATATTCGCTCCAAACGAAGAAAGAGCATCGACATATTCTTGTTTCTCAAGACGCTCAGTTCCATCTTCAAGAATTTCCGAATAAATAGCAATCGCCGCAGCTTCAACTGGGTTGGCGCTCAAAGAGCCCACCGGCAACATCACACTCAACGAAAACAAAGGAAGAGGGTCGAGTTCTTTATCAAGATAGATATAAGCCTGCGCCGAAACCGAAAGCAACGACGAACCCAACAACGCGAATAAAGGAATACTGTTCGAAATACCATTCAATATAGTGTTCAATTTTTTCATTTTCTCACCACTCTTCTTTTAAAGGGAGCACTCTTCTTAGCGGGTTTTAGAATCACGCGAGTCTTAGCTCGCGACTGCCACTCTTTCCAAACTGCTTTGATCTGATCCAAAGTAACTTCTTTGATTTGGTCCATAAACTTGAATCCGAAGTTAGGGTCTTTGGTGGTCACAGTGTAGTAAGCCAAGTTTTCAGCCAAGCCCATGGGCTCCCGAAGCTCTCCTAAGTGGTAGGCCAAATAATAAAGCTTCAAGCCATCCAAACGATCTTGGTTCAACCAAGCAGGAAATTTCTTAAGCGCTTCGTCATAAGTTTTTTCCAACTTCTCAACACTCACACCGGGGTTGCCTTCCAAGATGATCGTTGAAAGACTCGGATCAGCGAGGAAATAACAAGAATCACTGACAGCGCGAGCAACTTTTGTTTCAACCAATTCATAAGTCAAAAAGCCACGACTCGAATCAGCAAGCAATGAACAAAGCAACATCTCCGCAGCGTTGTTTGGATTCAACACACCAGGAGCAAATCGCGCATCGGCAATATGCACTGATTCAGACTGCATAGGTATTACAATACGACGGTCTTTTCTCTTCGTGTTTTCGCTCGCAATAACAGGTTCAACCCATTGCTCACGTTCGAAACCTCCGTAGTATTTGTGCAAAAGCGCCAAGGCATCTTTGATCTTGAAGTCACCCGCAAGAGAAAGAACCGCTCTGTTAGGAGCGTAGTAGCGTTTGTAAAAATCGAGGGCATCTTGAAAGCTTGTAGAGTCCAAATCCTCTTGCCATCCGATAGGTCCCGTTTGGTAGGGGTGTTTATCGAAAGCGTTTTGGTTCAACTCCCAGTAAAGCCTTCCACGAGGAGTGTCTTGAGTGCGCATTTTTCTTTCAGAAATAACGGCACCGCGTTCAGTTTTGAACACTTCTTCACTGATCTGAAGTTTGCGCATACGTTCTGACTCAAACTTCACCACATCTTCGAAAACCTGTTTAGGCACAAGCTCATGGTAAAGAGTCAAATCAAAGCTTGTGTAAGCATTGAAGCGATCGCCCCAACCCGACAATGTTTTGAAAGGCTCAGGAAAGCTTGGAGTGCCACGGAACATCATATGCTCAAACAAGTGAGCCAATCCGGTTTTCCCTTGCGCCTCGAAACGCGAACCCACGTCATAAGCCGTCACGTAGGCAATCACCTGCGTTTCAGGACGCGGTTGCAAAAGAATTCGCAATCCCGATTTTTCGTGCTGATACTCATAGATCTTCAAGTCCGGAAGAGGCTCATGAATGGCCACTCGCTTAAAACCTTCAAAGGTTTCAGGAGCCGACCCCGCAGAGCGACTCGAACAAGAAACCAACAAGGTCACCGAACTGAGCACTAGAGCTGTGTTGAGAAGAAACGAAAAGAGATTCTGTCTAGGTTTCATGCCCTAGAGTCTAAGAGGTGGTCGTCATCTCCACAAGAAGACGAGACACTTCGGGCAAAAGCAAAGCGTTCAATGTTTCCTGCCTTGCGTCACCCTCCTTAAGTAGCTCACGCAACTGCGTCGAAGAAAGCTCGGCAATCTCGGGCAACATGTAGCGCCATACGCACTTAGCTCGAAGTTCGCTCGGAATTTTCTCAATCAAATTCAACGACGAAGCTCGATCTCGTCGAAAGACCCAAAACTCCGCAAGAAGCCCCAAAAGCTTCTCCACATCACGCCACTTCATCAAATCAGGCAAGCAATCATCGCCCACACAAAGCGCCCACTCTTCTTTTGAGTTTTCCTTGGATGATTCACTCGCAGAATCGCGGATCACTTCCGCCAAAGTATCGACAGTGTAGCTCACTGTCTCTGAGGCCACTTCGCGCCAATCAACCCGCAATTTCTCAAGCCCCGAAACGCCACGTTCATGCATAGACAGCATCCAAGCATCAATGAACTGATGCTTGAGAGCTGCTGTAGGAAGCAAAACAAAGTCTTTAGCCTTAAGAGGGTTTTGAAAAGTAGGAACAAGCACCACACTCTTCACATCTGAGTGGCCCAAAAGATGACACAGCATCTGATCATGGCCAATATGAGGCGGGAAAAACGATCCGCCGAAATAAACATTCAGCGAAGAACTCATTCTTCTTCGGAGTCCTCAGCCTCAGCATCATCTTCATCAGCATCGCCAAAGAGAGCTGTGTTGCCCAAGTTCACAATGTCGGAAACTTGGTTTTTGTATTCACGAGGACCCATTTCAATAAGCGCGTTGCTCAGTGCAATTTGCATTTCTTCCAAGCCCACTTGGCTCGCCGAAGAAAACACAAAAGTTTTATCCATCATGTTCGCAGCTTTGAGTTTTGCAAACAGCTCTTCAATGCCCCGCTCTTGAAGCTCTTCAATTTCAAGCAAAGAATTCAGGCTGGGAGTTTCAAGCGACCAAACATCGGCCTTCGACAAACTCACAAGAAGAGGGCGCGAAGCCAACTCTTTAGAAAAAGTGTTCATCTCAGAAAGCAGAGTATCAAACTCCTCATCGAGTTTTCGTCCCGTATAAGGATCCAAATCGATCAACATCAACAAAGCGCGGGTGCGTTCAGCATGGCGCAAGAAACGGTGCCCCAAGCCCTTACCTTCACTCGCCCCTTCAATAATCCCCGGAATATCGGCCAACACAAAGTCGACACCCTTTCCACGAACCACGCCCAAGTTGGGAATAAGAGTGGTGAATGGATAATTTCCAATTTTAGGACGAGCCGCACTCCATTTAGAAATAAGCGTGCTTTTGCCAGCATTGGGAAAACCAATCAAAGCCACGTCCGCTAAGAGCTTCAGCTCCAAGCGCACTTTTAAACCACGTCCAGGCTCACCAGGTTGAGCGTATTCAGGAGCCTGACGAGTGGGAGTAGCAAAGTGCATGTTGCCCAAACCACCACGTCCCCCCTTCAAAAGAAGCACTCTCGTGTCGGGCTCGACAAGGTCAGCCAAGAAGTCGCCTGTTTCAGAATCATAAACGAGCGTGCCCACGGGAACTTGAATCACCAAGTCCTCGCCACCCTTACCGTCACAATCACCGCTCATGCCTCTTTCGCCGTTCTCGGCTGCGTACTTAGAAATATATTTAAAATCGAGCAAACTCTGAAGCTGATGAGTGGCTTCGAAATAAAGGTCGCCCCCTCTTCCGCCATTGCCCCCATCAGGGCCCATGCGAGGACGGTACTTGGCTCTTTGAAAATGCACAGCTCCGGGAGCCCCGTCGCCTGATCGCACGTCAATTCTTACTTCATCAATAAACTTCATCGTTCTAACTCTCTCGATGCAAACTCTTTAGTCTGCACTATTGCTCTGTATCACAAGACCCCTATCGCTCGATACGAAAAAAGGGCAGGTCTCGAAAGACCTACCCTCTTATATTGTTAATTATAACGTTACTACTGCTTATGCAGAAGCTACGGGAAGCACAGTTACCTTAGTAGGTCCTTTTGTGTGCCTCTGAAATTTGATTTCTCCGTCGATAAGAGCGAACAAAGTGTGGTCGCGTCCCATACCAACGTTTTTACCAGGGTGAAACTTAGTTCCACGCTGACGAACGATGATTGTTCCCGCGTTCACAACTTCACCACCAAACGCTTTAACACCCAACATTTTGGGGTTTGAATCGCGTCCGTTTTTTGTACTACCGCCTGCTTTTTTCGATGCCATGAGCTTCTAGTCTCCTTATCCTACGATCGCTTTAACCATCAAACGAGTTTGTGGTTGGCGATGTCCCATTGTCTTGCGAGAGCTTTGACGACGGCGAGAGTGACGAATCAAAATTTTCTTATCCAAAGTTTGTTGAAGAACTTCGAACTCGACTTTTGCGCCAGCAACTTGGGGCTGACCGATTTTTATATCGCCAGGTCCGCTTGCTACGAAGAGCACGTCATCTGCAGTCCACGTTGTTCCAGGTTCAACTTCGAGTTTTTCAACAAGAATCATTTCACCTGTGGCAACACGGTATTGCTTCCCGCCTGTGCGAATGACCGCATAGGGGAATTGCAGGGCCTTTTTGGCCGAGGTATTTTTAATAGTTGGCGACTTTGTCGCCTTGTCAGTAGCTGTGCTTGAAGACATGGTGCTTCCTCCGAAACTTAGGGACATTGTGTTCCTTCATTTTGGGGGGTCTGTCAACGAATAATGTCTTGGAATCTCTTAGAAATAGGACCGCTCCAAAAGACCGCCCCAAAGAGATCGGGTTGGGAGGGGATCTCTTCAGAGCTTCAAGGGTTGTTTGACGCACCTTTGAAGTGCGGTGAAGCTACACCTTAATTGAGCGTGTAGCGACGTTCTTGTGGTTTCTGGCCACATTCAGGACACGAACAAGATTCAGTAATCACGTTCGCTAGGTAGTTGGGAGCATGGGCAAAACGGATCGCTGATCCGCAAGAGGCGCAGTTTTGGTATTCGGCCAAAAAGGCTTCACGGCGTTTGAGTTCTTTGAACGCACGGATTTTATTCATCATTTCGTCTTTGTTGGGCAGTGAGTTCCAAAAATCTCTAACTTTCATGTGGCACCTCCTGTGCTTCAATGAACTGATCGGGGGCCGACCGCGAAAGCTTGAGACTTTTGTTAAGAAAAAGTTAAGAAACACGTTTGGGCATGTTGCGCAGCGCGGCAAGTATTTTCAACTCACTTGGATGCTGTTTGCCTCGAGGACTGCGAGGTCCTACCTTCCAGAACTCATGAATTCACAGCGCCCCACCGCTTACGACGATTATTTGAATACGCTTGGTTTCGAATCGGGAGTATTTTTGCGTGCGGGCGAACGTGCAGCGGAAACTGTAGCGCCACCAACCCACCCTAGTCCTACAGCTTCTCCAACCGCCCACACGGCCACAACTCTCCAAGCTCCGCACCTTGAGCCCTCGAGCACTGATTCGGCTCACCCGCCCTCCCTCCGCCTTCTAATGGTGGGAGAAGAACTTAGCGATTCCGCGCCAAGTAGCTCCGCCCCATCTAAAGAGCTGCTTTCAAAAATGATTCAGGCCATGGGTATTTCAGGGAACGATTTGCGCATTATCGAAGCCCACTCGGATAGGGATCTTCTCATCAAACAAATTGCTGATCAGAATCCCGAATACGTGGTGATCTTTGGCAACCAAGGTGCGCAAAAACTATTTGGCGAGCGCTCTTCGGTAGCCGATCTTCGAAATCAGTTTCACAGTCTCCCCGAGCTCACTCAGCTTTTGGGGCGTGTGGTAGGCGTTCTCAACACCTACCACCCCGCACTTTGTCTCATGAACCCTTCCCTCAAAAAACCCGTGTGGGAAGACCTTCAAGTTGTCATGAAAGCTCTAGGACTCAAACAATGATTGGAACCCCTATCAAAAAAATTATTCTAGGACTCCTGCTTCTTGGAAGCTCTCTTTTTCAAAACACATCGTGGGCTCAAGACACCGAAAGCAAGAGCACGCGCATCCCCCACATTCAAATCGTTGATTCCATCAATGCGGGTGTGCAACTTCGTATCGAACGAGGTCTTGCCACCGCTCGCGAATGGAAATCACCCGCACTTTTTATCGAACTCGACACTCCGGGAGGCTATCTCGAAGTCACTCGGCATATCGTGCAAAGTTTTCTTGAGAGCAATGACGTGCACATTGTTGTTTATGTCACTCCTCAAGGAGCTAGAGCCGCTTCAGCAGGTTCCATGATCACAATGGCGGCACACTATGCCGCGATGGCACCCTCCACTTCAATAGGAGCGGCCACTCCCGTGAGTGGTGGCGGTGGAGCAATCGAAGGTGACATAAAAAAGAAAGTCACCAACGACACCCTCGCCTTTGTTGAGGGTATTGCCGAAAAGCGAGGAAGAGACAAAAAGTTTTCTCGTAACTCCATCACCGAAGCCGCATCTCTCACGTCGAGCGCAGCCTTAAAAAACAATGTGATTGATGGGGTGTTTGAATCTCGTGAGGATGTGTGGACGGGGGTTGTGAAAAAATATCCTGCACTCCCCGCAACAATCGAATTTGTAACTCTTGAAATGAATCTCAAAGAGAAGGCTATGAGTCTTCTCTCTAACCCCAACATTGCCTATGGTCTCATGGCCCTAGGTTCCCTCGGACTCTATCTCGAACTCAGCAGCCCCGGACTTATTGTCCCCGGACTCATTGGAGTGACTGCCCTCGCCCTTGGTGCCTTTAGCACTCAGATCATTCCCATTCAGACAGGCTCCATACTCATGCTTGTCCTAGGAATTATTTTTCTTGGAATCGAAGTCCTCACCCCTCTCCCGACTTACGGAGTGGCGGGTGCTGCTTCGCTCGTTATGTTTTTGATGAGCGGAATCTTTTTAATGGATATGGAACAAGGAAATATACACCTTGATGCGGGAATCTGGATTCCCATTTTTCTAGTGAGCGCTTTGGCTGTTGGACTTTTAAGCTTCTACGCATTCAAGGCCATCAAGTCGAAATCGAAGATTTCAAATCAAGGTGTAGATGGCATGTTGGGACTCATGGCAAAAGTGTCTCGGCTTCATGAAGACCATCTCTCCATTTCTCTTATGAACGAAGTTTGGCATGCGCTTCCCGCAAACAACTTGCCTCTCTCATCATTTAACTTGGGCGACGACGTAGAAGTTGTGGCGCAAGAAGGTCTTAAAATTATTGTGAAAAAGAAAGAAGGAGTGAATTAATGTTTGGTATCGAAAGTCTAGGAATGGGAACGCTATTTGCGTTTGCATTCACCGTTTATATTGTTTTCAACATTTTCCGTATTGTCCCTGAATATGAGCGATTGGTTATCTATCGCCTCGGAAAGCTCATGCACAAACAAGGCGGCCATGGTCCTGGTCTTGTGATCGTGCTTCCCTTGATCGATCAAGTGAAACGTGTGTCGATTCGTACCGTCGCCGTCGACGTGCCCCCGCAAGACATCATCACAAAAGACAACGTCACTCTTCAAGTGAACGCGGTTCTTTACTATCGCGTAGTCGACACCGAACGTGCGATGAACGAAGTCGAAGACTACGTTTACGCTACTGGCCAGTTAGCTCAAACAACTTTGCGGTCAGTTTGCGGACAAATGGAACTCGACGAGCTCCTAGGACAGCGTGAAGAAATCAACCACAGACTCCAATCACTTCTCGATGCTCAAACTGAGCCTTGGGGCATCAAAGTAGCCAACGTTGAACTTAAAAACGTTGACCTTCCCAAAGATCTTCAACGAGCTATTGGTCGCCAAGCTGAAGCCGAGCGGGAACGTCGTGCGAAAATTATTGCTGCTGACGGCGAACTAGAAGCGTCTGGCAAGCTCTCTCAGGCTGCTGCAAAGATGGCTGAGTCGCCCAATACGCTGCAACTGCGTTATCTCCAAACCCTCGTGGAAATCTCTGGAGACAACACCAAGACCATTATTTTCCCTATTCCCATGGATTTGATCGACATTCTGCAAAAGAGAGCCGACAAAGCCTAAAAAGCCGGGTCTCTGATTCTCATTTTTTGGGTCTTTGACTCAACAAGTCCCCTCTTTTGTGTCATTCTAGAGCCATGGGCTTTAGGGGAGGCACACTGCGAGGGGACTTTTTTTGCCAAATTTTGGCCTTCGCATTCCTTTCGCCTCTGAGCTTGGCTTCTGACACCTCGAAAAGCACCGACAATAGTTTTGCTATCGAGAGTGTCAACGAAGTGAAAACTCTCAAAGTTCTTATCGAAAATATCACCGATAAAAAATCGAACACCTTTAAATTCAAAGGCCAAGCCCTCATGTCATCCGATGGAAGCGTGCGCGGAGCCAAAGACTTTAACTGTCATAGAGAAACGCTACTCGCCACCTCTCTTCTCAGCCTCACCCCCAAAGTAGGCGCTGCCAAAACCTTGCGCTGGATTTGTCGCACTCAAAGAGCAAGTCTACAAGTCCTCGGATCGCTTTCCTTCACTGACCGTTCTGGATTTTTCCAAATTGAAGATCGTTGGTACCGAGGAAGCCTTGAACTGCGTGACACCGGCAATTCCTTGCTCGTCATCAACCACGTTCCTCTGGACGACTATATTTCCTCCCTACTTCACGGAGAGATGCCACACTATTTTGAAAGCGAAGCTCTTAAGGCTCAAGCCATTGCAGCCCGCAGCTATGCTGTAGCCACAGCACTCGACCGCAGAAGAGCCGGCACACCTTTCGATCTTTTAGACAATCCTAAAGATCAAGTTTATCCCGGAGCGCACCGTGAAAGCTCCAAAGGAAACCTCGCCAATGAAGAGACAAAAGGCCAGTTCCTATTGTTCGATGGAAAAGTTTTAAAAAGTTTTTATCACGCTGCTTCCGGCGGTTTTAGTGAACTGCCTGCGGCCGTGTGGCAAGACCGCATCGAAAAATCCTACTCTGCCTATCAAGCCCGTCCCAACATTTATGACAAGGGCAAATACGAATGGCAACTCTCACTCAGCTCCTACATGTTTGAATCTGCCTTCTCTATCGGCAAGCTCATTGACCTGCGAGTCCACACTCGAACCATAGGCAACCGGGTTCAAGCTTTAGAACTTGTGGGAAGCGAACGAAGCTCCATCATTCAACTCCGAAGCCTCCGCAAGCTTCTTTCTTCAATAAGTCTGAAGAGTTTAAAGTTTGATGTGATCAAAGAAGCTTCGGCGTGGAAACTTAAAGGTGAGGGCTGGGGGCACGGGGTTGGTCTCAGTCAAATCGCCGCCCAGAACATGGCCAAACTCGGTCAAAACTATAAGGACATTCTCAGGTTTCACTACCCTCTTTCTCAACTCGCAGAGATCAAAAAAGGTAAACTCAAAACGATCGACCTTGAAAAAGAGAACTCACAACAATTTGTTGTTCAAGCTCGCTAACACCACCCATAAGCCATCAAGATTATGGGAGTTAAATTCCAAACAGAAGAATTAGAATTGCCAATTGCAGACAACCAAGGTGGCCAGGATTTACAAAGTCGAGCTGCGCGCCTAAGAGGCACGGATATTTTCAACAATCAACTCCTCTCCGACATTGACGGCATTGCTGACATCACTCGATCACATGCAAGCGCCAAAGACATGCTAACAACTTCAGAAAGAAAAAATCTCTTTGCTCGCCTGGCGGGTTTAAACTCACGCATCGATAGAAACGCCGACGGCAAAGGATTTGAGACAATTCGCACAAAAATTACGATGCGATCTGCGGGCATTCAAATTAAGAAAAAATAGCCAACTAAACTTGCTGGCTATTTTTTCGATTGAAGGCCTTAAAAACTAAATACGAAATGGCTATTCCAAAAATCACGGCGTCTAATCCCCAAGGAAGCTTGAAGAACTTTTGCTGAGCAAGAAAAACTGTAGAAAACCCTCCACAGAGTATTGAAAGGATCGCCGCACGTTCAGAAAGAACCTCTTGCTTCCGAGAAAGCGCGTAACAAGTGGGCACCAACAAACCAGCCACCATAAATGAATAACTGTTAAGCATAAGAGCTAACACATTTTCTGCTACGAGTGCCAGAAGTACAGCTACAACTCCCACCCCAGCTGTTGCCAACTGAGAAAAGCGAAGAAGCTTTTTATGCGACATCTTCTCAGTTGAGATCAAATCGCCCACCACGTTTCCCGAAGCCGCAACAATGCAGGAATCAGCCGTAGAAAGAATCGCGGAGAAATAGGCCACGAGCACCAACCCCATAAGCCCCGCAGGAAGGAGTGCTCTCAACAACAACGGCACACCCAGCTCAGCGTCGAAGTTGAGTGTCGTCGCAGGGAATCCCAAAGCCTCAAAACGTCCTTGCAGAAAAGCCACACGGGCCAACACACCAAGTGCCGTCCCCACAAAGGCCATCAAAGGCCACTCGAAGAAGCCAGCGATGTACCAAGCCTTCTTCGCCGAAGCTTCGTCTTTCAAGGCAAACACTCTTTGATAAAGAGTCATGGCCACAAACCAAACAGGAACGATGGTCACAATCCAATTTACAAAAGTGGACCATGAAATAGCTGTGAAAGAAAAATAAGATGCAGGCAACGCGGCACTCACAGCCTCCCAACCTCCAAGGCTGGTGTACATCACAGGAAAAGCTACGAAACTAAGTGTTCCAAACAAAACAACCCACTGAAAGCTATCAGTCGCCACCACCGCGCCCATACCACCAAGCGCTGTATAGAAAATTGTAAACGCCGCCATCACCAACAAAGCCGTTGTGAGACTCAACTCAGGAAAACTCGTCGATGCCAACTTCGCTCCCGCGAGCAACTGAGAACTTGTGAACCCCGTGTATCCAATCAAAGACACAACAGCGGCTAAGAGTGCCGTCTTTTTTCCGAAACGAAATTTCAACAGGTCAGGATAAGTCATGAAACGATTGCCCGTTTCCCAATATTTAATACGAGGCACCACCCAAACAGCGGCAAGAAGAGCTCCCAGAAGCCCCGTAAACAACAGCCACGAAGCGCTCAAGCCCATAGCAAAGCCTAATCCAGCAAGACCTATCGAAAACCCACCTCCCACATCAGTAGCCGCCACTGAAAAGCCCACATGCACGGGACTCATCTTTCTTCCACCCACAAAAAAGTCTTCCGCGTTCCTGGTCTTGCGAAAGTGGTAGTAGGTGATCGCCAATAAAATAATGATGTAGACGGCAATAACAGCCCAATCCCAAATAGTCATAAACTCACACCAACACATTTATTTTCTGACTCAAGTTTTCATAGGTAAAAATTCTCAACGAAATCACGATCCCCCTGTCTAACAAGTAGACAGGTGTGTACAAAGTTACGTCACTTTTCTCTGTACTTCATAGGTGCAGACTCGTTAAGATTATATATAGAACAAATGTTGAACGTGTTTCGAACTCATCCAGTACGTAGTTAAAGAATCCTGCTTAGGGGTAGGCAGATTCGGAAATTCGGAAGGGTCCTATGAAAAACGTAACACTTATCAAATACACTTTTAGCTTTCTCAGTCTCATTCTCTTGTCTGCTTGTGGCGGACAACCTGCAGCCACTCGATCAGGAAGCAATTCCTTCGAACCAGATTCGGGAAACAATCTTATAACTCTCACATCAAGTGCCGCAGACGACTACAACATCGCACTCGGTGCAGCTATCCAACTTTATGTTGAAGGTGGCAGTGCTCCTTATACCTATTCAATTATTAGTGGTTCGGGCTCAGTAAACTCTTCAACTGGAGTCTTTACGGCTTCTAGCAGCGTAACTGGCTCAGTAGCCATTCGAGTTACAGACGCCAAAGGATCAAAAGACACTCTTTATCTTTATGTAGGTTCAAACATCAATGACGGTGGCGAAACAGCACGCTGCCTAGCCCGTTCAGCACCCGCTACCGTTAAAGCAGACTCAGTAGAGGCTTTTGCTGACTCCACTCTTCATCCTGAACTTGCTGAGCAAGTGGTTGTCGGAATGGGTTTCCGATTCCTTAACAACGAAGCGGTAGGCATCTACCTCAAAACACACGAACTCGATCTTGAAAATGCAGCTGTTGATACAGCAAACTCATACAGCTTCCGCCATGGTGACTTTACCGAAACTAGCATTCAAGGTGAAATCTACGTCCAAGCTCCTGCTGGTTACTATGTTTACGGATTCGGTTCGGCATCAAACAGCAACGGACAAGACGTGTCCCTTATCAAAATCTACGTAGCTAAGCCCAACTCCAACACTGAAAGTTTCGACCTTAAAGAATGTTTCGTAACTCCTACCGATTCAGGTTGCCACAACACAGTCACTCCTTCAGCTTCACTTCTAACTCGCTACTCTGAATACAAAGGCACCCCAGCTGAAGCCCTCTTGGCAATCGGACTTTCGGTTAACAGCAACAAAGTCGACAAGATTGCCGCCAAAGCAACTGAACTCACTTGGACTGATTGCGAATAAGAAGATTTTCAAAAGATCCTTGAATTTATACCCCGACAAAGTCTAAGGTCGCCCACACAGTGAGCGACCTTAGTGATTTTTTAAAAGATTATTCGTTCGATCTTCCCGACGAACTCATCGCTCAATCGCCCGCACCCAAGAGAGAATCGGCTCGACTCCTCGTTGTTCGCCGCAACCTCACCCAAGGACTCCCTCAGTTCGAAGATCTCAATATTGCCGATCTTCCCCAGCTTATTTCTGAAACTCCACTCCTTAAGGAATCGCTTTGGGTTCGCAATCGAAGCT